>OMDR01000393.1_pt1 | contig 31618 bp, 24 predicted proteins | sample 1645251 | NCBI WGS metagenome assembly OMDR01 (sample SAMEA103958142, study PRJEB25191) | human gut metagenome | biome: human-associated habitat [ENVO:00009003]; feature: intestine environment [ENVO:2100002]; material: feces | place: Germany | collected 2013/2015 | reverse complement strand
GAGTAATGTTATCTTACATCAGTTTGAAGGTTTACACAAACTTTGGGACACTCCTAACCCTTTTGATACTTTATGTATCTTTGATCTGCAGATCCTTTTTCTTTTTTGCTTTTATAACTCTATCACTTTATAATCTATAGGTGCTACATTTGCCTTGATCACAGCGTTGCTCAAGTTCTTTAACAGCGCCTGTAATGCATTCTCATTTACACCTTCTTTGACCTTGTTGAGATCTAGATTGATCTCTTCTTTTTTCATCGTCGGATTGACGAGAAGTAATATTGCTTTGTTCTCACTTGCTTCTCCAAAGACATCTTTTTTCTCACTGATAAATCTTAAGATCGCAAGGACATTTTCAGTCGGTGCCATGTATAATGCATATCCTGTCTGTAAGACTTTTTCCCGGTTTCTAAGGCTAGTCAGTCTCAAAACTTCCTGATAGGTTTCTTTGTCATTTTCAAAAAATGCTCCTCGGTTAAATGGGTCCATCAGTCCATGCATTCCATATTCGTCTCCATAATAAATGCATGGCATTCCTGGGACAAAGAACTGAACTGCCATTGCAAGTCTTGTGAGTGCTTTTCCTTTCTGATCCATCTTTGATGTTATAACATATTCTGCCTGCTGCTCTCTCGATGGCAGATTCTCATTCATTCCAGTTGCAAGTGTTGTCCGAATTCTTGGAATATCATGAGAAGATAACAGGTTCATCAGTGCATAATACAATGGTTTTGGATAATTACACTGCTGGGATATCAAGAATGTCTTCATATCTTTGGCACTTTGATTACCGAGTAAATAATCTGTAACGTTGACTTTCAGCGGATAGTTCATTGCGCTGTCTAAGCCTTTACCCAAAGCATATTTACGTTTCGTTCCGTAACTTTCTTTGGTTGTGACATCTTCCCATACCTCACCGATCAGTGTATAATTCTTGAATTTCTTCTTTAATTCACTTCGCAATTTAAAGATAAATTCATCTGGAAGTTCGTCTGCAACATCCAGACGGAATCCTGATGCTCCAAGTTTTAACCAATGCTTGATCACCGAATCTTCTCCTGTGATAATGTAATCAACAAACTTTTCATTTAATTCATTGACTTCCGGCAGTGTTTCAAACCCCCACCAGCTCTTATAAGTTCCATCTTCGTTAAAGTCATACCAATCATAGTACTTTGACTCTTCCCCTTGATATGCCCCTGGTTCTTCGTAATTTCCCTTTTTGTTAAAATAGACACTATCATCCCCAGTGTGGGAATATACCCCATCCAAGATCACATGAATCCTGCGTTCTTTTGCAAGCTGGCATAGCCGCTTAAAATCTTCGTTATTTCCAAGGAATGGATCGACTTTCTTATAATCTGATGTATTATAGCGGTGGTTTGATGCTGCTTCTCCAATCGGATTCAGATAAATACAACTGATCCCCAATCGTTTCAGATCATCAAGTTTGGATATGATTCCCTCAATATCTCCACCAAAATAATCACATGGATCATAAAATTCTTTTCCTGGAAGTGGTCCAAATACTGGCTGTTCTTCCCAGTCATCATGCAGATAGACCGTTCTTCCCATACTTTCATGATATGCTTTCCCACGTTTCATATTTTCTTTGTTTCCCTGACAGAAACGATCTGGGAAAATCTGATACATGATTCCTTTTGACATCCACCTTGGGGTATCAAAATTTTCTTCATATACGGTGATCTGAAAACTATCCGGGTTGTCATCAACGATCATTCCTTCTCCTTGTGTCTTCCCATGTCTGGCTCCATAAAAATAACATTTCCCATGTTCCCAGATTCTGAAATAATACCAGACAACACCTGCTTCACTGGTCATCTTTATGTGTTCTTCCATGCAGTCTTTTTTTCGTTTCATCTCATACTCCCGGTGAAAACTTTCAGAATACATGATGATCTCTGCCTTATTGACTTCCTGCCCTACATCATACAGGCGGATCATCATCTCGCTTCCACATGTGACTGCACCTACGGGAGTTCTGTATTTTTCTACTGACGCGTTATGAATCATAATTTAATCTCATCTTTTTTGTAACTCTTATTTTACTGGTTTCAGATTCCAGATTTTTTCATTATATTGTTCAATCGTTCGGTCTGATGAAAAATATCCGGATTTTGCTGTATTAACAATTGCTTTATTAATCCATTCATCCTTATGATCGACATACAAATGATATACTTTTTCATATGTTTCAATATAAGACGGAAAATCTGAAACCAAAGCCACGTGATCTACCGGTTTCACGATCAGTAATTACCTTTGCAGAGGAAATTTCTCCATATTCCCCAAATAAAAGATTCTGGTAAATCTCTGAATATTTTCTGTTTCCGTATCGTAACAGATTTCCTTCGATCAGACAATTACATACATCACGGATTCCTGGATGATTCTCGAAAATAATCCCTGGATTGTATGTATGGTACATTTTTTTATTGTAATTACCCTCAGCGCTGTCCCCGAAGATAAAGATATTCTCCTGACCTACACGCTCTGCGATCTCTATATTGGCTCCATCCATAGTGCCGATCGTCAATGCACCATTCATCATAAATTTCATATTTCCTGTTCCAGATGCTTCCATTCCTGCGGTAGAAATCTGCTCACTGATATCTGCTGCCGGAATCAGTATCTCCGCAACCGATACACAATAATTTTCTACGAAAACTACCTGAATTTTTCCGTCCATATCTGGATCTTTATTTACCATTTCCTGAATGGAATGGATCAGCCTTATGATCTCTTTTGCCCTGGCATATCCCGGTGCTGCTTTCGCCGCAAAAATAAATGTGATCGGTGTTGTAATATATGCTGGATCTTTTTTGATCTTCTGATATATATAAATGATATGCAGACATTTTAACAGCTGTCGTTTATACTCATGCAAACGTTTGCAATGAACATCAAAAATAGATTCTGGGTTCACTTCAATCCCTTGCTTTTCTTTGATATACTTTGCAAAACGGATCTTATTATTTCGTTTGACCTTCTCGTATTTTTTACAGAATTCTTTGTCATCTTTATATGGAAGGATCTGTTCAAACAGACGGTAATCCTTTAAAATATCCCCTTTCACATACTCTCTTACCAGATGATATAGCCCCTGATTGGCCAGTGCTAACCAGCGTCTGTGTGTGATCCCATTTGTGATCGCAAGATATTTTTGTGGAAAGATCTGATAAGATCCTTTAAAAATCCTCGTTTTTAAAATATCAGCGTGAAGATTTGAAACACCATTGATCCTGCGGCAAAGAGCTACGCATAGGTTTGCCATGCGGATCTCATTGTTTCCGATCACTGCCATCTGTGCGATCTTTTCTTCTTCCTTGCTGTAATATACGGAAAGTTTCTGACAGTATTTCTCATTGATCGCACAAATGATCTGATAGATTCTTGGAAGCAGTAAACGAAACATATTCTCATCCCAACATTCCATTGCTTCTGACATAATTGTATGATTCGTATAATGAAATATCTTCTTGACCATACCGTAGGCCTCATCCCATCCAAAATCTTCTTCATCCATTAGAATCCTCATAAGTTCTGGCATCGCCAATGCCGGATGTGTCTCATTGATCTGAATGACAACATGTTCTGGCAAGGAGTTCAGATCATCAAATACTGCTTTATGTCTCTTGATCATCGACTGCATCGTTGCAGATGCCAGAAAATAAAACTGTTTTAAACGCAGCATTTTACCCTGCATATGATCATCTGACGGATATAAGACTTTCGAGATTGCTTCTGCAAATGTCTGGTCTGCCATCGCTTTATCATAGATTCCTTCATTAAACGAATGAAAATCGAACCGCCGCTTGCTTCTGGCACTCCACAGACGAAGAGTTGCTGGCGTCTTAGTCTTGTATCCAATGATCGGTACATCATATGGGACTGCAATGACGGTATTATAATCTTTATGTTCAATCTTTAATCCATTCTCTGTCCAGTTTTCCTGAATCGTTCCATTAAAATGTACTTCCACACTTAATTCCGGGCGCTCGATCTCCCAAACATTTCCATCTCTTAACCAGTCATCTTCCATCTCAATCTGCGTTCCATCTACAATTTTCTGACGAAACATTCCATATTCATATCGGATCCCACATCCGAGTACTGGAAGTTCCATCGTAGAAAGTGAATCCAAAAAACATGCTGCCAGTCGTCCTAGTCCTCCATTTCCAAGTCCTGCATCATTTTCTTCATCCGTGATCTTATCAAAATCAAGTCCCATCTCCCAGAATGCTTCCCGATATGCCTCATATAATCCTTGACTGATCAGATTATTAGAAAATGCCCTTCCCATCAAAAATTCGGCTGACATATAGTAAAGTTTCTTAACTCCCTGCTCTTGTACCCTTTTTCTGCTGTCTGCCCAGGATATCATAATATCATCCCTGATACACTCCGCTGCTGCCTTATAGATCTCATCATTTGTTGCCTCACTGATCGTTCTTCCAAGTGCATGAATTAATTTATTCTCGATCCGTTGTCCGATCTTATTGCTGTCCATATAGTCCATTGTGATCTAAGCCTCCTTTCTAGTCTTTATCTTTGACCTGTAAATTTATCTCATTTTTTGTCTTTATGAAGAATGGGCATCTTAAAATAAGATGCCCATTCTTCTTTTGAATTTATAATACACTATTATACATATCAAGATAAATCTTTGCAGATTTTGCAAAACTGTTATCGGATTCCATCGCTCTTCGGATCAATCCATGTTTTCTCTTTGGACTCTGCAATGTCTGTAATGCATAACGGATTGCTCCCAGCATCTCATGTGCATTGTAGTTTGCAAATGAGAATCCATTTCCTGTGTCCTCGTATTCATTGTAACTTTGTACTGTATCACGAAGTCCACCTGTCTCACGTACGATTGGAAGTGTTCCATAACGAAGTGCGATCATCTGAGAGATTCCACATGGTTCAAATTTGGATGGCATTAAGAAGAGATCACTTCCTGCATAAATCTGGTGTGCAACTGCATTATCATATGCGATATATGAGCATACTCTTCCTTTGTATTTTTCTTCCATGTAACGGAAAAATTCCTCATATTCATAATCACCCGTTCCAAGAATGACAAATGCGACATTCTCTGTACACATGATCTCATCCAACATGTATTTCACAAGATCCAGACCTTTCTGCTCTGTTAATCTTGTAACCATACCGATGATCGGAACTCCTGGTGTGATCGATAATCCAAGAGCCTTGATCAGTTCCTGTTTATCTTTCTTCTTTCCAGAAAGATCATCTTTGTTAAAATGATATGGAATCAATGGATCTGTCTCTGGATTAAATTCTTCCTGATTCATTCCATTTAAGATTCCCCATGTATCTCCTGCTCTCGCATTTAAGATACCTTCCTGACGGTATGCAAATGCTGGATCACGAATCTCCTGTGCATAAGTTGGACTTACTGTGCTTAAACGATCTGCAAACACAAGTGCTGCTTTCATGAAACTTGCACATTCATAGTTATGCATAAATTCTGGTGTGTCATACTTTGGATCGATTCCTAACCAATGTTCAAACTGATCGAAACCAAATTCTCCTTGATACATCATATTATGGATCGTAAAGATCGTCTTTGCATGTCCAATATCCCAATGTCCGTACTGTGTGCGGAGTAAGATAGGAATCAGACCTGTCTGCCAGTCATTGCAATGGATGACGTCTGGAATAAATCCAATACGGCTTGCTGCTTCGATCACGGCACGACAGAAGAAAGCATACTGCTCTCCTTCTGCAAGTCCACCACGATATACCGCATCACCAAAAAATCCTTCATTATCGATCAGATAATATGTAACTTCATTATAAACCAGTTCTTCTACACCTACATATGTTTCCCCACCACTAAAATTGATGTTGAAATCTGCCAGATGTCTTGTCTGTGCGCCATATTTCCCTTTCATCTGACTATGAAACGGCATGATCACACGGGCATCCGCACCGATCTGATTCAATTCCTTTGGAAGGGTTCCCATAACATCCGCTAACCCTCCAAGCTTCACAAATGGTGCACACTCTGCCCCTGCAAGCAGCACTTTCAGTGAATTGTTATTACTCATTAACACTTGCTCCTTTCGGAATAAATACTGGATGGTTTGATGATCCTGATAAGTGTGCATTTGAATAAACTTTTACGTGTCGGTCTAAAATTGTATGGTTGATCTCTGCCTGTGGTGCGATAAATCCTTCTGCCATAACAACAGAATTCTTGATCACAGCTCCCTCTGCAATCTGTGATCCACGGAAGATGACAGAGTTTTCAACTTCACCATCAATCTCACATCCACTACTGATCAGGCTGTTGCTGACTTTCGCATTTGGTCCGTATTTTGCTGGTGCTCCATCGGCAGATTTTGTGTAAATTCTTCTATTACCCAAGAATAATTCTTTGTAAACATCTGGTTTTAACATATCCATATTTACATTGTAATATGCTTCTAAAGATGTAATACATCCTACATATCCTTTATATTCATATCCCTGAATTACAAGACGATCGAAGTTTGGAACGATAACATCAAAGAAAAAGTGTTTCTTATTATGTGCGATCGCTGTCTCAATAAAATCGATCAATAATGTTGTCTTCATGATATAAGCATCCATGCTCTTCTTATTTGAACGATGTTTTCCTTCAGAATAGCACATATCAAGAACTTTATCGTCTTCATCTGTTTTTAAATAAACTCCATCATAATCGCAGTTCGTTGAATCATCACTATTATCAAAATACATCAGTGTGATATCTGCTCCAGATTTGATATGTTTATCTAACATATCCTGAAAATCTGCATTACAGATCACATAAGAACGTCCTAATAATACATATTTTTCTTTTGCTTTCTTTAAAAATCCAAGTGTTCCACGAAGTCCATCCATAACACTTGCGTATTCTCCGGATGGAGATGCATCATTAATATATGGTGGGAAGATATATAATCCTCCACGTTTTTTGTTTAATCCCCAGTATTTTCCTGAATTCACATGGCTCAACAGTGAATCGTAATTTCTTCTTGTTAATAATCCTACATTCTTAATCCCTGCATTTACCATGTTACTTAACATAAAGTCAACTGTACGATAACGTCCACCAACCGGAAGTGCTGATAAACTTCTGGAGCGTACAAGGTCTTTTAATTTTCTATTTTCTTCTCCTGCATTGATAATACCTAACATCTGTTTATCCATATCTTCAATCCTCCTAGTGTAAGATGGTATCTGGGTAGATCATTGCTCCGTCTTCAACAGTCGCATTCTCTAATGCAACACAATGATATCCGATTACAGTTACATTATTTCCTTCTCCAACCTTGCATCCCTGCTCGATGACTACTTCTTCATCGATCAGTGCTTTGTCGATCTGACAGTCTGTTCTTACAACAGTATCTTTCATGATCACACTGTTCTTAACTACACTGCCTTTTCCGATCTTAACACCAGAATGGATGACACAGTTCTCTACTTCACCTTCAATAACACATCCATCGGCAAGAATAGAATTCTTAACAGATGCACCTGGTGCTATATAATGAGGAGGTAATGAGAAGTTTCTTGTGTAGATTCTCATCTTATCATCATTTAAGTCAATCTGAGGATTTTCATCCAGAAGTTCCATATTAGCTTCCCATAAACTGTCGATCGTTCCTACATCTCTCCAGTATCCATCAAATGAGTAAGCATACATCTTTCTTCCATCTTCTAACATTCTTGGAATAATGTTCTTACCAAAATCGTGTTCTGACTCTGGATCATTTCCATCATCGATCAGATACTGACGGATCAGTTTCCATTTAAAGATATAGATACCCATAGAAGCTTTTGTACTCTTTGGTTCTGCTGGTTTTTCTTCGAATTCATAAATACGTTCATCTTCATCTGTATTCATGATTCCAAAACGTTTTGCTTCTTCATAAGTTACATTCAGAACTGAGATCGTACAATCTGCACCTTTCTCTTTATGATACTGAAGCATCTTGTCATAATCCATGGTACAGATCTGGTCACCAGATAATACAATGATATGATCTGGATCAAAATTATCAATGAAATTGATGTTCTGATAAATCGCATCTGCCGTTCCACGGTACCAGTTACCTGTTTCTCCCTTCATATATGGAGGTAAAACATAAGCACCTCCGTTTAAGCTGTCAAGATCCCAGAATCCTCCAGTACCAATATATGCATTTAACTCCAGTGGTTCATACTGTGTTAAAACTCCGACTGTGTCAATTCCTGAGTTTGTACAGTTTGACAGTGGGAAGTCAATGATCTTATATTTTCCACCATAGGATACGGCTGGTTTTGCTTTCTTCTGAGTTAATGCGAACAATCTGCTTCCTTGTCCCCCTGCAAGCAGCATCGCAACGATTTCTTTTTTGTTAATCATAGCTCTTTGTCCTCCTTTATTTTACACCTTGATCATTATTCTTTTTTGTTCTTCTTGTCTTGCTTGTTCTTTTTTTTGGCTGTTCCTCTTCTTTCTCTGTTGTTTGCTTTGTTACCTTTATATCTTCTTTTTTGGGAGTGTCTTTCTTAGTCTCCGGCGCCTCTTCTTTTGTTACTTTCTTTGTAACTTCCGGCTTTTTCTCTACTGTTTTCTTCACAGCTTCTGTTTTCTTCTCCTGTGCTGCCTTCTTTGCTGGCTCTGCTTTCTTTGCAGTGGCTTTCTTTGCCGGCTCTGCTTTCTTTGCTACACTCTTTCGTGATTTCGTCTCCACTTCCTCGATCTTATAGTAAACAACACTTAATGGTTTTAAGGAAATTTCTGCTGCCTGTTGGTAAACAGCTTTCTTTCCTTCAGATGGTACTTTCACCCTCTTCGTTGAAACTTTAGATTCGGAAACATCTCCATCTCCACCAAAATCAAGCTCACTGCTGTCTAAGATCTTCGTAAGTTTTGATTTCTTTGGTAATGGTACCTTGTATTTATCCCATTCCATCGGTGTAAAATTGCAGACACAAAGAATCTGTTGTTGTTTTCTTCCTCTGCCCTTCTTATTCTTTCGTATAAATGCTACAACACTGTGGTCTGCATCACGTTGCAAGCACCATTCAAATCCTGCTGGATCCTGATCTAATTCATATAATGCCGGTTCAGATTTGTAAATCTCATTTAGTTTAGCTACATATTTGTGGAAAGAATCATGCATCTCATACTGATCGATCAAGAACCAATCAAGCTGTTCTTTGTCTCTCCATTCTACAAATTGGGCGAATTCTCCACCCATAAATAATAATTTCTTTCCTGGATGTGCCATGGTAAATCCATATAATGTTCGCAGTGAAGCAAACTTCTCATCATATGCACCATACATCTTATTGATCATAGAACCTTTGCCATGAACAACCTCATCATGTGAATATGGAAGAATGTAATTCTCACTGTAAGCATAATCCATAGAGAAAATGATCGCTCCATGATTATCCTTACGATACAATGGATCAAGTTCCATATAGTAAAGAGTATCATGCATATATCCCATATTCCACTTGTAAACAAATCCTAGTCCTTCCGGATCATCAACATCACTTGTTACCTTTGGATATGCTGTTGATTCTTCTGCGATCGTCAAGAATCCCTCATGTGTTGTACGAAGTGCTTCGTTTAGATTGCGAAGGAAATCAACTGCTTCATAGTTGATATTGGTTCCATCTTCATTCGGCACATATTCTCCTTCCTGTTTCCCAAAGTCAAGATATAGCATTGCAGATACAGCATCAATACGAATTCCATCGATATGATAAATATCTGCAAAGAACATCGCACTTGAGATCAAGAAGCTCTGTACTTCTGGTTTCCCATAGTTAAATAATAAAGTTCCCCAGTCAGGCTGGCTTCCCTTCCTTGGATCCTCATGATCATAAATATGCGTTCCATCAAACATTGCCAGTCCATGTTCATCTCTTGGAAAATGTGCTGGGACCCAGTCAAGGATGACACTGATCCCTGCTTTATGTAACTCATTGATCATATAATTGAAATCTTCTGGTGTTCCATATCTTGATGTTACACCGTAATATCCTGTTACCTGATATCCCCAAGAAAGATCATATGGATATTCTGTGATCGGCATCAGTTCAACATGTGTATATCCCATCTCTCCAAGATAAGGAATCAGCATGTCCGCAATCTCACGATAATTATAAAATTCTCTCTCTTCTTCCTGCGGCATTCTCCATGTTCCAAGATGCAGCTCATAGATAGACATTGGCTGATCTAATGCCTGGCGTTTCTTCCTCTGATTGATAAAACGTTTATCAGACCATTTAAAATCATCGAAATCCCAGACTTTCGAAGCTGTATCTGGTCTGCATTCTGCATAAAATGCAAAAGGATCACTCTTATATCTGCAGATTCCATCATAGCCTTCTACATGATATTTATACAGATCACCTTTCTTCAGTCCTTCAATCTCGATCGTATAGATCCCGTCTTTGTCACCTTTCATCGGATGCGCAAGAGGATTCCAGAAATTGAAATCACCTACGACACTGACTGACTTTGCATTTGGAGCCCAAACAGTAAATCTGTGAGTCTTTGTCTTCTTCTGATAATGGCATCCAAATGTCAGGTATGCCTGCCTTGCCTTTCCCGTCTGAAACAAATACAAATCCTCACGATTGATAGTTTCATTCATAGTATAACTCCTCCTTAAAACTTCAAAACAAAGAATTCTTGTGATTGAATCCCACACTTACAGAAAATCTTATCTTATAAGACTTCTTTGTGAAACTAAAAAGTCTAATAAAATAAAAAAGCGTAAACAACCACGAACAATCTTCTTGCAAATGGCTTATTTACGCTTTCATAGTCATATCTTTAATTTCTATAGGTATAATAAAAATGTGACACGTTGTCATCTTACAAGATATTTTCATATTCAAAGAACAATGTACTGTAAATATCTTTCGTTTCTAGTCCACTTTCTGGTTGTTTATCTGCTGTTCAAAAAGTGTTTGTTTCACTAACTTTATTATACCAAATCTTTTCATATATTTCAACAAATTATACAACATTTAATGCACTATTTATATCCATATTGTGAAATTCATCCAAGCAATTTAATATACAGATGTAGAATTTCTCATTTTAGGATCATATCCTGCTTTTTTCAAGGATTTAATGATCTTATTTTTATGTTCTGTACCGAATGCTTCCATTGTGATCGTAAGTTCTACCGCACTATTTCTGTTGATACTTACGAACTGGTTATGCTCTAGTTTGATAATATTTCCCTGTGCATCTGCGATCACATCAGAAACTTTATTTAACTCTCCTGGTTTGTCTGGAAGGAATACAGATACCGTAAAGATTCGATCTCTCATGATCAATCCATGCTGTACTAAAGATGCGATCGTAATGACATCCATATTTCCACCACTGATGATAGAAACTACTTTCTTATTCTTAACATCCAGATGTTTTAATGCTGCAATTGTTAGTAATCCAGAGTTTTCTGCTAACATCTTGTGATTTTCTAACAAGTCTAAGAAACATGGGATCAGTTCTTCATCTTCTACTGTGATGATATCATCAAGGTTTTCCTGAATATATGGAAAAATGATCTTTCCTGGTGTCTGTACTGCTGTACCATCTGCGATCGTGCTGACATGATCACATGACACTACTTTTCCTGCTTCTAATGAAGCTTTCATACATGCTGCTCCTGCTGGTTCTACACCGATCACTTTAATCTTTGGATTTAACAGTTTGGCAAGTGTTGAAACACCTGTTGCAAGTCCGCCTCCACCGATTGGTACAAGGATGTAATCTACGGTTGGAAGTTCTTTAAAGATATCCATTGCGATCGTTCCCTGCCCTGTTGCAACCGTTGGGTCATCAAATGGATGAACAAATGTATATCCATGTTCTGCTGCAAGGTCTAATGCGTGTGCACATGCTTCATCATAAACATCTCCATGAAGGATCACTTCTGCTCCAAGATCTTTTGTTCTGTTAACCTTTAACAGTGGAGTGGTTGTTGGCATAACGATCGTTGCTTTGACTCCCTGTCTTGCTGCTGCCAATGCAACACCCTGTGCATGGTTTCCAGCAGATGCTGTGATCAATCCTTTTGCTTTTTCTTCTTCAGATAATGTACTGATCTTGTAATATGCACCACGGATCTTGTAAGCTCCAGTCAACTGCATGTTCTCAGGTTTTAGATAAACATCGTTTCCTGTCTGATCTGAAAAATAATCACTTTTGATCAGCTTGGTAGGAAGGACAACCTCCTGCACTTTATTATATGCAGCTTCAAAATCTTTTAGTTCTAACATTTTAATTTTCTTCTCCTTTTTCGAATAATGCATTGACAAACATATCTGGATCAAATCTCTGAAGATCATCAACCTGTTCCCCAATACCAATGTATTTTACTGGAATTCCAAGTTCTGACTGGATTGCGATCGCGATTCCGCCTTTTGCTGTTCCATCTAATTTCGTCAAAATAATTCCTGAAATGTCTGTTGCTTCTTTAAACTGTTTTGCCTGTGCCATGGCATTTTGTCCAGTTGTTCCATCTAAGACGATCAGTGTCTCTAAATAAGCTTCACTGTATTCTTTTTGGATGATACGATTAATCTTGCTTAACTCATTCATCAGATTCTTCTTATTATGAAGTCGTCCTGCTGTATCACATAACAACACATCGACATCTCTTGCTTTTGCTGCTGCTACCGCATCATATACAACAGCCGCAGGATCTGCACCCTCTGCTTGACTAATGATATCAACCCCAGCACGATTTGACCATTCTTTGAGCTGTTCGATCGCTCCAGCACGGAATGTATCCGCAGCTGCCAGTAATACTTTTTTTCCTTGTCCTTTTAGTGATGCTGCAAGTTTTCCAACAGATGTTGTTTTCCCTACACCATTTACTCCAATGACAAGAACGACACTCTTTTTATCAATAAAATCATAAGCACTATCTTCCAGTCTCATCTGATCCTTAATAGAATCAATCAAAAGCTGTCGGCATTCTTCCGGCTCTTTGATCTTATTTTCTTTTACTTTTTTCTTCAGATCTTCAATGATATTCATTGTTGTATCAATTCCCATATCACTCATGATCAAAATCTCTTCCAGCTCTTCATAAAAATCCTCATCTATTCCAGAAAATCCGCTGAAAATAGAGTCAAAACTTGAGGCAATATTATCTCTTGTTTTACTTAATCCCTGTGCAAGTCTTTTAAAAAATCCTTTTTTCTCTGACATAGCCATTCTCCTTTTATTCATCTAAATCATTCTCGATCAAATTTACAGAAACCTGAGTTGAAATACCTTTTTCCTGCATCGTGATCCCATATAAAACATCTGCTGCCATCATCGTTCCTCTTCGATGTGTGATCACGATAAACTGTGTATCCTTTGTAAGTTTATGCAGATACTTTGCAAATCTTGTGACATTTGAATCATCCAATGCCGCTTCAATCTCATCCAGGAGACAAAACGGAGATGGTTTTAAATTCTGGATCGCAAATAATAATGAAATCGCTGTTAAAGCTTTCTCTCCACCTGATAACTGCATCATATTCTGAAGTTTCTTTCCTGGAGGCTGTGCAATGATCCTGATTCCAGATTCTAATACATCATCATCTGTAAGTTCCAATCTTGCTTCTCCACCACCAAATAATTCCACGAATACTTCCTGAAATACTCGTTTGATGTCTTTAAACTTTGCATTAAACTGACGGCGCATCGCATCTTCCAGTTCTTCCATCAAACCTGTCAGATGTGCTTCTGCTGTCACGATATCTTCATGCTGTTTCTGCATAAATTCGTAACGTTCGGAAACTTCTTTATAATCTTCGACTGCATTGATATTAACTGGTCCAAGGTTCTTGATCTTATTTTTTAACTCAGAGATTGTTTCCTTAACCTTTGTAAGGCTCTGCGTCTCATCCAGATCGATCCTCTGTTTTGCCTGATGATATGTGATCTCGTAATTCTCCCACATATAATCCAAAAGTTCTTTTTTCTTTCCTTTTCGATTCTCTCTCTGACTCTCCAGACGGTACATTTCTTTGTCATATCCACTGATACGTTCAAGCATCTCTTCGCGTTCTTTAAGGATATCCTTATAAAGGACTTCTTTCTCCTTCACTTCTTCCTGCATCTTCTGATGCCTGTTCTGATCTTCTATGATCTTTCGTTCAATTACTTCGCATGATTCTTTTAAATGTTCGATCTGCTGTTTTAATGCTTTTACATTCTCATTGATACTTCCAGTATCTTTCTGATTTTCTTGAACCTCTTCTGATAGATGTTCGATCTCAGATCTTACTCGCTCCTGATTATTCTCCTGAAATTCTAACTTCTGTGATTCTTTGCTTAACTGCATATGAACCTTGGAAACTTCCATTGCATGCTGTTCGGCATGTTTTCTAAGATGTTCAAGTATCTCACTGATCTCCTTGATCCTTTCTTCATCCTGCTCATTTGCACTTTCAAGATCTACCTGTTCATCTTGCAGTCTGTCAGCATCATCTTCCGCATTCCTTAATTCTTCTTCCAGTTGTTGTCTCTGTATACTTAACTGTTCGTGCCTATTATCAAGCTCTTCTTTTCTTCGCTTGATCGCAGATTGTGACATCTGCTGTGTATTTAATTCCAAAGAGATTTCTTGCATCTCTTTCTCTAAGTCTATCATATTTTGCTGATATTCTTTGAGTTTTTTTTCATTTTCATGATATTTTTCTTCATCTTCTGTGATTGCTTTCGTCCATCGATCCAGCTTCTTCTTTAATTCTTCAACTTCTCTGGATCTTCCAAGCAGATTACTCTTATTCTTAAAAGCACCTCCAGACATTGCACCGCCTCGGTTTAAGGAATCCCCATCAAGCGTTACGATCCTTACACTGTGATGATATTTATTTGCAATTTTAATTCCTGCATCCATATCTTTTACAACAAGAATCTGTCCAAGCAGTGATGCAAATAAATCCTTATATACTTCATCATAGATCACAAGTTGGTTGGCTGCCCCGATCACCCCTGGTTCTAAAAGAATTTCTTTCCTTGCAAATTCTTTTCCCTTCACTGCATCCAGCGGCAAAAACGTAACTCTTCCATAACGATTCTTCTTCAGATATTCGATCATCTTCTTCGCTGTTTTCTGCGTATCCGTTACAATGTTCTGAATACTTCCGCCCAGAGCTGTCTCGATCGCTGTTTCGTATTTTTCTTCCACTTTGATGATATCTGCAACCGCTCCAATGATCCCAGATGTCACAGCCTGTTGTTCCATCACCTTCTTGATCCCGAATCCATATCCATCATAACGTTCTGCCATATTTCGCATTGTTTCATAATTGGAACGAACTCTATGATATTTCTCCCTTTTCTGGTCCATCTGCGCCTGAATCTGGCGACGTTCCGCTATCAATGTTTCTTCGATTCTCTTGGCATTATGACATTCGATCTCAGATCGTTTTTTCTTCTCATTGATCTCTTCGATCTTCTGACTAGAAGAATCTTTTTCTTTTTCCTGATCATTGATCTGCCGTTTTATTTCTTCTATCTGATGATCCAGTCCTATGATCCGGACATTTAGCTGTTCTTTCACAGTCTGGGAACGCTCAATCGCTCCAGCCACCCGCATACGGCCTTCTCTGACAGCATTCACTCGGATTTCAATCTCTTCTTGTTCTCTCTCCAGATCCTGAATCTGCTTCTGATACAATGCAACTTCGCTTTCTTTTTGTATCTTTTGTTCCATGACAGATTCATATTCCTTACGAATTTCTTCTGTCTCTGCCTCAAATCTCTTTAACTGTGCTTTCTTTTCATTCAGATCTTTATACAGCTTATCCTTAGACTCCAGATACATACTCTCACGCATATGTTCTGTATTGATCTGTTCATTTAAAACCTGAATCTTTCCTTCTTTTTTCTGCTTTGTAAGCTTCATTTCAGAAATATGAGCAGTGATCGTTTCGATTTCCTGTTTTAAATGATCCAAAAACTCTTCTTGTTTTCCGTATTTCTCTTTTGCTTTGGCAAGTGTCTGATTTGCCTCATTGATCTCCCGCTGAGCGATTTCTATCTTTTCATCCAGCTCTTTTAATTCCTTCTCAAGATTCTGATTCTCAAGCAGGAACAACTTCACATCTTCATCTTTCAACTGATCTCTTAACAACAGATATTCTCTCGCACGTTCTGACTGTTTCTTAAGCGGTCCAACCTGACGTTCCAATTCCGTTAAGATATCTGTGACTCGTACCAGATTCTCACGTTCGATTTCCAAAGATTTTTGTGTTTCCAGCTTGTTTTTCTTGTATTTAACAATTCCTGCTGCTTCATCAAATAATTCTCTTCTCTCTTCCGGTTTTCCACTTAAGATCTGTTCGATCTGTCCCTGTCCGATGATCGAATATCCCTCTTTTCCGATTCCTGTATCAAAAAAAAGTTCTACGATATCCTTTCTTCGGCAGGCACTTCCGTTGATCAAATATTCACTTTCCCCAGAACGATAGACTCTTCTGGCAACTGTTACTTCTTCAAACTGGATTGGCAGACTATGGTCACTGTTATCTAATGTGATCGCAACATAAGCAGATCCCATCGGCTTTCGAAGCTCTGTCCCCGAAAAAATAACATCTTCCATTCTAGAACCACGAAGCTGTTTTGCTCTTTGTTCTCCAAGCACCCATCGAACAGCATCTGCAACGTTACTCTTTCCACTTCCATTTGGACCTACGATTCCTGTGATCCCATGTTCAAATTTAAAGATCATTTTATGGGCAAAAGATTTAAAGCCATTGACCTCAATACTTTTTAAATACATGTCCACCTCTGTTTCGTGTTATTTTTTGTGGCGTTTGATCGCCTCAAATGCAGCATGCTGTTCTGCTGACTTTTTACTATGTCCTGATCCTGTTCCGATCACATTCTCTCCAAGACGTGCTTCTACCGTAAAGATTTTGGCGTGATCTGGACCTTCTTCTCCAACAAGCACATATTTTAATCGTCCTTTTCCTTCTCCCTGAACAATCTCCTGAAGATTCGTCTTTGCATCGAAAAACAGAACTTTATTTTCTACATCTTTAAATAAATATGTCTCAATGAATTTTGTTGCTGTTTCGATTCCCTGATCTAAATAAATCGCACCGATCACAGCTTCAAATGCATCAGAAAGAATGGAATCTCTTGATCTTCCACCTGTCATATCTTCTCCTTTGCTTAAGAGAACATATTTCCCAAGGTTGATATCTCTTGCACATCCTGCAAGTGTCGGCTCACATACAAGACTCGCCCTGATCTTGCTTAACTTTCCCTCTGATTCTTTCTGGTATGTGCGATACAGATAATTACTTGTTACCAGCTCAAGAACTGCATCTCCCAAAAATTCGAGACGTTCATTATTCTTATCTTTGCTCATTCTTCGTTCATTTGCATAGGAACTATGAATGAAGGCATTCCAAAGTCGGGATGGCTCATGAAATTTAATTCCTATCTGCTCTTGAAATTCTTCCACACTTTTTGCATCCATTTTCTTCTTATCCTTTCACAATCTGGTCTTTGATCTTCTGCGTAATATCTTCTTCGGCAAATGCGATACACTGAATGATCGCATTTTTCATTTCTTTTGCACTTGAAGATCCATGTGCTTTTACAACCAATCCATTTAATCCAAGTAATGGCGCTCCACCATATTCAGAAGCATCAAATTTCTTTAACGTCTTCTTTAATGCTGGTTTCGCTAATAGTGCACCGATCTTACTCTTTAATGTTGACATCATTCCTTCTTTGATCTGACTGACTAACACTGCTGCTAATCCTTCTTCCAGTTTCAGAACGATATTTCCTGCAAATGCATCACATACAACAACATCCGCTGCACCGTATGGGATTTCTCTTGCTTCGATACTTCCGATATAATTGATATTTTCACATTCCTTTAATAATGGACCTGTTTCTTTTACCAGCTGATTTCCTTTGGCTTCTTCCACACCGACATTGACAAGTCCAACTCTTGGGTTCTTGATTCCAAGAACATCTTCCATATAGATAGATCCCATCTGTGCAAACTGAAGCAGATATTCCGCTTTCGCATCCATATTCGCTCCAGCATCGACTAATAACATCGGACCTTTGGCTGTTGGCATCACTGCTCCCAGTGGTGCTCTCTTGATCCCTTTGATCCTTCCAACAACAAACTGTCCTCCAACAAGGATCGCTCCTGAACTTCCAGCTGATACAAATGCATCTGCAGTCTTATCCTTTACCATTTTCAGGGCGACCACCATGGAAGAATCTTTCTTCTTACGAATCGCTTCTACTGGTGATTCGTCACAAGAAATTTCTTCTTCTGCATTCACAACTTCAATTTGTTCATTTTTATACTGATATTTGCTTAATTCTTCATGAATCCTTGGTGCTTTTCCTACAAGAAATACTTTCAGATTGTTTTTTTCATTCACAGCATCAACGGCACCTTTTACAACTTCTCCTGGTGCATGATCTCCACCCATGGCATCAACTGCCACTTTCACTAATTTCTCCATATGACCTGTTACTCCTTTTCTTAAAAATAGGAAATGCCACACGCCTAAACCTTCTTAAAAAGCCTAAACGTATGGCATTTCTCTTCATTTACCATTATTCAGCGTGTGCTGAAACAATTTCCTTTTTATTGTAAGATCCGCAGGCTTTACATACTCTGTGAGGCATCATAAGAGCACCACATTTGCTGCATTTTACAAGTGTTGGAGCAGTCATCTTCCAGTTTGCTCTACGTCTGTTTCTTCTTCCTTTGGATGATTTATTCTTTGGACAAATTGACATTGGTTTTACACCTCCTTAAAATTCTTAAAAATATCCTGAATCGCTGCCATACGAGGGTCTGCCACCGTACGATCGCAGCCACACTCTTTTTCATTCAGATTCGTTCCGCACACCGGACAAAGTCCTTTGCAGTCTTCTTTGCATAACACTCTGGACGGAAGTTTTGGAACAACTTCATCGAAGATCAGTATATCAAGATCAAGATACTTGTCCTCGATATATGAAGAATCTTCTTCATCGAGATCCGAAAAATCTAATTCTTTCATCACCTGCACGGAAACCGGATAACTCACTTCTTCAAGACATCGGCTACATGGAATTCCAAGCGTGACTTCTGTCTCAAATGCAAATGATATCTTATCCTTTCCAATATTTCTAAAAACAATCGAAAAATCATTCTTCTCTCGAATAGGATAAGACACACCTTTAAGCTTAATCTCATTCAGATCGATTGACGCTTCGACGGTTTCTTCATATTTAGGTACTGAAATAATTTTTGATAATTGAATCTTCATACGATCTCCTAAATTTTCATACTGTACTATTATACGAATGTGCTTCTGGTTTGTCAAGTAATTTTCCTTACTTTTAAAAAAACAATCCCGAAGCACATTTTAACAAGCTTTATTTTTTATGAAATGATTATTTGACAAGGGCTACTGTGTCTCTTGCGATCATTAATTCTTCATTTGTTGGTACACAAAGCAGTGTAACTTTAGAATCATCTGTAGAGATGATCGCTGTTTCTCCGTGAACATCGTTCTTCACTTCGTCAAGTTCTGTTCCTAAATATCCAAGATATTCGCAGATTGCTTTACGTGTGATATCATCATTCTCACCAAGTCCTGCTGTAAATGCGATCGCATCAACACCATTCATAGCTGCTGTGTAAGCTCCGATGTATTTTGCTACGCGGTATGCATATGCATCTAATGCTGCAGCTGCAACTTTGTTACCTTCAGCTCTTGCTGCTTTTACATCTCTAAAGTCAGAAGATACTCCTGATAATCCGTAAACTCCTGATTCTTTGTTTAAGATATTTAATACTTCAGATGCTGTTTTGTTTTCTTTATTCGCAATAAATTCGATGATTGCTGGATCAAGATCTCCAGAACGTGTTCCCATGATCAGTCCTTCAAGTGGTGTTAATCCCATAGATGTATCTACTGATTCTCCACCTTTGACTGCTGTAACACTTGCACCGTTTCCTAAATGGCATACGATGATCTTTAAGTCTTTGATATCTTTTCCTAAGACTTTTGCTGTCTCTAAAGATACGAACTGATGAGATGTTCCGTGGAATCCATAACGGCGGATACCATCTTCATCGTAGTATTTTCTAGGAATACCATATAAGAATGCTTTCTCTGGCATTGTCTGATGGAATGCTGTATCAAATACTGCTACCATTGGAAGTCCTGGCATTAATTCCTGACATGCGCGAACTCCGATCAGTCCCGCTGGGTTATGAAGTGGTGCGAATACGCTGCATTCTTCAACTTCTTTGATAACTTCATCTGTGATCAAGCATGATTTTGTGAATTTCTCTCCACCGTGAACAATACGATGTCCTACAGCTCCGATCTCATCAAGACTTTCTACAACTCCGTTTTCTTTATCTGTCAGCTGGTCGATAACGATTCCGATCGCTGTCTTATGATCTGGCATAGCTGGTGTAGATTTGATCTTGTCTTTTCCCGCTGGCTGATGTGTTAATGCTCCATCAATTCCGATTCTTTCACATAATCCTTTTGCTAAAACACTTTCTGTCTCTGAATCGATTAACTGATATTTTAATGATGAGCTTCCGCAGTTGATAACTAAAACTTTCATGAACTATGATTCTCCTTATATTTTTCTTATTTATCTGCTTCCAGTGCTGCTGCCTGTACACATGTGATCGCTACTGCACCAACGATATCTGATGCTACACATCCACGTGATAAGTCATTGACCGGTTTTGCGATTCCCTGTGTGATAGGTCCGAATGCCTGTGCTCCACCTAATCTCTGTACTAATTTATATCCAATGTTACCAGCATCTAAGTCTGGGAATACTAATACGTTCGCTTTACCAGCAACTTCACTTCTTGGAGCTTTGCTTGCTGCAACTTCTGGTACGATCGCTGCGTCAAGCTGTAATTCTCCACAGATCAAGTACTGAGGGTATTTTTCTTTGGCGATGTTTGTTGCTTCTACAACTTTTGTTACATCGTCATGTTTTGCACTTCCGCATGTAGAATGGGATAACATTGCAACTCTAGGTGTTGCTCCGATCAACTGTTCAAATGTCTTAGCTGAGCTTGAAGCGATTGCTGCTAACTGTTCTGGATTTGGATTCTGGTTCAGTCCACAGTCAGCGAATACAAAACATCCGTTTTCACCCATATCTTTAGCCTGTGTATCCATTAACATGAAGGCTGATACGATCTCTGTACCAGGTGCAGTCTTAACAACCTGAAGTGCTGCACGAAGTACGTTTGCAGAAGAGTTGATCGCTCCTGCTACCATTCCGTCTGCATCTCCAACTCTTACCATTGTTGCTCCGAAGAACAGTGGGTTGGATAACAGGATCTCTTTTGCATCTTCTGGAAGCAGTCCTTTGCTCTTTCTTGCTTCACATAAAGATTCGATATATGTATTTAAATGATCACAATTCTCTGGATCAACAAAAGAAGCTTTGGCTAAATCTAATCCTTCTGCTTCTGCTTTTGCCTTAATCTCGTCTTCTTTTCCAACTAAAATAATATCAGCGATCTCTTCACTGATAACCTCTGCTGCTGCTGTTAATGTTCTCATGTCTGTAGTTTCAGGCAGTACAACAGTTTTCTTATTTGCTTTTGCCTTGTTTTTAATCTCATCAATAACACTCATTTTTCGCGTTGCTCCTTTCAACTTTCCAAAAAGATGAATTTAATCTTGTTAAATTATACAACATCATTTCTTTGTATACAATAATAGTATTTGTATTTTTCGTTGTACATTTCCAGAAAAATCTATATTCTATTCTACATTTTTTTGTTTTCTCTGACAAGATACTTGTTGCTCATTTTTCATTTTTTGTGCAATTTTACTTTTATTCATTTGTGATTTATAATACATTTACAAAATAAACGATTCAAATAAGGAATCTCGAAAGGATATTTTATGAAAACAGCAGCTATCATTTGCGAATACAATCCATTTCACAATGGTCATGAATACCATATCATGCAGACAAGAAATATCACGAGTGCAGACTGCGTCATTGCCATCATGAGTGGAAACTACGTACAGCGCGGAACTCCGGCGGTTATGGACAAAAAAATACGTACCCAGGCTGCCCTTCTTGGAGGTGCCGATCTCGTGATCGAACTCCCCTTATTTGCAGCATGTTCATCTGCCCCTGATTTTGCAATTGGAGCTGTCAGTCTGCTTCACAAACTAGGGGTGATCGACTACCTTTCTTTTGGAAGTGAGTGTCAAGATATTAACAAACTTAAGCAGATTGCATCCTTTCTTATCCAATATGAAGAAGAAATCGAGCGTGGTACAAAAGAGCTTATGAGTCTCGGACATTCTTATCCGAAAGCAAAAGAACTTTATCTTAGAGAGCATCTTGATGATGCTTCTTTGATCGAAGTATTAAAACAGCCGAATAATATTCTTGGGATTGAATATTTAAAAGCTTTGCTACAGTTAGACAGCCCTATCATTCCCGTCTGTGTTACCCGTGTTTCAAACGATCATCACAGCAAGGAGTTGACACCTTCGATTTCTTCTGCAACATCCATCCGTGAAATCTTAGAACAAAACCAGATAAGCCCTTTATTCTCAAGAGTCCCTGAAGCTTTGCATGATATCTATCAGATGCATTATCAAAAAGATTTTCCTGTCTGCCTGGATGATTTTTCTCTGCTTTTACATGCAGCTATTTATTCTTGCGAAGATCTTACACAGATCAGCGGTATTTCAAGCGATTTTAAGGACCGTATTTTTAAGATGTTAAAATCTGATCTTTCTTTTGAAGAACTGATCAGTGCCTGTAAGACCAAAAATCTCACCTGGAGTAAAATAAGCAGAAATCTTTTGCATATCATGCTTGATATAACAAAAGAAAAGGTTGAAAAAGTACGAACTTACGATATGTCTCCTTATTTTCAGATTCTAGGTTTCAAACGTTCTGCTTCCTTCCTGATTGGTAATATCAAAAGAAAATCTTCCATCCCTATGGTCCGCCATCTGCGTGTTATGAATGATCCTTTATCCAAAGATCAAGAAGAATTATTATCTACAGAACAACGTGCCAACCAGTTATATCGTACCGTGATCGGACAGAAATTTCATACGATCATAAAAGATGAGCAGATCATCTTCTAGTTTCACCTCCCGCTTCATACACTATAAAAAGAAAGCGGGAGATTTTTCATGAAAACCAGTTTTATCCAGTTTTTACTTATTTTTAGTGTTCTTTCCTTGTTATTTTTTCCACAAACATCGGTCCAAGGCGCAAAAAATGGGCTGATTTTATGGTCTGCAACGATCACACCGACTCTTTTACCTTTTTTACTGCTCACTGGTTTTATGCAATATTACCAAACGTTCCATCTGATCTCCCGGCTCTTTTACCCCCTCAAAAAACTTTTTCCTGGTATCAATGAGGACTTTTTTTACACCTGTATTCTAGGTTTTTTTTGTGGATGTCCCCTCGGTGCGAAGATCATTGATGATTTTATTTCTTGTGGATCTTTTACGAAATCTGAAGGAGAAAAGCTATTATATACCTGCAATCAGATCAGTCCCATGTTCTCTGCTGGATATACTCTTACATTGATCCTTCATGGCAAAATTTCTGCTCTGCGCTTTTTCTTTTGCCTGTATTTTCCTGTCATGTGTTATCTGATCTATCTGGTCTTTTTATTTTTTACAAGCGATTTTCTACATACACACCACTCTTCTCCCACCATTGCACACAAAAAATCAGCAGATCAGGTAATCTTTGATAGTCTTCATTCCATTTTCATGATTGGAATCTGTATTATGATCTTTTCAATTGCCGTTTCTCTTTTAGAAATTCTTCCACTTCCTTTCTATTTAAAAAGAGGATTGACCGCTGTTCTTGAAATCACAAATGCCATCTCCTATTTTGGTTCTTCCCATATGTCTATCAGCCGCAAAGTCATATTATTGTGTATGATCACTTCTTTTGGCGGGTTGTCTGCTGCCGTGCAGACTTTAAGTGTATACAAAAAGAGCAGACTCTCCCTCTGGAAATATCTGCTCATAAGATCTCTTTTTAGTGTTTCAAGCGGACTACTTGCTTATCTAGTCTTCATCTGAAATGAAATCTTCTACCGTTCTTGTTCTTGCCTGTGGAATGCTGACTCCGGAAAGCTGTTCTTCTATCTCCTTCGCATTCGTTTTAATCGATGCAAGATCTGAATCTAATGCGGATAACAACTGGTTAAACACACTCTCCTGTGCTTCTTTGACACTTGCCACATAACCTTGTACATCTTCCATGATCTCATTGACATAGCGCAATGCACCTGCACGGATCTGATCTGCTTCTTCATTCGCATTATGTACAACACTTCTTGCTGTATCTTTGGCGTGAGTTTCAATCTCATTCGCTCTCATCTTTGCCATCTCAACGACCTCATTCTGATCGATCAATTCTCCTGCATCTCTTGCTGCCTGATCGATCATCTGCTGTGACTTCACTCTGGCATCTTCCAAGATCGCATCTTTGTTCAGAATAATCTTATGGCTTCGTTCAATCTCACCTGGAATCTGCTTTCTTAATTCCTCGATCACTGTCATCAATACATCTTTCTCGATCATAATCTTACCTGGACTAAATCTTGCTGGTTTTGCTTCGTCGATCAGTACTTCAATATCATCAATCATCTCATGTAAATACTTCTCACTCATATTCATTCGCCTCCTATGATTTAAATTTCTTCTCAAGACATTCTTGTACGTAAGGCGGTACCATCTCAGAAACATCTCCATGATAAGATGCAATTTCCTTTACGATCGTGGAACTTACATAAGAATACTCAATGCTGGTTGTAAAAAACATGGTATCTAAGTCTTTATCCAATCTCGCATTTGTCTGTGCAATTTGAATCTCATACTCAAAATCAGTTACTGCGCGTAGTCCTCGGACTGATACACTGGCTCCCTGTTGTTTTGCAAAGTCTACCAACAATCCGGAAAATGACATAACCTCTACATTATCAAGATGACTTGTCACTTTTCGTATCATATCAACCTTCTCTTGTGTTGTAAACATTGGTTTCTTTGCACTGTTTACCAATACTGCGATGATCAGCTTGTCAAAAACCTTGGCTGAACGCTCTATAATATCAATATGTCCATAAGTCACCGGGTCAAAACTTCCCGGATAAACTGCAATACTCATCTTCTAATCCTCCACTGTTTTCATCAAAAATGTATGTTTATTTGTCTTGTATTCTTTTACTCTTACAACCTTTAATTTCTCAAAATCTGGTATCTCTGTGTCAAGAGACGATTCCACGATAACTACCGTATCTTCTGTACAGATAGAGGATCGATCTATGATTGATAATACTTCTTCTTCAAATCCTTTCTTATATGGAGGATCCATAAAAATATGATCAAATGTTACATTCTTCGTCTCTAACTGCCTGATCGCTGAATTCACATCTGTTGCCAGAACCTGTGCTTTCTTATCAAGCTTTGTATATCTTAAATTCTCTCGAATGCATCTCAATGCAGGTTTTGCTTTCTCAACAAAATAAGCTTCCTTTGCTCCTCTGCTCAATGCCTCGATCCCGATTCCTCCACTTCCAGAGAAAAGATCCAGAAATGTACTTCCCGGGATATCATACTGAATCATATTAAATAACGTCTCTTTGATGCGATCCTGGGTTGGTCTTGTCTCCATTCCTTCGATCGTCTTTAATTTTAAACTCTTCGCACTTCCTGCTACGACTCTCATATCTATGTATATTCCTTGTCTTTTATTTGCTTTGCAAAGTTATTCCACTTTTGCTCACTATTTCTTTTATTTTATTATATCTACAGATTTTGTCAACCGACAAACCAATATTTCAGAAAGAGACAGTCAAAGTTTATACTTTCACTGCCCCTTTCTGAAATCTTATGATGTTTGAGGATTGCTTCATTGCTACGCAATTTCGCAATCCGGATACATCATCTTATCTAATTAGCGAGACATTTCTTCTTCCTGTCTGCGGATCATTTTACGAACCATCTCTCCTCCGACAGATCCTGCCTGAGCAGTTGTTAAGTGTCCGTTATATCCTTCTTTTAAATCCACACCGATCTCATTTGCAACTTCGAACTTAAATCTGTCTAAGGCGCCTCTCGCTTCTGGTACCTCGACTCTGTTTGTTCCTTTGCTTCTTGCTGAAGTTCGTTCTTCCATGTTGAAAGTCCTCCATTTCTTTTGTTTTGTTATCTGTTACGCTCATAGTATATGCAAGCGTACAAAAGATACACTGGGAGTTTTTACATGATGTTGCATTTTATGGATTGTTATTTTTTGACACTTACATCATTTTAATAACGAACATGAAATCTTTTCTCATTTTCTTCATATGGACGTTCTTCTTTCTCAATCTCATCCACTCGAACGAAACGATTTCCTGTCTGGATCAAATTTAAAAATTTCTCAATTTCAACTCTGGTTCCCTGAACTTCTGCTGTCACTGATCCATCAGACATATTTTTTACCCATCCTGTCAAATGACATCTTTCTGCATTCATCGCTACAAAAAAGCGAAATCCTACTCCTTGGACTCTTCCTGTAAATCTTAAATAAAAACGTACCATGCGATATACCTCCTATTATATATTCCTTGCAAGCCCGATCTGTTTTTCTAATCTGCTGTTCTTCAAATTCGAAAAATCAAATCCGCTTTCCTCCAGTTGTTTTACCGCATCAGCTGCCTGTTTCATAATATCTGCATTGGTATAGATATCTGCCAGAACAAAATCCATCATCCCGCTTTGTCTGACTCCGAAGAAATCACCCGGTCCTCGAAGTTTTAAGTCTTCATTTGCTATATAAAATCCATCATTTGATTTATTCAACACTTCAAGACGCTGCATCGTTTCTTTCTTCTTGGAACTCGTCATAAAAATGCAATAGGACTGATAGCCGCCACGTCCGACACGTCCTCTTAACTGATGAAGCTGTGCAAGTCCAAAACGTTCTGCATTCTCCACCATCATAACCGTTGCATTTGGCACATTCACCCCGACTTCAACAACCGTTGTTGATACTAAAACATCAATCTTGCCTTCTGAAAAATCATCCATGACTTTCTGCTTGTCCGCTGCCTTCATCTTTCCATGAAGGTAACTGATCCTTACCGATGGTGCAAACTGGCTTCTCAACATCTGCGCATACTGAATGACATTTTCTCCTTCCATCGTCTCACTTTCTTCGACCATCGGACAGATAATATATACCTGTCTTCCCTGACTGACCTGTTTCTCAATGAAACGATATGCCGTCGGGCGGTAACTTGTGTTGACTACGCAGTTTTTGATCGGCAACCGCTCTGCCGGCAGTTCATCGATGATCGATACATCAAGATCACCATATAAAATGATCGCCAATGTTCTTGGAATTGGTGTCGCACTCATAACAAGTACATGTGGTTTCTCACCTTTTAGCGATAAACTTTCTCTTTGTCTTACTCCAAATCGATGTTGTTCATCCGTGATAACCAATGCTAACTTGTTATATTCCACCTTATCCTGAATGACCGCATGAGTTCCGATCACAATATCTACTTCTCCATCTTTGATCTTTTGATAGGTTTCTCTTTTTTCTTTTGCCTTTGTGGAACCTGTCAGCAATGCGATCTTTATATCATAAGATTCTAAAAGTTCTGTAAATGATTCATAATGCTGAGCTGCAAGCACTTCCGTTGGTGCCATCAAAACCCCTTGGTATCCTGCTTTGGCACACATTAATAATAAAATAACCGCAAGGATCGTCTTTCCAGATCCTACATCACCCTGTACCAGACGATTCATAACCTTACCAGACGCCATGTCTTTTGCCATCTCATTTAACGCTCTTTTCTGCGCTGTAGTCAACTCATATGGAAGATTCTTTACCAGTTCTTTCGCTTCCTTGCAGACCCCGATCTTGTATCCTTCTTCCTTGAGATCTTCTCCTGATGTGATCATATGCATCGCTGCGATAAAAATAAAAAATTCATCAAAGATCAACCTTTTCTTTGCTTTGATCAACTGCTCTTTTGATTCCGGAAAATGAATATTCCAGATTGCCTGATGATATTCCATTGGCTGATATTGATCTAAAATATTTTGCGGAAGATATTCTGGAATATGAAAGATATAGTCTTTTGTTTGTGCCACAGCCTTAGAAACAAGTTTATTGGTAAGTCCACTTGTTAATGGATATACTGGCTGCAATGTCTCCTGTTTAGCTTCATAATCTTCCTGTGTAAAGATCTCTGGATGTTCCATCGTGATCCGTCCATTTTTATAGATCGGAGTTCCCGTAAATATATAATCTCTTCCCTGATGTAATTGTTTCTTTAAATATGGCATATTGTACCAGACAAGCATGATCGTTCCTGTATGATCTTTCGCTGTGCATGTAACAATCTTCATTCTTTTTGCATACTGAATATGAACTTCCGAATTGATACGAACGAAAATAGATACTCTCTGGCCAATCTCGATCTCATTGACATCTTTGGGATCTTCATAGGTAAGATAATACTTTGGATACATCGTGATCAGACTGTCTACATCACGGATTCCAAGTCGTCCAAAAACTGTCGCACTCTTTTCCCCAATTCCTTTTAATTCTACGATATTTGTTGTGCCATCCATCTTCTGTCTCCTTCAAAATTCTTTATCATATTCTCACGAAAAGCAAAGAAATCCCGCCATCAAGCGGGATTTCCCATCTTCTCTTATTCTACTGATAATAAGAAATAATAAATTGGCTGTCCGCCATATTCTAACTGTACATCACAGTCACCATATGTTTCTTCTACTTTCTCAAGTAATGCTTCTGCCTGTTCTTTGGTTGTGTCTTCTCCATAGTAAATACTGATCAGTTCGCTGTCTTCATCTACCATCTCTTCTAGTAATTCTAACGTGACTTTCTCGACATCCTGTCCGACTTTCTTGATCCCATCATCATCGATTCCCATGATATCATCAACCTTGATCGTAATACCATTGATGGATGTATCTCTGACTGCATAAGTAACTTCTCCAGTCTTCACGCATTCAATGATGTCTTTCATGTTGTCTTCATTCTCTTCGGCATCTGCTTCTGGATCAAATCCAATGATCGCTGAGATTCCCTGTGGAACTGTTGTTGTCGGAATGATCACTACATTCTTATCTTCCACTAAAGACTGTGCCTGTGTCGCTGCAAGAATGATATTCTTGTTATTTGGCAAAATAAATACAGTCTCTGCATTCACCTGCTCGATTGCATTCAACATATCTTCAGTACTAGGGTTCATGGTCTGCCCGCCTTCGATCAGGTAATCTACACCTAACTCACGGAAAATGTCATTCATTCCCTGGCCAATCGATACTGCCACAAATCCAAAGTCTTTTCTAGGTTCTTCTGGTTTGCTTTCTTCTGCCTGTGTGAGATTTAAACGTTCTCTGTGTTCTTCTCTCATATTATCGATCTTCATATTCGTAAGTTCTCCATATGTGAGACCTTTCTCGATCGCTTTTCCAGGATGGTTTGTATGAACATGTACTTTAATAATATCTTCATCTGCAACAACCACGATAGAATCTCCGATTCCCATTAAGAAATCTTTAAACTTCTGTTCTTCTTCCATGGAAATCTCTTCTTTCGTCATAACGATAAATTCTGTACAATAACCAAATTTGATATCTTTCTCTTCTAATGGTGCTTCACTTGCTGTTGCTGCTGGTTTAACTGCTGGCTTCTCAACACTGCTTAAATCAACTTCTTTACCCATTAAAGCATCAACAGCACCCTGTAGGAATTCCACAAGTCCCTGTCCACCTGAATCAACCACTCCTGCTTCTTTCAGAACTGGTAACATCTCTGGTGTCTTCTGAAGAATTTCGTTCGCTTCCTTGATCACTACCTGAGCAAATTCTTCAAAATCTTCTGTATTCCTTGCACAATATACTGCCTTCTCTGCTGTTACTTTCGCTACCGTAAGGATTGTTCCTTCCTTTGGTTTCATAACTGCTTTATAAGCTGTCTCTACTGCCTTCTTAAATCCTACTGCAACAGTTTCTGTTGTTAATACGTCCTGATCTTTGACACCTTTATAAAATCCCCTGAATAACTGGGATAGAATAACACCTGAGTTACCTCTGGCTCCTCTTAAAGAACCGCTTGATAATCCTCTTGTTACTTCTTTCACTGTCACTTCTGCTGCATTCCCAACTTCTTTAGCAGCTGCAAGAGCTGTCATTGTCATATTCGTTCCTGTATCACCGTCTGGCACAGGGAATACATTCAGTTCATTAATATATTCTTTATTTGCCTCTAATCTCTTGGCTCCGCCAATCAACATCTTCTGCAGCAAAGCTGCATCTATCTGTTTCATCTTAATCTTTGCCTCCATTATCTATTATCCTATATCCTTTACGCCCTCTACGTAAATATTGATCCGTTCTACTTCAAGGCTTGTAAATTCTTCTACACGATACTTTACAGATTCCATGAGGTTACTTGCCACTGTAGAAATAGAAACTCCATAAGATACAATAATATGGAAGTCTATCGTGATCTTATTATTCTTTACAGAAACAAATACACCTTTTCTGATATTATCTCTTGTTAACAGCTTGGCGATCCCATCTTTCATATTCACCATTGCCATCCCTACGATACCAAAACATCCAAGAGCACAGATTCCGGCATATTTCGCAATTACCTGATTTTCAATGGAGATCTCTCCATTCTTTGTATTCACATGTCCTTTCATAAATTATACCTCCAAACGAGAATTCATATATTTCGATTATACATTATGAAACCACCTAAGTCTAGTGTTTCAAAAAATGATTTAAAATAAAAGCAAATTTATTCTTGATTTTTATAAATCAATCTGTTAGAATGAAATAGTTGTCGAGCCTGGAATGAAACAGGAATAGAGATTGGAATAAGGAGGTGCTAACATGGCAAAATGTGCTATTTGTGGCAAAGGTGCTCATTTTGGAAACGCAGTGAGCCATTCACATAGAAGATCAAATAAAATGTGGAAATCTAACATCAAATCTGTTAAAGTTAAAGTTAACGGAGCAGCTAAGAAAATGTACGTTTGTACTTCTTGCTTAAGATCTGGTAAGGTTGAACGTGCTTAGTCTTGATTGATCATATAAGAAACCACTAAGAGTTGGAATTTATTCCAACTCTTTTTTTATTCTTCAAGCGTTATTTAAAGAATAGACAGTAAGCTGTGATATCACATCCGATACAGATAACTATTTTCATCGGATCGTGAGTGATCCAGAATCCTGTAAATAAGCCCAATGAGAAAAAGAAAAAAGCGACGGCCCAGACTCGTTTCATATTTGAAGATCCTTTTTGTACATATGTATTCCAAAATTCTGGTTTGAATGACGGAAATTAATATTGGAATTAAGAAGAGATCATGTATTTACAACCCACTCTCGTTCGGACTCTCACGTAGCTGTACTAAGCTCCTGAATAGTCATTTGACCATCCATCAACTTAAATTTTCTTATTTTTATGATTGAAAGTCTTCAGGTATTTAGAGAAAAAATGAAAGATAGCATGTGA
>OMDR01000387.1_pt1 | contig 32224 bp, 26 predicted proteins | sample 1645251 | NCBI WGS metagenome assembly OMDR01 (sample SAMEA103958142, study PRJEB25191) | human gut metagenome | biome: human-associated habitat [ENVO:00009003]; feature: intestine environment [ENVO:2100002]; material: feces | place: Germany | collected 2013/2015 | reverse complement strand
TTTTTCCTGTCCATCGGCCTGCCGCGTCGAGACGACGGATGGCTGGCTGATTTCTCCCGCGGTCTGATGGCGCTTGCACATGAATCGGGCTGCGCGCTGCTTGGGGGAGATACGACACGGACGCCAGAGATTGACGGCAGACATGCTCCTGCAACGATCAGCATTACGGCGATGGGCGACTTGCCGGCCGGAATGGGGCTGACAAGAAGCGGCGCTCAGCCCGGTGACGATATCTGGGTGTCTGGTACGGTGGGCGACGCTTATGCGGCTTTGATGTGCCGGTGGGGTCGCTGGCAGGTGATGCCCGATGCGGAACCTCGGCTCTTTGCTCGGATGGATCGGCCGACACCGCGTATCGCGCTCGGTCAGGCGCTTCTGGGCGCAGCGACAGCCTGTGCGGATATTTCAGACGGTCTCCTTGCCGATCTGGATCACATCCTGACGAGAAGCGGTGTTTCCGCAGAAATCGAATGGGAGCGTATACCGCTCTCCCCAGTATTGTCGACGCTCACCGTTGCACGCCAGCATGAGGCAGCGCTTGCCGGCGGTGACGACTACGAACTGATTTTTACGGCGCCTCCAGCGGCAGCCGAGCGCATCTTTGAGGCCGGACTGCTCTCCAATACGCCCGTTTCCCGCATCGGCCGTATTTTAGAAAGAGAAGAAACGGCTGTTGTGGTGCGCACGGCAGACGGCCTGCCTGTTGCAGTGCCGAGCACTGGTTACGATCATTTCAACGCGGAAGATCCAGAATAATGGAGTCTGTCTGGCGGCTGCAGTGCAGCCGCGCGAAGATTCATTCGCCTTAGGACGACATGTTTGAAAAATACGCTCCAGATGCGCCCGCCAATCGCGTGCGCATCACTCGAAACTTTGTTCTTTCTCATCCTGCGCACTGGATTGCCACGTTTTTCGGCGTCGGTGCTCTGCGGCCTGCTCCCGGTACATGGGGAACGCTTGCGGGAGTGCTCGTCTACGGGCTGCTCGATCCCTTCATGACGCGCGAAGGCTGGGTAGCACTCACTGCCGCTCTTTTTATGCTTGGCGCATGGGCGTGCGAACGTTCGGGCCGCGACATCGGCGTTGTCGATCACGGCGGTTTTGTCATTGATGAGGTCGTAGCTGTTTGGGCCGTATGCATCATGCTGCCCGCCGGCTGGGGCTGGTGGTTGGCCGCATTCCTTGCGTTTCGACTTTTCGATATTGTGAAAATTTGGCCAGGCTCCTGGTTCGACCGCAGGATGAAGTCGGGTTTGGGGGTGATGCTCGACGATATCGCCGCTGCGGTCTATGCTTGGGCACTCATCGTTTTGCTGTCAGCAGCCTGGCAACGGTGGGCCTAACGGAGAATATTGATGGGTGAGGAATTCTCATGAGCACACTGCTTGAGCAAGCTGAATTGGCAGCGGATCTGCTTGGGGCTGCCGCACATGAAAACGGACGTATTGTCTGCACGGCAGAAAGTCTGACGGGCGGCATGGTGAGTGAACTCATTACGAGTGTCGCCGGATCGTCGGCATGGTTTGACCGAGGTTATGTGACCTATCAAATCTCCGGCAAAGAAGAGATGATCGACGTGCCGGCAGAAGTTATTGCAGAATTCGGCGTTGTGAGTGAACCCGTTGCTGAAGCCATGGCGCGCGGTGCACTCGCCTGCAGCCATGCGGATTTGTCTGTCGCCCTTACGGGGGTTGCAGGGCCGTCCGGCGGCACTGCGCAAACGCCGGTCGGCACGGTTTGTATTGGGTGGGCAGAACGCGATCCTTCCGGAGCGATCGCAACAAGTGTGCGTACCATTCACGTCACCGGTGATCGCCGAACAGTGCGGCTGGCCGCTTCTTTAACGGCGCTCCAAGGTCTGATCGCCCTCATTCGTGGCGGCGATCCGATGAGAATGCCGTCGCCCTTTGACTGATGCAATCTTTCGCATTCATGCAGTTTAGGCCGGCCTATTCAAACTGCGACTGGTCCCGCATGTGATAATAAAAAATTCTTCTGACTTTTTTACTAAGTCGGATTATCTGGCGATCTGCGGCTGCAGATCGCTCATTTCATTTTTTTGACCCCTTTCAGATTTTTTATGTCCAGTTGGTTAGATGTGGCGCTTCTCGCCGTTCTGATCGTTTTGAACGGCGTTTTCGCCATGAGTGAAATTTCGCTCGTTACGAGCCGTCGTGCTCGGCTCCAGCGTCTTATTGATGACAAGGTTGCTGGAGCAGAGCGTGCTCGTGAGCTCAATGCGGATCCGAACCGTGCGCTTTCAACGATTCAGGTGGGTATTACGTCCATCGGCATTCTTTCGGGCATTGTGGGTGAGTCGGCGCTCGCCCGACCGATGGAGGCGTTTCTGGTGATGGTAGGACTGTCGCCGGAAACCGCTAAGGCTATCGGTTTGTTTGTTGTTGTTGTGCTGATCACCTACTTTTCGATTGTGATGGGCGAACTGGTTCCCAAGCGCATCGGGCAGATTTCGCCCGAGCGCATTGCCTGTCGTCTCGCGCCTCCTATTCACTGTCTTTCCATTATTGCCGCTCCTTTTGTCAAACTCCTGTCGGCCTCGACGCACCTGCTTTTGAAGCGTTTGGGCATTTCGGAAACACAGGGGAGTTCCGTGACGGAAGAAGAGATTCACGCCATGATTGAAGAAGGGCAGGAATCCGGCGTTATCGAAACGGCAGAGCGCGATATGGTGCGCAACGTCTTTCGTCTTGATGATCGGCAGGTTGCCTCTTTGATGACGCCGCGCTCCAATATTTCTTGGATCGATCTTGAAGCGCCGGATGAGGAAAATATTGAACTGATCCGAACGTCAAAGCGATCGCGGCTGCCGGTCTGCGTTGGCAGTCTGGACAATGTGAAGGGCGTCTGCTCCACCAAAATGCTTCTGCAGCAGATTTTGGATTCGGGCAAACCGGACTTCGCCAACAATCTGATGCCGGTTTCTTATGTGCCAGAGTCGCTTACCGGGATGGAGCTTCTGGAGCATTTCCGTAAAACCGACGTGCCGCTCGCGCTTGTCGTGGATGAATACGGCGAAGTGCTCGGCCTGGTGACGCCGCGTGACGTACTGGAGGCTATTGCCGGTGAATTTAAGCCCGAGCAGCCCGATGACAGCTGGGCCACTCGACGCGAGGATGGTTCCTGGCTGCTCGACGGCATCATTCCGATTCCCGAAATGAAGGATGTGCTTTCTCTCAAGCACGTTCCTGAAGAGGAAGCCGGCCGATACAGCACGCTTGCAGGCATGGTGATGCTCCTTCTGGGGAGGTTGCCCAAAGAGGGTGATGCGGTCGAGTGGCTAGGGTGGCGTTTTGAGATTGTCGATATGGACGGTCGGCGAGTCGATAAGGTGCTCGCTTCGCGCTTACGCGCTGCACACGGCATGGCAGAAGTTGTCCCCAAGGGGGAGGAGCCGAGCCCTCAAATTGAGAGGGTAGTGGTCGACAATCCGCATGATGGTGCGGATTCTAAGACGATTAAGCCTGTGGATAAGTCTGTTGGCAACTAATAGGCCGCTGCGGCACACTTGTGAACAACTTTAGAAAAAGCGGCATGGGTGCTCACGGTATTGTGAGCATTCAAAATAAATTCAATCACTTCTAATTAAAGCAGGAAGGAAGGCATGGGAGCAAAAGTGTGGAGTACAGCCGCAGTCGTGATTGCGGCTGCCGCAGCTGCAGGTGCGGGCATCGTCACTTGGGAGGGACGTGTTTGGGACGAACACGCTCAGGATCTCGCAAGTTACAAGGAGGCTCCGGTAAAGACGGTCATTTTTACGGAGACGGCTCGCACGTGGAGAACGCGCGCCTTTACGGTGGAGGTGGAACTCCTCAATGGCCTCAAAATGGTCTGGCAGGGCGGTGCTGAATTTGGATTAGGCACCAAAACGAAGGCGTCGCTTGATCTTACGCAGGGGATCGGAGCACAGATTGCGGCCGATAAGAGTGTGGAAGGGTTCGGCGACGAGCTCGTGATTGAAACTTCAATTACAGGAACCGTCAAACCTGTGGTGTGGCGGCTGAATCCAATCACCTATCGCGCTCCCGAAAACGCATTTGTTTGTCAGGCTGAGGCGGCGAGCATTACGGGCGAAAAAAGCGGTCAAGATATTGTCGCTCGCTTCGTTCTGGGCGGCTGGAGCTGCCGAACGGCGGAAGAAATTGCGGCAAACGCTCCCTCAACGGAATCCATGAAAGATTTACGGGCTGAAATTCGCGTGGGTGAGAAGCCCATTGCGGACTTTACTTTCACGAGCGGGCCTTTTGTGAGCGGGGAGCTCTCCGGTGACGGAACGCGTGCGGCATTTATCTCAGCACGGTCGGCCGGACCGGCGTCAGAGGATAAGGACGGGAAAGCGGCTCAGCGCTGGGATGAGCGGGTTGAGCTTTCCGTCACGAACCCGAAAACGGGTGGGGAGTCTGCCTCTGAAATTGGTTTGGATTTGACGATCACGAATCTTTCGGAAGCATTCCTGACGGACCTCCAAACGGCCACGCAAGAGACGGCAGTGAATCCGGACGCTGCTTTCCGGGTTCTCGGTATTTGGAGCCGAGCTTTTATGAAGGACGGCATTGCGTTGAATCTGACCGATGCAAGATATGTGCGGGGAAAGGATGCGGCGCATTTGAAGGGGGCTTTTGCTTACAAGGCGGCGGATCCGAATGCGCAGGGTCAGGAGCTCGCTCGAGGAGCAAGCTGGGGCACTTTTGAACTGGCTATTCCGCAAGCTTTGATTGCCAAACAGACAGCAGCTGTTTATACAGCGTCGGGTGATCTTCGGCTCATTGACGGCGTTTACCAATCTAAACTCGAAATTTTTGAGAATGCCTGCTTTGTGAATGGGAATTACAAAGGGAATCCGATTGCACTATTGAGTCTCTTCTGAGGCTGCAGCAAAAGACTTTGATAGAAAGCGGTTCGATTAAAGATTCGGACCGCTTTTTTTGAAACGAACACGGCAGATATTTGAGCGGATCAGCACATTTTTCGGCGAGTACATCATAGAAAATGAAATGGACTCAATATTTTTCGGAGAATTCAGATGCACAAGCCGGTCAAACATCTTGCTGTCGCTGCGGTCAGTATCGTCGCCGCAGCAGGGAGTCCAGCCGCACAAACCATCGACATGGTTGTCGACGGTGCAATTTATGCCATTGAACTGAATGCCAGCGTAGCAGCCGAAAATTTCGCCAAACGCCTGCCGATGAAGGTGGTGTGGGAGGATTTTGGAAAGCTTGAGCGAATTGCAAGACTTTCTGAGCGGCTCGATGTGGGACGCGATCCTGTCGTCAAGTCACCGGTAAGAGGTACATTCGCCTACTACGTTCCGTGGGGAAATCTTTGCCTCTTTCGCATAGGCGGAAATGCGCCAAGCCGAGATTTGGTGGAGTTGGGGGCCGTGGATGAGACAGCACTTCAGGCGGTCATCCAAAGCGGCGGGCGCGAAGTGGAGCTCCGCGCCCGCTGAGTCAAGCAGCCCCAAAAATTAGAGTTCGCGGGCGCTGTTGATAGCGTCGCGTGTGGCAATCGCTGAACGGCGGGCTGCTTCGCGCCAGTCGGCACCGCTGCTGGCGTAAAGGATTGCGCGGCCGGAATTGATGACCATACCGGCCCCTTCCGTGTCCATACCGGCTTTGACCGCAGCATTAATGTCGCCTCCCTGGGCGCCGATGCCGGGCACAAGGAGCGGGATATCCGGCGCAATGCGGCGTACCGCAGCAAGCTCATCGGGGTAGGTTGCGCCGACAACGAGGCCAAGCTCGCCCGTACGGTTCCACTCATGTGAGACCAAGCGGGCTACGCGTTCAAAAAGGCGTTCGCCGCCGCCGAGGTCGATCATTTGCAGATCATCGCCGCCCTTATTCGAAGTGCGGCAGAGAACGAAAGCGCCTTTTTCGGTATATGCCAGATATGGATCCAGCGTATCGCCGCCCATATAGGGAGAGAGCGTCACACAATCGGCACCATAACGATCAAAAGCTTCTTCGGCGTAGTGCTTGGCTGTCGAACCAATATCGCCGCGCTTGGCATCAAGGATGACAGGAATGCCGGGATGATTGGCATGAATGTAGGCGACGACGCGGTTCAGTGCGTCTTCCGCGCCTTCGGATGCGAAGTAGGCAATCTGAGGCTTAAAGGCACAGACAAGGTCTGCTGTTGCATCAACGATGCCGGTACAAAAGGAATAGATGGCATCGGGTTTGCCGGCTAGTTCTTCAGGAAGGCGTGCCAGATCGGGGTCGAGACCGACGCACAGAAGCGTGTCGGCATTGCGCCAGCGGGCGCGCAGCATCTCGGTGAACTTCATGTCAACTCAGTTTTCTTTAGAGAGGCCGGCAGACGTCCGTGAAATCATAGCTTTGGGCGCCGCCGGGCGGTAATCAAGGAATAGACAACATTGTCCTTGCCGGCGTGCGGGCGGTCAAGGAATCTTGCCGACAAAGGCACAGAAACAAGAAGCTTGGCTCAATTCATCGCTCGGATATCGTCTCAATGATGGCAATACCGCAAAATAAATGCTCAACAAGTGTGTCGAAACATTTTTTCTGCGCTTTGCTGTTCAAGCACATCGGTTGCGGTGGCGTAGGATGGAAAATGGACTTCGCGGGTTGTTGACCCTCGATCAGTAAAAAAGGAAAAGAGACAGGAGGAACATTTATGACTGGACTCTGCAGCCGCCGCACACTTTTGACGATCGCCGGCGCCGCCGCCGTTTCGTCAATCACCGCCGCCCATGCAGCTGACGGTAAGACGAGTAAGCCGGCTAAGCGTACCTGGCCCGACATGCCGACAGTGCCGACGGACTTCAATGCCGAACGCTGCTTTGTTGAGCTTCAGGATGCCGGTGACGGTGTTGTTTTCCAAGGACCGAAAAACGGACCGGTGGTTCGTCTGGCGTTTGACACGCAGTGCCCGTGGTGCGTCTGGCAGTATGAACAGCTTAAGCCTTTCCTTAAGCAGGTGACCTTTATCTGGCATCCGGTCGCGGTGCTCAACCCCTGGAGTGAGCTTCAGGGCGCAGCAATTCTCTCTGCTAAGGACCGCAAAGCGAAGTTCCTGGAGCATGAAGCGCATTTCCACGACAAGGATTTCCGCGGGCTCGATGTCCGCAATGTCGAATTGCCCTTTGATGCGCGAAAGAAGGTCTGGGACTACTCCAAAGCTTTTCGCCGTGCGTGCGGCATCTCGGTGCCCTTCGGCGTCCTGAAGACCACCGATGGACGCTATATCCCGGTGCCTCAGGTGACCACGGAAGAGTTTGCCAAACTTTCGGGGCTGAAGCCCGAATAACGAAGAAACGGATATCCAATCGACGCTGTGTTTTTGAATGCAGCGTCGTTTTTGCACGATCCTGAATAAAAAATCCTCCGCAGCCGTGCACGCTGCGGAGGATTTTTGCATTGTCTGCGGTCACGTTTGAGCGGTTTGTTCAGCCGCCCAAACGTGTCAGGGCATTCTGCAGTCGATTACATCATGCCGGGCATGCCGCCCATGCCGTCCATGCCGGCGGGGACAGCCTTGTCGTCGGCCGGAAGGTCGGCAACCATGCAGTCGGTCGTGAGGATCAGCGAAGCGACAGATGCTGCGTTCTGAAGTGCCGTGCGGGTCACCTTCGTCGGATCGAGCACGCCCATTTCAACCATATCGCCGTACTTGGCGGACTGAGCGTTGTAGCCGAAGTTGCCTTCGCCCTGAGCGACGGTGTTCACCACGACGCTCGGTTCATCGCCGGCATTGGCGACGATCTGACGCAGCGGCTCTTCCATGGCGCGCAGAACGATGCGGATACCAGCGTTCTGTTCGTCATTGTCGCCCTTGATGTCCTTGATGGCGAGTTTGGCGCGGATGAGCGCGACGCCGCCGCCCGGGACGATGCCTTCTTCAACGGCAGCGCGAGTGGCGTGCAGAGCGTCTTCCACACGGGCCTTCTTTTCCTTCATTTCAACTTCAGTTGCGGCACCGACCTTGATCAGTGCAACGCCGCCGGCGAGCTTAGCCACGCGTTCCTGAAGTTTTTCACGATCGTAATCGCTCGAGGCGCCTTCGATCTGCGTGCGGATGTTCTTGACGCGGTTTTCAATGGCCGCGGCATCACCGGCACCGTCAATGATGGTCGTATTTTCTTTCGTGACTTCGACTTTCTTGGCACTGCCGAGCTGGGCAAGCGTAGCCTTATCGAGCGAAAGGCCGACGTTGCTCGAAATAACCGTACCGCCCGTAAGGACTGCGATGTCTTCGAGCATGGCGCTACGGCGATCGCCGAAGCCCGGAGCCTTGACGGCCACAACCTTCAGGATGCCGCGGATGGAATTGACGACCAACGTGGCAAGGGCCTCGCCGTCGATGTCTTCAGCGATGATGACGAGCGGACGAGCAGCCTTAGCGACCTGTTCAAGCACCGGCAGAAGTTCGCGAATGTTGCTGATCTTCTTGTCGTGGAGCAGGATGAACGGGTTCTCAAGAACTGCAGCCTGCTTTTCAGGCTGGTTAATGAAGTAGGGCGAGAGATAGCCGCGGTCGAACTGCATGCCTTCGACGACTTCGAGTTCGTTCTTGAGGCTCTTGCCGTCTTCAACCGTAATCACGCCTTCCTTGCCGACCTTATCCATGGCTTCGGAAATGATCTGACCGATTTCTTCATCGGAGTTGGCCGAAATGGCGCCAACCTGAGCGATTTCCTTGTTGGTCGTAGTGGGCTTGGAAAGCTTCTTGAGCTCAGTGATGGCGGCGGCAACAGCCTTGTCGATGCCGCGCTTAAGGTCCATCGGGTTCATGCCGGCGGCAACGAACTTCATGCCTTCATCAACGATGGCCTGAGCGAGAACCGTAGCAGTGGTCGTACCGTCACCGGCGTTGTCGCTCGTCTTCGAGGCGACTTCGCGGACCATGGCGGCACCCATGTTTTCAAATTTATCTTTGAGTTCGATTTCTTTGGCGACAGACACGCCATCCTTCGTGACCGTCGGGCCGCCGAAAGAGCGTTCAAGCACAACGTTGCGACCCTTCGGGCCGAGCGTTACCTTGACAGCATTGGCGAGAACGTTGATACCGCGAACCATTTTCGTGCGGGCATCATCACCGAAAAGAACCTGCTTAGCAGCCATTTTGTAATTCCTTAATTATTTAGAAATCTGTACGTGGAGTGCTTTCGGGGGCGGCTTATTCGAGCACGCCCATGATGTCTTCCTCGCGCATCACGAGGAGCTCTTCGCCGTCGACCTTGACGGTCTGGCCGGAGTACTTGCCGAAGAGGACGCGGTCGCCGACCTTAACGTCCATCGCCACAAGGCGGCCGGCTTCATCACGTTTGCCGGGACCGACGGCGATCACTTCGCCCTGATCAGGCTTTTCGCCGGCCGTGTCAGGAATGACGATGCCGAAGGCGGTCGTCGTTTCGGCCTCAAGGCGCTTGATGATGACGCGGTCATGCAAAGGACGGATCTGCATCTGGGAAATCTCCAAAAGATTCTTTGAAAAGCTTGGATGCCGTGCTCAAATCGCACTGCCTAATTGATGGCGGAGAGCTCGGCATGCAACAAATTCATACGGGCGGAATGTCCTTAGAGGCACATCCGCTACCATTACTTGCCTATATGGGGACGGCTCTTTCGATTTCAAGGGCTGGAGATAAAAATTTTTTCATCCGCTGCGAGGATCCATTGATGTGTGCAGGGAAATGCTTGAGTGAAAGCGCGAAGTTGACGCTGAATCGCCGGGTGCAGCTGTTTGCTGCAAAAGCGCTGACGGCTGCAGCACTGCTTTCGTTTACGATTGCGCTGCCAACGGCGTCTGCGGCAACTTCGGCTGCGGGCCGAACTGCCTCGCAGTCGCAGTTGCCGGCTCCGCTCGCAGCAGCGGCCAAGCGGCTGAGAATCAATCCTGACGATATTGTGATTTCAGTAGTGCCGGTTGAATCGCCGAAGACCGCTGTCCTCGCTTGGAATGACCGCCGCATTGATCGACCGGCCTCGGTGGCCAAAGTTGTGACGACTCTGGCTGCGCTTGAAACGCTGGGGGCTAATTATCATTGGTATACGGGTTTTTATACGCTGGGAGAACCAACCACAAAGGGGCTTTTGAAGGGCGGTCTCTTTATTCGCGGAGGCGGTGACCCCTCCTTCGTGGTTGAGGATTTTTCCATGGCGGTAGACAAACTCGCTCAGACCGGCATCAAGCGGATTGAAGGCAACATCGTCATTGACCGTTCCTACTTCAATATTCCTCAGGTGGATCCAGGAGCGTTTGACGGCCGTAGCTCTCGTCCTTACAACTTGCAGCCCGATCCGGCGCTCATCAATTTTCGAAATCTAAGCTTCGAATTTATCCCCGACAAGGAGACCCAAACGGCCCACATCGTGACTGTGCCAAAACTGGCTGGTATTTCTTTCCCAGAGACAATCCCGCTCGGTCGAGGCGGATGCGGTGATTGGAAGACGTCAATTGGTTTCCAGCTGAAGGATCTGGGCAAAGGCCGCAAGCGTGTGACCTTTACCGGCAAGCTTCCGGCAGCTTGCGGGCCGAAAAATTTCAATGTCATCGCCTTAGAACCCAACGAATACCTCGAGCGGCTCTTTCGTGCGCTCTGGGAGCGCGACGGCCGCACCTGGACGGGGCATGTGGTGTCAGGAAACGTACCCAAAGATGCTCAACGGCGTTTTTCCCGTGTTTCGCAGCCTTTGGGCGAAGTGGTGGCGCTCACCAATAAGTGGTCTAACAACTTAATGGCGCGGCATATCTTCCTTTCCTTAGGGGCTGATCGGGTTCGAGAGGCTTTTAATGAAGCGCAAAAGAATGAGCCTTCGACAGGAAAGCTTAAGTCCGCGGGAAAGGCTGCCGCACGGGCGGAATTGGTTTTCCCAAGAGGCGCAACCCTTGAAGATGCGCGTGCGGCGCTCGACGAATGGCTGCAGTCGAAAGGCATCACGTCTCAGGAGATATGGATTGACAACGGATCGGGACTCTCGCGTGAAACCCGTGTGACCGGCCGAGCAATGACCCAACTTCTGGCGGCCGGGTGGTCCGGTCCCTACATGCCGGAATATTTGGCTTCAATGCCGATTAGCGGCAGAGATGGGACCATGGCCAAACGCAAGGTGGCAGAGGAACGCGGCCGCATCAAGACGGGGTTCCTCTCTGATGTGCGAAGCATCGGCGGATTTATTCAGGCGCAAAACGGTCAGCGCTATGCTGTCTACGCAAGTGTGCGGGGCGCTAAAAACGTGCCCAACGGGATTCCCTTCCTAAACATCGTTATCGATTGGGTCTACGACTATTCCGAAAACAAGATGCGATAAATAAGAATCGGGCCTGCAGAAGAAACGCTTCGGCAGGCCCGATGGATCTTATTAATTAATCTTTTGGCATACGCCGAACTGCGGTGGCAGTTGATTTATTTCAGTGCATCCAAGACCGTGCCGGTTGTGAGGAGTTCAGGGAGCACTTTGACCGTGCCGTCCTTATAAATAAGAACGTAGAGCGGTACGCCGGTGCGGCCATACTTGGCCAGTTCCTTGGTGATAGCAGGATCCTTATTAGTCCAGTCGGCGAGAAAACGAACGTAGCCGAGTTCACTCATTCGTGAAACGACTTCCTCACGGTCGAGCACAGCAAGCTTATTGGCTTGACAGGTAATGCACCAGGCAGCAGTAAAGTCGATGAAAACAGGGCGGCCTGCTGAGGAAGCACTCTGTACGGCTTCGGCACTCCACGTACTCCACCCCTCCTCTGTTGAAACGGAGTGGCGGTCGAAAATGCCGCAAGCTGTCAGCGCCAGTGAAGCTGCCGTAAGTGTTCCGAGTGCGGCCATAACAATGGTGCTCGAGGACCGTCCAAACTGACGTCTTCCTAATAACCAGCAAAAGGCGGCAAGCGCGGCGAGTCCCAGAAGTACGATCAAGAGACCGCGATAGTCAACCTGCTTGGTAAGCACCCAGGCGAGCCAAAGGAGTGCGAGCAGCATGGGGACAGCCATCACCTTCTTGAAGGTGTTCATCCAAGGTCCCGGTTTGGGGAGCTTTTTGGCCCAGGCGGGGAACAGGCACAAAAGCAGCCAAGGCGTTGCCATGCCGAGACCCAGCGAGAGGAAGACGAGCATTGCTTCTGCGGCGGGCTGGGTGAGTGCATAGCCGATCCCGGCCCCCATGAAAGGAGCGGTGCAGGGACTTGCCACAATGACCGCCAAAATGCCGGAGAAAAAGGACGAAGTGATTCCGGACTGCGGCAGGCTGCGCACGACTTTGAGATCTGCGGCACGGCTTCCGAAGGTGAATTCATAAAGTCCCAGAAGGTTGCAGGTGATGGCTCCGAATAAGAGAATCAAGGCCGCAACCACCCAAGGCGACTGCAGCTGAAATCCCCAGCCTACGGCGTGACCGGCAGTGCGAAGCGCCATCAAGGTGCCTGAAAGAAGCACCATAGAGAGCAATACGCCTCCCGTGAAAGCCAGACCGTGCCCAACGAGACGCTGCGACTGGTGGGCACCTTGGACGAGGTCGAGGAGTTTGAGTGAAAGAACAGGAAAGACGCAGGGCATCAGATTGAGGATCAGACCGCCCAAAAATGCAAAGAGAAGCGCGGCGCCGGTTCCTGCCGTCATCTGGCTGTTGTTATTCAGGTCGGCAGCGGCCGATGCCGCGTCGGCCTGGGACGAAGCGGCTGCAGGATTGACTGCCGGAGGCGGTGCTACCGATCCGGTTTGCAGCGGCACGGACGTGTCAATCGCCCAACCGCCTTTGGCTGGACCGCCGTCAGCGACCAGGACGCCTTCGAGTGCAGGCTGGGGTGTTTTGGCAAATCGTTCAGTCGCGGCAAGCCAGAGTGAGGCAGAAGGCGGTTCGTTGCCTTGCGTGATGCCAACAGCGGTTTGCGGGGCCTGACGCAGATCGATTACATTTTTTTCGGACGGAAGAAAATCAAGCGACCTGCCGACAATCGCGTTCCCCGCAACATCAATGCGAATTCGATTGCCGTCAATGGTCGCCTTGATGCTGCCGTCGTTTTGAACACGTTCAGGGATGGCGCGTACAGCAGCAGCAACGGCCGCTGCGTCATCTGAATCTTTTCCTTTGATGTCAATTGGAATGGAGAACTTGACGTCGGCCGACTCAGGAACGCACATGTCCTTACAGGCCAAATATTCGACGTGCAGCGCGATTTGAGCGCGTCCGGATGCACCGCGCGGCAATTCCACATTAAAGGGGAAAAGCGTTTCGCCGCCATAGCCAAAGGTGATGAGCCCGGAGGTTACTGTTCGCTCTGGCAGCGGGAATAGCGGTGCTGAGGCTTTCAGTTCACTCGGTGAGAGCGTGAAGGTAAATTCTGGCGGCAGCCCGGCATCCCCCGGCATCTTCCAGTAGGTATGCCAGCCCTCTTGATGACGGAAACGAACTGCAAAGCGGTTGACCGCCTGCGGTGTCAATGAGGTTTTTTCGGCAATGATGTCAACCGTGACATGCGGACCGGCTTTCTTTTCTCCGCGGCCGGCGTCAATGGCGGAGAACCAGCCGTCATCGCTTGCTGCAAGGGCGCAGTTCGATGTCAGCGCTCCGGCAGAAAGTGCGGCGGCGATAACGAACGCAGTTCCCAGACGCCCAAAGGCAACAGAAAATTTGGCATGTTTCAGGAATGCGGACAGCAGGGACATGGGACGGATTGACAAGATGGGATCGAATAAGTGGAAGCATTCCCTCTCTTTGGTTCTGCGGCTTGACGCTTTGTCAGTGCACGCAGAACCAAACGGTGCGAAGCAGCGATATTTTATTTCGCCATTGAAGCGAAGACTTCGCGGGCGTCGGCGATCGTCTTGTCGATCACTTCATCCGTGTGTGTGATAGAGACGAAGCCCGCCTCAAAAGTGGACGGCGCAAAGTAATGGCCGCGGTCGAGCATGCCGTGAAAGAACGTGTTGAAGGCATTTTTGTCGGCCTTCATTACGTCTGCAAAGCCCTGAGGACGCTGCGGCAGGAAGTAGAGACCAAACATACCTCCGACACTGTCGGCGGTGAAGGGCACGCCGGCGGCCTGAGCGGCAGCCTGAAGTCCCTCGACCAGACGCTTGGTCTGAGCGCCGAGACGATCGTAGAAGCCAGGCGCCTGAATTTTCTTCAGGGTCGCCATGCCGCAGGCGACGGCAACAGGGTTGCCCGACAGTGTGCCGGCTTGATAGACCGGGCCGCAGGGCGCAATCTTTTCCATGATTTCACGACGTCCGCCAAAGGCGGCGACCGGCATGCCGCCGCCGATTACCTTGCCGAGCATGGTGATATCGGGCGTGACGTTGAAGAGCGACTGAGCTCCCTTCAAAGCGACCCGGAAGCCTGTCATGACTTCGTCAACGATGAGGAGCGCTCCGTGCTTCGTGCAGAGGCGGCGCATCGTATCAATGAATTCTTGTGTGCCGCGAACGAGGTTCATGTTGCCTGCGAATGCTTCAACGATGACGCAGGCGATTTCGTCGCCGTACTTGGCAAAAGCATCTTCAAGCTGTTCGGGGTTGTTGTATTCGAGCACCATTGTGTGTTCGGTCACTGAAGCCGGAACGCCCGCAGATGAAGGATTGCCGAAGGTGAGCAGACCCGAGCCGGCCTTCACCAGAAGTGCATCGGAATGACCGTGGTAACAGCCCTCAAACTTGATGATGCGGTTGCGGCCGGTGTACCCGCGGGCAAGACGAATCGCCGACATGCCGGCCTCCGTGCCGGAGGAGACGAGACGAACTTCTTCCATAGCAGGAAGAATGTTCGTGATCATTTCGGCGATTTCAACCTCAGCACGCGTGGCAGCGCCGAAAGAAAGGCCGCGATCCACTGCTGCATGAACCGCCTCAACGACTTCCGGATCATTGTGGCCGAGAATCATCGGCCCCCAGGAGCAGACATAGTCCGTGAAGCGCTTGTCCGTCACATCCCACATATAAGGGCCCTTGGCGCGCTCGATAAAGCGCGGAGCGCCGCCGACAGAGCCGAAAGCTCGTACAGGGGAGTTGACGCCGCCCGGAATGACGTGTTGGGCGCGTTCGATGAGCGCTTGATTGAGATCCATGACTGCTTGTCCTTTGGGAAATGAAATGTGGGGTGAAGCCGAAGTGCGGAAAACGCTCATCCGTTTTGGATCAGAGAGCGCTTCCGGGCACAACGCAAAGGCGCCGCCGCAGGCTTTGCAGGGCGCCCATTAAATTGGGTCAGAGTGAATTGTATGGAGTTGGCCTTTTCTAAGTGTTAAGCCGGAAAAAGAAACCGTCTGGAAATGTGATTCCAGACGGTTTGTAGACGGTGCTGAAAGCGCGGCCGTTCGTCAGAACGCGAAACCGAGGCCGAGTGTGAAGGCGGTCGGCATGGACTTCAATACATATTCGCTGTCGCGGTCGGCAAGCACGCCTTTGTAGCGTGGGAAGTTCGTGTCCATCGAACCGGTGAGCCAGAAGTGGTCTGTAAGGGCCCAGGTACCGCCGAGCGTGAGCGCAGGGAAGATGCTGGTGTCAGAGTTGTAGGGACCTTCGGCTTTGCCGTAGCCCACACCGGCGCCGGCAAATAGGCGCAGTGATTTAGTCACGTCGATGTTGTAGGAGATGGTGAGTGTATAGGTGCGGAAATCGATGGACTGTTTGCCTGAGCCGTCGGCATAGGCGACATCGTGCTGAGCCCGAGAATATTTGAGATCCGTCTGCCAGCTGCGCCCAGAGTAACGGCGCAGACCAACATTCCAAATCGTATCGTTCTTCATCAGGCTCTTGGAATACTCTTCCCCATTGTCGACATACTGCCAGCCATAGGACCCGTAGAGCAGATTAGGCGACTTCACCCAAGGACTGTCAGATGCGAGCGGCATCTTGCGGCCTTTCGCGTCGTCGACGGTAATCGTCGAGTAAAAGAAGAAGACGTTGGTGAAAGGAATGTAGGTGCCATAGAAGGACACTGTATCGGTGCCGATCTTAGCGACAGGCAGCGGCAGAGGCAGCGGCGCCCACATATAGTCGCCGCGCATCGTGATGCCTGCGAGATAGCCCGCCCCTACATGGAGTCCGGTAGAGCCGATCGGCCATCGAGCGAGCCAGGAGTAGCCCACCATCGGCTCTATGCGGTAGTTGGAATCCACAAAGTTAACGGCGAAAAGCAGGCGTTCATTGCCGCGATTGTCAATCACTTGCCGTGCGTAGCCCATGCCGAAGGGATAACCGTTTTCTTCATGCCGTTTTTTCCAAGCCCAGGTGGGATGGTTGGTATAGGTCGGAACGATCCAGACCGAGTTGCCTTCCTCAAAGATACGCTTGGTTCCTTCCTTGGTGTCACTCCAAAAAGAGGCCCAATCGCCCGGACGTTCAGACGACTGACGGGCGTAACCTGCCGGCGTCGTGTCTACTACGGCTTCCCAGAGGTCTGCCTGAGCAGTGCACGCAAACGAAACGGCTGCGGCAAAGACTGCGCGGGCCAGAAACGTGGGACGAAAGAGTTGAGGGTGTTGCATGACAATGAGAGGGAGCGACGAAAGCGCTCAATTTGCTCCGCCGGCAGAGACCTGTGTTTGCGGCTAAGCAGCCGAGAGGCCTTTCCTGCGTGGCGGTCGAGCGAGATGGATAGAGCCGAAAGCCGACATTGTCCCACAAGGCGCAGATGTCTATGTGCAATTAGACCTGCCGACAAAAGTTTTGCTGAATGCGGTTGGGTGAAAACCTTCGGAATCCGGCTTGCCACGCTGACGCATAGTCGGTAAAGTAGCGCCTCGCTGCAGTTCGACGAGAAGTTTTCCGGGCGGTCGTCGGCGGTTTTAGGCCGCGGGAGGAAAGTCCGGACTCCGCAGGGCGCCGTAGGAGGTAACGCCTCTCCGCCGTAAGGCGCGGATTAGAGCAACAGAGACGAGCCGGCTTCGGGCCGGGTGAAACGGGCAATCTCTACGGGGAGCAACATCAAATAGGCAGCCAATGGGCGGGCCCCGTCCGGCTGCGGGTAGATGGCTTGAGGCGACGCGTGAGCGTCGTCCTAGATGAATGACCGCCGCCGAGGTCCTATAGGACTTCGCGCGACAGAATCCGGCTTACAAGAGAACTTCCGCCGAATTGCAGCAACAGCTTCCGCTGTCCCTATCCTTGTTGGACAGTACATACACCCAGACCCGCTCATGCGGGTTTTTTCTTATGCGTTCCCGCAGACTCCTAAACAGGTCTGCGGTTGATTCAAGCTTCATTGGATTTTTACGCTTTAGACAAGATCTTTTGCCTATTTGGTACTGATTTTCATGATCTGATTATTGGCAACTGTGGGAAAATGTGGGAATTGGTGGGAGCGTCTCTGCGGGACGCTGGCCCAACGGGAATGAAGGATTGAAGACAGTTTGAGGATAGGAAAGTGTTTCAAGGCACTACGCTCATCACGCTCGACGACAAGGGGCGGCTTGCGCTTCCTAAGCGTGCGCGTGATGAAGCGGCCGCTGACGGCGTGATCGTTGCTGCGCGTCATCCGGACGGGTGCCTGGTGCTTTATCCCCCTTCTGCCTGGGCTCCTAAGCGCGATGCTCTCCTGAAGCTTCCTTTCTCCGCACGCGGTTTTGTCCGTTTAGTGCTGGGGAGTGCTGAGGAACTGAAGGTTGATCGTGCGTACTCATCCCCGCGGGGCTGCGTGAACTCGCTGGACTTGAACGCGAAGCAGCTCTTGTCGGCTGGGGTGATCATTTCGAGCTCTGGGATCGTGCACGCCTGACTGCTGCCGAGGCGCAGGCCGTCGCGCAGACCGTTGAGGATCTCGACTTCACGTTCTGAACCCGCTTTCTGCCAAAGAAAATATTTCCAAAATTTTGGGAGGCCTGCACAGTGCTTCCCAGGCGCGTCGTCCGCAGCGGCGCTGCTTGACAGCAGAAAAAGAAACAAGCCATGTCCGCCTTCGTCCATCTTCCCGTTCTGAGCCGCGAAGCACCTGAAGCTTTGGTTGCTCGTCCAGATGGACTCTACGTGGACGGCACTTTTGGCCGCGGCGGCCATAGTCGACTCATTCTTGAGCGGCTTGCGCCGCAAGGGCGGTTGATTGCTTTCGATCGCGATCCAGAGGCAGTGGCGGCGGCAGCTGCCATTAAAGATCCTCGCTTTCAGATTGTCCATGCGCCGTTTTCCGCTATGAAAGAACGTTTGGGAGATCTCGGTATTCGACAGGTCGATGGGATCTTTCTCGACATCGGCGTATCGTCGCCGCAGATTGACGATCCCTCCCGCGGTTTTTCCTTCCGCTTCGAGGGGCCCCTCGATATGCGCATGGACACGAGCTGCGGCGAAACCGCAGCGGAGTGGCTTGCCCGAGCATCGGCCGAGGAAATTGCCGAAGTGCTTGCGGATTTCGGTGAAGAGCGCTTTGCACACCGCATTGCACGGGCAATTGTTGAAGCGAGATCTCGTGCGCCAATCACTACAACCGGGGCGCTTGCAAAGCTCGTAGAAGCGGCAGTGCCGAAGAATCGCCGCGATGCTGCTCAGCATCCGGCGACGCGTACGTTCCAGGCGGTGCGTATTCAGGTCAACCACGAGCTCGATGAACTCAAGACCGCTCTGGAAAGTGCTGGGGCTCTTTTGGCGCCGGCCGGTCGATTGGCCGTCATCAGCTTCCATTCGCTTGAAGACCGCATTGTCAAGCGCTTTTTCGAAAAGCGCCTTCATCCTGACCGAGATCTCGATCCGCGGCTCCCGATGCCGGCGGGTTTCAATGCGCAGCCGTGGTTCAGCGATGTGATTCGTATTCTGCCGACCAAGAGCGAAGCAGAGTCCAATCCGCGTGCACGCTCTTCCGTACTCCGTGTTGGCACGCGTACTGCGCGTCTCTGGGAGGATTAGGCCATGCGTCCCGTCACGCGTGCGGAACTGCTGTGGACGGTCGTTTTAGGCATCGTCCTGGTGGGCAGCGCGTTTTGTCTGGTAGACCTTCATTTCCAAATGCGTCAGCTCTTTGTGGCTCACGAGCATGAAATGGATGTTCATCGCCGACTGCTCGACGACCAGGCCGAGCTGGAAATGAAAGTTCGCCGGGCTTCGCTTCCGGGGAGCATCTCGGCAGGTGCGGCCATGCTCGACTTGTCCGGGGCAACGGGTGCGGATACGGTGACGCTCGTGGAGGCGCCGGACGGACGAATCGACTTTTTGCCGGAAGTGCGCCGCGAACTCGATGCGCTGACGACGAATGGGGATGCTCAGAAGAGCAAGGTTGATCCAAAGAATGCTCAGCCTTCGGTTCGCGGTGCTGGGGCTGGAGGCCGGTCATGACAAACTTCATGAAGCGCGCGGCTGACGCAGTGGTCGATAAGCTCCTCGAGCTCATGCAGCGAGATCGGGCTGCACAAGAGGCCAAACCCAAAAGCGCCGAAAGTCCGCTCATCGTCATTCCGATTCCGAAATGGCGCACGTACTTTGCACTTGCCTTCATTACGGTCTTTTTTCTCGGACTCGTTTGTCGTGCGGTTTGGCTGCAGGCAGTGACGACGGATTTTCTTCAGGATCAAGGCGAGGCGCGTTATGCCCGGACGCTCACCATTGCCGGTGAGCGCGGGGAAATTCTGGACCGCAATGGCGTGGTGCTTGCGGCCAGTCAGCCTGTACGCAGCATCTGGGCGGATCCCGCATTCGCCAAAAAACTTTCAGCCGATGACTTTAAGAAGTTGGCCGATGTCCTGCAGATGAAGCCAAAGGAAGTTCGTGACAAGATTTTCAAGGCTAAGTCAAAGAACTTTACATATCTTGCCCGTACTCAAGATGTGCGGACAGCAGAGGCCGTGAGGCTTTTGAATCTTCCCGGCATCGGTGTTTCGCCAGAAGTGCTGCGTGAATATCCTGATGGCCCGGCTGTCGCTCACGTTGTGGGATTTACCGGCCGCAGCGATCATGGTCAAGAAGGTATTGAACTGGCCCGAGACAAGGATTTGACTGGGGTGCCGGGGGCGCGCCGAGTGATCCGCGATGCTCGCGGCCGGATCATTGACGATATCTGGCAAAAGGAAGCCGTGCCGGGACATGATGTGGTGCTGTCCATCGACTCCCGCGTACAGTTTCTTGCGTTTCAGGCTTTGAAAGCACAGGTCGAGAAGTCTGAGGCATTGGCTGGTGCCGCGGTAGTGGCTGACGTACAGACCGGGGAGATAATTGCGCTCGTCAACGTTCCGTCCTATGACCCGAACGACCGCTCCACGATGCTCTTTGAACAGATGCGCAACCGTGTGCTCACCGACCAGTTTGAACCAGGATCCACTTTAAAGCCCTTTGCCATCGCCAAGGCGCTCGATATGGGAATTGTCGGTCCGAAGACAACCATTCAGACGGCGCCGGGAAAGCTCACCATCGGTGACCGCACCATCGGCGACACCCATGACTATGGACTGCTCACAGTGTCCGAGATCGTGGCAAAGTCGTCCAACATTGGTACGGTGAAGATCGCGCTTGAAATGTCACCGCAGACATTGTGGGACATGTACACCGCTTTAGGTTTCGGGCGTGCTCCTGCAATGGGCTTCCCAGGTGCGGCATCCGGACGTCTTCGTCCGGCAAAAACCTGGCGGCCGATTGAACAGGCCACCATTGCTTACGGACACGGCATCAGCGTGTCGCTCATGCAGCTTGTGCGCGCTTATACCGCGCTGGCACGAACGGGTGACGTTATTGACCTGACGCTCTATAAGCGTCCGGAAGGCGAACTGCCCAAGGGCGAGCAGGTTTATCGACCGGAGACTGTGCGGCTTATCCGCGCCATGATGATGAAGACGATGGCTGCCGGGGGAACGGCAAGCACTATTAAGGTGGCGGGCTATACCGTGGCCGGCAAGACCGGTACGGCCAACAAGGTTAAGAACGGACGTTATACAAACGATACGGTGGCGAGCATCGTAGGCATTGTTCCGGCCGTCAACCCAAGATTCATTGTGGCTGTGATGATCGACGAGCCTAAAAAAGGCAGTCGTTTCGGCGGGCGTGCGGCTGGTCCGGTGTTTAGCGAAATTGCTGAAAGTACGCTGCGCATGTTGATGGTGAGTCCTGACCGAGAGTCCGTTTCGGGCGGCGGCTTCCTGGCGAAAATTCGCAATTGAACCTTATTGAAGCAAAAAGGACGGAGATTACTCATGGATCAGACGATCAAAGATTCGGTGGCGTGGCTCAAAGATCTCGCACATCCGGGTGCACATCTTCGGCTCGACAGCCGAGAGGTGAGGCCGGGCGATATCTTCTGCGCCGTACCGGGTGAAAAGGTCGACGGCCGCACTTTTATCCGTGTAGCAGCTGCCCGGGGAGCGGCGGCGTGATCTATGAGGCTGAAACGAGCCAGCGTCCTGAACACTATCCGCTGCCCGCTAAGCCTGTGGAGCACCTGCGCGAGCGGCTCGGCGAAATCGCCGCGCGCTTTTACGATGAACCCTCGGCTCACATGACAGGCGTGGCCGTGACTGGCACAAACGGCAAGACGACCACTACGTTCTGGACGGCCTCGCTTTTGACCGCTCTGGGCTCTCCGTCCGGCATCATCGGTACAGTCGGTGTCTTCTTCGCCGGACGGCAAATCCCTGCTCCGCATCTGACAACGCCGGATGCAGCCTCTTTGCAGGGGATCCTCAAGGATCTTGAAGAGACCGGTGCCAAGAGTTTTGTGATGGAAGCGAGTTCCGTTGGGCTCGATCAGGGGCGCATGAAGGGAACGCACTTTAAAGTGGGTGTATTCACCAATTTGTCTCGTGATCATCTGGATTACCACCAGACGATGGAAGCGTACGGCGAGGCCAAAGGACTTCTTTTTGCTTGGCCGGGTCTGAAGGCTGCCGTGTTGAATGCCTCGGATGCCTGGAGCCGGAAGTACGCTGATGCTGCTCAAAAGAACGGCTCCGAGATCTGGGTGACTGGATTGGAGGGTGAGGCAGCCTCTTTCGGGCAGGCATTCGGCGCTGCTCACGTGCTTGAAGCTAAGCAGATTGAGCCGTCGCACCGCGGCATGCGTTTCACGCTGGTCTGCGACAAGCGCGAATTTCCTGTTGAGCTGCATGCGCTCGGCACTTTCAATGTTGATAATGCGCTTGAAGCGGCTGCGGCTGCAGCCGCTTGCGGCCATCCCATCGAAAAAGTCGTGCGGGCTTTGGAAGCCCTCACTCCGCCTCCAGGCCGCATGCAGATTTTTGAGTCCGATGGAATGCCGCTCGGAGTTGTGGATTTCGGCCACACGCCGGATGCGTTGGAAAAGGCCATTGAGTGCCTCATTCCCAATGCGCGTGCTCGGGGCGGACGGCTATGGACGGTTTTCGGCTGCGGCGGTGACCGCGATGCCGGCAAGCGGCCGATCATGGGCGAAATTGCCGCACGGCTTTCCGATCAAGTCATCGTTACGAGTGACAATCCTCGGACGGAAAATCCTCAGGCGATTGTCGATGCGATCATGCAGGGCGTACAGGCTGTACCGGGTGCTGATCAGCGGACAATGGCCGTTGTTGACCGCCGCGAGGCGATTCATCGTGCCGTTTTTGCCGCTGACGCTAAAGACATCATCCTCGTTGCCGGCAAAGGGCATGAATGCGAACAGATCCTCAATGACGGGCCGCACCATTTCGTTGACGGAGAGGTGCTTCGCGAGGCTTTTAATGAATGCCGCGCAGTCCGCAGCCGGAAGTAAAAAGAAATACCCAATTGATTGCAAAGGCGTTCTGGCCTAAAGGTCAGTCAGACACTTTGCTTCTTGATGACAAACAATAGAAACCATGCAGGCAGAAACCGAAGTAATCCCGTCCGAACACGAGTCCTTTAAGTGGCTTCTTGAAGCCTTGTGCGACGAATTGGTTGAAGTTCACGGAGATCCCGCGAATGAAGACGCATCGTGGATCCGTGTCGTTACCGACAGCCGCATCGTCCGAGCGGGCGATGTTTTTGTCGCGCTCTCTGGAGAGCGCACCGACGGGCACCGCTATCTTTTACAGGCTGCCGAGTCAGGCGCATTCTGCTTGGTGGTCGAACACGTAGAGACTGGACTGAACGTTCCTCAGCTTGTGGTGGAAAACAGCCGTCGGGCTTACGGACTGATTGCGCGGGCTTGGCGCCGCCGTTTCGGTATTGCGCTCACAGCGGTGGGCGGCAGCAACGGCAAAACAACGACCACGCAGATGATGAAGGCGATTCTCGCAGCTCATTGGGGTGTGCAAAACATCCATGCTACGGAAGGCAATTTCAACAACGACGTCGGCGTGCCGCATACGCTGCTCGGTCTTCATTGCGGCTGTCGGGCTGCCGTTGTGGAAGCCGGGATGAATCACCGCGGTGAAATGGCCCGGCTGGCTGACTGGATTCGCCCGACGGTCGTGCTGATGACTAATGCGCAGCGCGAGCATCAGGCGTATTTAGAAACTGTGGCTGAAGCGGCTTTTGAAAACGGCCTTTTAATTGCTGCGCTCCCGAACGACGGGGTTGCAGTGTATCCCGCTGACGATCCCTGTGCCGACGTCTGGGCTTCCTATGCGCTTGCCCGCGGTGTGCGTACGCTTACCTACGCTACCGCTGAAGGGGTGGCGGCCGATGTCCGCGGCGAACTGGTGCCGGGCAAGGGGCTGCGGCTTCTTGCCTACGGCATTGACCGTGTCATCGGGCTGCAGGTTCAAGGCGCGCACAACATTCACAACGCCGTAGGCGCAGCTGCTGCTGCACTGGCGCAGCAAATTGATGTCGACGCCATCGCCGAAGGTTTGGCCGCCTTTAAGGCGCTCCCCGGGCGAGGAGCCCGCATGGCGTCTCCTGCGGGCTTCACGCTGATTGATGATGCATACAACTGCAATCCCGACAGTGCTATCGCGTCGATCGCGATGCTCGCAGAGGAAAAGCCCGCACGCATTTTCCTTTTTGGCGACATGGGTGAGCTCGGTCGTGATGCTGAGCTTTGGCATGCTGAAGTGGGCGGTGCCGCGAAGACGCTGGGCATCGACTATTTCTGGGCGGCAGGACCGCTCTCTAAGCACGCGGCAGAAGCGTTCGGCATTGACGGCGTCAGAGGACGGTGGTTTGCCGATCGAGATGAATTGATTGCGCATCTGCCTGAACTGCCGCTCAAAGGGGCAACGGTGGCCGTCAAAGCAAGCCACTCGTCAGGCTTTGGGAAGGTTGTTGAGACGTTGAAGCATTTCCCGGCGTTCTGATTTTTCTTTTTTATTTTTTTTCACGAGCTTCTGCCCGACTTTTCGCATCATGCTCAACTTCCTTTTTTCTTCTCCTGCCGATTCGCTGGCGCTGCGCGCACTCTTGGCGTTTTTGACAGCACTCGTGATTGGACTGGCCTGCGGCCCCGCCCTCATTAGAGAACTAAAGAAGCTTCACTTCGGTCAGGCCGTTCGCACGGACGGTCCTAAAACGCATCTGGCCAAGGACGGTACGCCGACAATGGGCGGGGCACTGATTCTTGCTGCCATCACCCTTTCAACGCTTTGCTGGGCAGATCTTGGGAATCGCTTTATTTGGGTGGTGCTTTTTGTTACGTTGGGCTACGGTGCCATTGGCTGGATCGATGATTACCGCAAGATCGTGCACCACGATCCACACGGTATGAGCGCTCGTGAAAAGTTCTCCTGGCAGTCCGTGATTGGTTTGGCGGCAGCTTTTTATCTTGCCTTGGCGCTTGCCGTTGAGCCAGGCGGAACATTTGCTGAAGCGATTGGCGCTTGGTACGACGCTCGTTTTCCGCTGGACGTAACGGCCAATATTCACCTCTACTTGCCGCTTTGGACTGACTGGGCTTTCCCGCTGGGGCTGATCGGCTTCATTGTTTTCGTCTACATCGTGATCGTCGGATCGAGCAATGCGGTGAACCTCACCGATGGGTTGGATGGCCTGGCCATTCTGCCCACGGTGCTGGTTGGCTCCGCGCTCGGGCTCTATGCCTATGCGGCGGGCAATCCTGATTTTGCCGGCGCTGCCTATGCAGCGGCTGCGCCTCATATTCCTGGCGCTGAAGAACTTGCAGTTCTTGCGGCGGCTTTGGCTGGCGCGGGACTGGCCTTTCTGTGGTTCAACGCTCATCCGGCACAAGTTTTTATGGGCGACGTGGGAGCTCTTGCGCTTGGCGGCTGTTTGGGCACGATGGCGGTTGTCGCGCGTGTGGAGCTTATCCTCGCCGTTATGGGCGGTATTTTCGTGGTGGAGACGCTTTCCGTCATGATTCAGACGACCTATTTCCGTTTTTCTCACGGCAAGCGAGTTTTCCTGATGGCGCCCATTCATCATCACTTTGAACTCAAGGGGTGGCAGGAAACTCAGGTCGTGGTTCGATTCTGGATCATTACTTTTATTCTGACAGCGCTTGGTCTTTCGGTGCTTGCGCTTCACTGAGTGAGACGTTCGCTGAAAAACAGCGGTTTTCGCAGGTTAGTCAAAAAATGCTTGAAGCTGAAGACAAATCCTTCATTACATTGAATGCCGCCGAAGGGGCTGGCCGCAGTGCCTGGGTACTCGGGCTTGGCGCTTCTGGACGTGCTGCCGCTCAATACCTCAATGACCATGGTTGGCGCGTTCATGCTTTTGATACGCGTGAGGCGCCTGCGGGCCTTGACGCTTTTTGCAAGGCGGTTCCGGGCTGCGAGATGACGCTGGGCGGCTTTCCTGAAACGACGGCGCCCGGCGTAGAACTTGTGGTGATGTCGCCGGGCGTTTCGCCTTACTTTGGTGCGGCAGCCTCCGTCTGTGCTTCAGCGCGCAAAGCGGGCATTCCTATCGTCGGCGAGATTGAGCTTTTTGCGCAGGAGCTCGCCTATCTGAAGCGTACGCAGGGATATGCTCCCAAAGTCATCGGCATTACCGGCACAAACGGCAAAACGACGACGACAACGCTTACCACCAAAATGGCTGCGGCAGCGGGACTGTACGCAGTTGCTGCGGGCAACATCGGACCTAATGCCGTCGCGGAGCTCAGTAAAGCCGAAGCGGCCGGAGCGCTCCCTGACATTTGGGTGCTTGAGCTCTCGAGCTTTCAGCTGGAAACAACGCATACGCTCAACTGTACGTCAGCTGCCCTTTTGAACATCACCGAGGATCACCTTGACTGGCACGGTTCCATAGAGGCCTATGCGCACGCCAAAGGGCGTATTTTTGCACCCGATACCGTACGCGTCGTCAATCGTGAAGATCCGCTCGTCATGGCTGAACTTGAAAAAGTGGATGATCGTGAGCACTCAGCGGCTCGATGCTTCACATTCGGCGCGACGAAGCCGCAGAAAGAGGCTGAACTTGGTCTGATGATGGCGGCCCATGCCTCACAGGGCTACTGGCTGGGACTTCGCGATCAGATGGAGGTCGACGTGCTGTTTCTGCCGGAATTCGAGCTCCTCATCCGCGGCCGGCACAATGCCATGAACGCACTCGCAGCTTTGGGACTTATTACAGGCGCCGGCATTGAAACTCGGCCTGCGATTGGCGTGCTCCGTACTTATCGAGGGGAGCCGCATCGTGTGGAACTCGTACGCACGATTGAAGGCCGCGATTTCATTGACGATTCCAAGGGGACCAATGTCGGCGCAGTGGCTGCCGCCGTGTGCGGACTTGCTGCTCAGGGACGCCGAATTCTGATTTTGATGGGCGGCGACGGCAAAGGGCAGGACTTCACGCCGCTTGCCAAAGAGCTTAAAGGGCGAGTGGCGTTTGCGGCCTTGATTGGGCGTGATGCGGCCAAAATCCGCGAAGCCGTTTCGCCCGCCGGTGTTGCAACAGAAACTTTTAAGACGCTTGAGGCCGCGGAGGACTGGCTTTGGGAAAAGAGCCGTCCGGGTGATCAGATACTTTTGTCACCGGCTTGCGCTTCATGGGATATGTTCCGTGACTATGCCGAACGCAGTGAACGATTCAAGGCTGAGGCCGCCAAAATCGCGGATCATGTTGTTCCGAAGGCCGATGAAGCCGTACCGGGCTGATGGCGTAAGAGAGGTTTTTTGTGAGGCGTTTAGATTCCGACTGGGGTGCAGATCAACGTTCATCGCCCGGCCTTAACTGGGAAGTGATCATCTGTACCACCGCGCTCGTCTGTTTTGGAACGGTCATGGTCTTTTCGGCCACGTCCTCCATGGGTGCGGGCGGGTTGGGAGATTCTGCCAATTTCGGCGAAGTCAAGCGCCACTTGATGAGCATTCTCCTTGCGCTATGCGCCGCAGCGGTGGTTTACCGCGTGCCGATGAACTTTTGGTATCGTCACTCCACCTGGCTGCTGCCGGTCGGTTTGCTGCTCCTTGCCAGTGTGTTTCTTCCCGTTATCGGCAAGAGCGTCAACGGCGCTCGCCGATGGCTGCAGCTCGGGCCCCTTTCGATTCAGGCTTCGGAAATGGTGAAGCTCTGCGCTCTGATTTATGCCGCAGCCTTTACCGTGAAGCGTCAGGAGTACATGCACTCCTTTTCAAAGGGGTTCTTCCCCATGGCGATTGTCATGGTGATCATCGCCTTCATGCTGATGCAGCAGCCCGACCTGGGGGCGACGGTGGTGGTATCGGTAGTCATCATGGGCGTGCTCTTTCTGGGCGGTCTGTCGATGAAGATCTTTCTTGCCGTCGGCACGGTGATCGTCGCTTTCGTGGCACTGATGATTTTTATGACGCCGTGGCGCCTCTCGCGCGTATTGGCGTATTTGGATCCATGGTCCGATGAGTATGTTCTGGGGCAGGCCTACCAGCTTTCACATTCGCTCATCGCCTTCGGCCGTGGTGAACTCTTCGGCGTAGGGCTCGGCGGTTCCGTCGAGAAGCTCAACTACCTGCCCGAGGCTCATACCGACTTCATCATGGCTGTAGTGGCGGAGGAAACCGGACTGGTCGGTGTTATCCTCATCCTCTTTATTTTTTACTGGCTCATTCGCCGCACATTCGAAATCGGTCGGCAGGCGATCAAGCTGGAGCGCTTTTTCCCGGGCTTGCTGGCGCAAGGTGTGGGACTTTGGTTCGGAGTTCAGGCGATTATCAATATTGGCGTAGCTTCCGGGGCGTTTCCGACGAAAGGGCTCACGCTTCCGTTTGTGAGCTTTGGGGGATCCTCCATGCTCTCATCCATGATCGCCATTGGACTGCTTTTAAGAGTAGACCGAGAAAACAAAATTTTGATGCGAGGAGGTCAGGTGTGACCGCTGACAACAAACAACAAACTGCGGCCGACGGCCGCACGCTCGTCATCGCCGCTGCAGGGACTGGCGGACATGTGATGCCTGGTCTGGCCGTCGCTCGCGTAATGGCCGATCGAGGATGGAAGATCGTTTGGATTGGCACGACCACCGGCATGGAAAAAGGGCTTGTAGAGCGTCAGGGGATCGAATTCCATCCGCTTAACTTCCAAGGCATGCGCGGACGCGGCATTACAGGGATGATTACGGGCGGCATCAAGATGCTCAAGGCTATCTGGGATGCCCGCAAGCTGCTTAAAAAACTTCGTCCGACGGCAGTGTTTTCCACGGGCGGCTACATCGCTGTGCCGGTATGCTTTGCGGCGCAGAATCTCAAGCGTCCCATTGTGCTGATGAATTGCGACGCTGACCTCTTGATGTCCACCAATACTGTGCTGCCTTTTTGCGATGCGCTGGCCTGCGGGTTTGCGGGCGGTGCCCGCACGTTTGCAGGCATCAAAGGGCATACGACAGGGAATCCCGTGCGCGCCGAAATCGCGGCGCTGCCGGCGCCCGCAGAGCGTTTTGCCGGGCGTACGGGGCCGCTAAAACTCTTTATTTTCGGCGGTTCGCTGGGCGCTCAGGTACTCAACGACGTGCTGCCGCAGGCTTTGGCAATGATTCCTGAGAGTGAGCGTCCTATTGTCCTTCATCAGACTGGGCGCGATCGTGATGCGGCTGTGCGCGAAGCGTATGCCAAGGCAGGCGTTGCGGCTGAAGTCGTGCCTTTCATTGACGATATGGCAGCACGCTACCGCGAAAGTGACCTGGTGCTCTGCCGATCGGGCGCAACGAGCTGTTCGGAATTGTGCGCAGCGGGCGCCGCTGCAGTGTTGGTGCCTTTTATTGCCAAAACCACTAAGCACCAGCTCGGCAATGCCAAATATCTTGCGGATCGGGGGACGGCCTGGTTGGTGAATCAAGCGGACTTTACCCCGCAGGCTGTGGCCAAGCTCATTTCAGGCATGACGCGTGAGTCGCTGCTCGAGCATGCTCAAGCAGCACGCGCCATTGCCGCGCCGGATGCGGCGGCTAAAGTCGCTGACTTGATTGAAGAAGTCGTCGCACGTCGGGCGCCGAAGATCCCGAAGGCCTGACGCTCGCACGCGAATATTTGCCCCTTTTACGGAGAACCACCTTGAAGTTTCTGGTCAATCATCTGCATTTCGTCGGGATCGGCGGTGCCGGCATGAGCGGCATCGCCGAAGTGCTCCTCAATTTAGGTTATGTCGTCAGCGGCTCGGATATCGCTGCGTCGCCCGTGACTGAACGTCTGCAGTCTTTGGGGGCGCGCATTTCGCTCGGACACGACAAGAAGAACATCCGCGGCGCGGATGCAGTGATCGTTTCTTCGGCCGTAAAGGCTGACAACCCAGAAGTTACCGCTGCTCGTGAACTGGATATTCCAGTCGTCCCGCGCGCGGTGATGCTTGCTGAATTAATGCGGCTGCGCCGCGGCATTGCTATTGCAGGCGCTCATGGGAAAACGACGACCACCTCGCTTACCGCATCACTGCTCGCCGCAGGCGGACTGGATCCGACTTTTGTCATCGGCGGAAAACTCAATAGCGCAGGCGCGAATGCTCGCTTGGGAACGGGCGAATTTCTGGTGGCTGAAGCCGATGAATCTGATGCGTCGTTTCTGAATCTCACGCCGGTTATTGCTGCCGTTACCAACATTGACGAAGACCACATGGATACCTATGGGCACGACTTTGAGAAACTAAAGAGTGCTTTTGTGGACTTTCTCGGACGTCTGCCTTTTTACGGCGTAGCCGTGCTCTGCATGGACGACGATAACGTTCGCTCGATTCGTCCGCGCGTAACGAAACCCGTGATTGGGTACGGTCTTTCTCATGACGCTACCGTTCGCGCAATTGATGTGACGGCCGATGGCACGCGCATGCGTTTTACGGTTCTTCGCCCCGATCATCCGCCGCTGCCCGTCGTACTGAACCTGCCGGGCGTACATAATGTGCGCAATGCCTTGGCGGCGGTCGCAATCGCGACCTTGGCGGGCGTTAAGGACGAAGACATCAAGCGCGGCTTGGCAGAATTTAAGGGCGTAGGCCGGCGCTTTGCACAGTGGGGTGATATTCCTATTCAGGATGCGGATGGCCGCATCACGGGAACCTTCACGCTGATTGATGACTATGGTCATCATCCGCACGAAATGGCGGCAACCCTCGCGGCAGTACGCGGTGCGTGGCCCGGCCGCCGCATTGTCGTTGCTTTCCAGCCGCATCGCTACACTCGTACGCGCGACTGCTTCAATGATTTTGTGAAGGTCCTTGAGGATGTCGACGGCGTCGTGTTGGCCAATGTTTATCCTGCGGGGGAAGCCCCCATCCCCGGTGCAGACAGTCACCATCTTGCCGAGGCCATCAAAGCCTCTGGCCGCAGTGAACCCGTTGTGGTGGATGTTGATCAAGTGCCCGATGCCGTGCGCTCGCTCGTAGAGCCCGGTGACGTTGTCGTAACGATGGGTGCGGGCTCAATTGGCCGTGCGGCGCCGAAACTCGCCGGTCGTCTCTGATGGAATAAAAAATAGGAGTCTGCAAATGACCCAAGCAGAAGAACCGCGTCTTGAACGCGTTGTAGTGCTCGAGGGAGGCATTTCCTCTGAGCGTGAGGTTTCGCTTCTATCGGGGCGCGGCGTAAAGGAAGCGCTGGCTTCAAAGGGCCTGGAGGTTGAAAGCTGGGATCCGGCTGTTGACAGCGTGGGCGGTCTGGAAGAGGGCGCATATGATGCCGCCTTTATTGCGCTTCACGGGACCTTGGGCGAGGACGGCTCCGTACAGGGACTCCTCAATTGCATAGGTCTTCCCTATACCGGTCCTGGCGTGACGGCTTCGGCGATTGCGATGGATAAGGAGCTTACGAAGAACATTTGGCGTGCCAACGGCATTTCCGTGCCTGCGGGCGTGCGTTTGACGGCAGCCGCATCGGATGCTGAGCTCGAGCGTGCCATTGCCGAGTTTGGTGCTGACGGCGTTGTCGTTAAGCCCGGTCATGACGGCTCCTCGATTGGCGTTACCAAGCTCGATCGCGATGCGCTTTCCCTTCATTCGCTGCGAGCTGCGCTCAATGCAGCTGCTGAGCGTGATGCCGCAGAGGTGTTGGTGGAGGAGTACATTCACGGGCGCGAGTTTACGGTGGCCATTCTGGATGGCAAGGCGCTCCCCGTGATTGAGATCTGTGCTCCTGAAGGCAGTTACGATTTTCAGAATAAGTACTACACGGATGTGGTGCGCTACGAGTGTCCGGCAAAGCTTCCAGAGGCTTCGGCGAAAGCGCTTGCTGCTGCTTGCGAGAAAGCCTTCGCAGTGCTCGGCTGCCGCGGATGGTCGAGAGTCGACGCGCTTGAACGTGCTGACGGAACATTTGCACTGCTCGAAATCAATACGTCGCCGGGCATGACCCCGCACTCGCTCGTGCCGATGGCGGCTCGTGCTGTAGGGCTGTCCTATGCCGACCTCTGCCTCAGAGTGCTCGGACTCGCCCGCACGGACATTGCTTGATCTGATCTGCGCTTTGACCGAAGATGGACGTACCGCAAACTGAACGGACCGACGCTGCCGGCAATCCTTTGCGACAGATCCCCCTGCCTCAGGACAGTCTGGGGCGGCAGGAGCCGACGCTTGCTGCCAGAGGAAAGCGGGCTGCTGCGGACAATCTGCATGTAGGGAGCCGCACGCCTGAATTTGCGGATGAACTTCCTCCTGTGCCGCGCGAACGTCTCGGTGCGGCCGAACGCATGCGTTACGGTCTTCGGCGATGGGGGCTTCCTGCGGCGCGAGTGGCGGGACTCCTGACTGTGCTCATACTGGGCGCGCTTGTCGTGCGAGAGGCCGCTGATGGGCGGATCTTCATGCTTCAGCGGCTGGAGATGACCGGGGACGTCCAGAAGGTGCCGTTGGCGAGGTTAAAGGAAGCAGTGGAGCCCGCTGCTGCAGGTAAAACCTTTTTTACGGTTGATTTGAAGGCCGTCAGAGATGCCGCCGAAACGGTGCCCTGGGTGCAGTACGCCGCAGTGCGCCGTGTTTGGCCCGACGCGTTGATGATTGATGTGACGGTATACGAAGCCGCGGCTGTCTATGAAGACGGCCGGCTCGTCA
>OMDR01000352.1_pt1 | contig 35392 bp, 28 predicted proteins | sample 1645251 | NCBI WGS metagenome assembly OMDR01 (sample SAMEA103958142, study PRJEB25191) | human gut metagenome | biome: human-associated habitat [ENVO:00009003]; feature: intestine environment [ENVO:2100002]; material: feces | place: Germany | collected 2013/2015 | reverse complement strand
TTGTCGGGGTCGGCCTTGGTGTGGAAGTAGCCGCCATCCAGCCAGAACTGGTAGATGCGGTCTTCCACCTGGCTCGGATCATACTGTTTTGCGAGTTCTTTCATAATAAATAATCCTCCCGGAAGATTGTGAAGTGGGACGAAAAAAGCCGCCCCACGGAGCGTTCCATGGGACGGCTGTAATATAACCGCGGTACCACCCAAATTGCACACGGCTTTCTGCCGTATGCCCCTTGATGCCCCGATAACGTGGGGCAGACCCGGAGGCGACTACTCTTGTTTCCCCGCCTCTGCTCAAAAGCGACAGCACGCCGCACCGCCATACCGGGTTTTCAGCAGCCCCCGGCTCTCTGGATGGCGAAAACGACGCACACTCTTTTTCCTTGCATTTATAAAAAGAATATAGCGTTTTTTGTGCGTTTTGTCAATCTCTTTTTGCTCTGGATAAAATTTTCACATCCTTGTGCGGGGCCTTCGCTCCCTGCGTCAGGCAGATTTTTTCTTCTCACCCTTCCGCGTCCAGAAGCTCCGTTTTCAGCCGGGCAATGAGTCGCTCCATCAGGGCCACACGGTTGAAGGGGGTCATGAGATAGAAGCCGTCGGCGTAGGGCAGAGCCTCCCGGGCCATCTGCATCGACACCTCAAGGCCCAGCGCCTCGCCCTGCTCCCGGTCGAGGCCCGCGAAGCGCTGGATGATGTCCTCCTCCACATGGATGCCGTTGATCTCGTTTTCCATAAAGATTGCGTTCCGCTGGCTGACCACGGGCATGATGCCGGCCAGAATTTTAGCCCGTTCGCCCAGTGTCTGGCGGGCCTTGCGGAGATTCTCCACCGCCTGTGCCGACAGCACCGGCTGGGTCAGGAAGCCCGACATCCCGTTTTCCAACTTTTCCACGGCCCGGCGCAGCTCCACGTCAAAGTTCCGGGCGTTGAGGTTCAGCGCACCAAGGACGGTCATGGCCGAGGGCATCTCCCGGCCCTCCCCGGCCAGCGAGACGATGTACTGGGCCAGCTTGCGGGAGTTGAACTGGTAGACATTCTTCACCTCGTCCCGCTCTGCGGTGGGGATGGGGTCGCCGGTGATGGCCAGCACCTCCCGCACGCCCTCGGCGTAAAGGCCCAGCAGAAGGGCCTTGGTGGCGTTGAGGTTGCGGTCGCGGCAGGTCATGTGGGGCAGAGCACACATTCCCAGTTCCCGGTGTACCCGGCAGGCCACGAGGGAGGAATCCATCCGGGCCTGCGCGATGGGGCAGTCGGCGATGGTCAGCAGGTCAGCGCCTGCGGCCTGCAGCCGCCGTGCGCCGTCCAGATAGCCGCTCAGGTCGGCCACTCGGGGCGAATCCAGTTCAATGGCGATGACCTTCTCGCCTGCGTTCAGTTTCCGCAGGAAAGTGTCGTCTTTTTCCACTGCCGGTGCAGTTCCGGTGGAAAGTTTCGCTGCCGGAGCGGCTTCGGTCCGCTGGGGCAGGGCATCCAGCTCTGCACGCAGGGCCGCGATGTGGGCGGGCGTCGTACCGCAGCAGCCGCCCAAAATACGGACGCCCCCAGCGGCGATCTGCCCCATCTCCCGGGCAAAATACGCAGGCTTGCCCTGATACAGCACCCGCGCCCGGGTGACCACCGGATAGCCCGCGTTGGGCATCACCGACAGGGGCAGCAGCGTCTCGCCAAGGCCCTGCACCAGTTTCTTCATCGCGCCGGGGGCCGAGACGCAGTTCAGGCCCACGGCGTCCACCACGCCGCTCTGCTCCATCCGGCGCAGCAGGTCGCGGAACAGCAGACCCTCGCGGGTGTAGCCGTCCGGCAGCACCGCGAAGGACACCATGACAAAGGCGTCCGGCACGGCCACACGCAGTGCCTTTACCGCCTCCACAATGCCCACATCGGAGCTGAGCGTCTCGAACAGAAAGTTCTTTGCCCCCAGTGCGGCGAACTGCTGCGCCACAAGGCCGTAGGCGCTGCTGGCCGGGGCAGCCTCGGTGTCCGGGGCCGGGCCGAGGTCAGCAAAGACGGCGGCATCCTTCTCGGCGGCAGCGTCACAGGCCAGCTTCCAGCCCGCCTCGGCCAGCTCTTCCCAGCCCGGCATCTGGGCCGCCGCCATCCGGGGCAGACCGAAGGTGTTGGTCTTGATGGCCTGTGCGCCTGCGGCCAGATATTCCGCATGGACCTTCTTCACGCCCTCGGGGTCGGTGAGGTTGGCCATTTCGCAGTCCGCGCCCGGTGCCGCTTTATAATAGGTGCCCATGCCGCCGTCGAACAAAAGCGGCTTGTGGGCAAGATACTCTCGGATGTCCGTCATAGAAAGGTTCTCCTTTTTTATTTTCCTTGATTTTATAAAGAAATTCAGGTATAATTTTTGTATGAAAGTGAGGTGCTTTTGGATGCCCAAGATTCGTTCCAGCGCAGACCTGCGCAACAACTACAATGAGATCTCCACCTTCTGCCACGACTACGCCGAGCCGGTGTTCATCACCAAAAACGGCAAAGGCGACCTTGCCGTGATGAGCATCGAGACCTACGAGGCCCTGACCGCCCGGTTCGATTTGTATGCGAAATTGCAGGAAGGTCTGGATGACGTGGCGGCGGGAAGAACGCGCCCGCTGGATGAGGTCATGGAAGAACTCATCCAAAAGTGGAAGCTTAAATAAATCTTTTCTCCCCGGCCCTTTGCCGGGGAGAATTTTTATGCAGTCATCTTCAGTTTAATGAAGTTTGCGCACTTGTCAAGCATTTTTGCCCCGAAGCAGCCCATTTTGCTTGCGCCGAAGCCGGTTTTGTGCTATTCTATGCATATTTACAATGATTGGGAGGAATGTATCATGCGCCACGCCGGCACACAGGAAATCGAAACGCCGCGGCTGCTTCTGCGCCGCCTTATGCCGTCGGATGCCCCAATGATGTACGCAAACTGGGCCAACGACCCGGAGGTCACCCGCTGGCTGCGCTGGACGCCGCACAAGGATGTGGCCGAGACACAGGAGCTGCTGAGCGCATGGGCGCTGCTCTATCCCAACGAGGACTACTACCAGTGGGCCATCGTGGAAAAGGCCACCGGACAGGTGTTCGGCTCCATCAGCATCTACAACAGCCTGCTGGGAGAACCGGCACAGCGAAATGAATGGCCGGGATTCGACCTCTCCGAGGGCATCTGGGAGCCGGGCTACTGCATCGGCAGAGCATGGTGGGGCAAAGGCTGCACCACCGAGGCCCTGAAAGCTCTGGTAGAATACTGGTTCAAGAATACAGACAGTAATTGGCTTGCCTGCTCCCACGCCGTGGAGAACCCCGCCAGCGGCAAAGTCATGATGAAAGCAGGCTTTGTCTACGACCACGAGGCCGTCTACCATAAATTCGACGGTACGGCGATACCCTGCAAGTGCTATGCCCTGACGCGAGAACACTATAAGGAGCAACCTCTCCGTCAGCGCTGACGCGCTGCCACCTCCCCTATTGAGGGGAGGCCTTGGCATTTCGTAGAGCTTTTTCTCTTCGCCAGAGGCTCCCCTCGGTAGGGGAGCTGTCGAGCGATAGCGAGACTGAGAGGTTGGCTCCACTAACAGAAAGGAATCATTTTGAGCGAACTTTACGATATTTTAGTCGAAACTCCCCCGACGAAGGTCATCCTTCTCGCCCTCGACCAGGGCCTGTGGGACTGCGAGCGCAGCCTTGCCGAGCTGGCTGCGCTGTGTGAGGCCAACCACATGGAGGCCGTGGCCGAAGTCACCCAGAAGCGCCAGACCCCTGAGACCGGCATCGTGCTGGGCAGCGGCAAGCTGGAAGAAGCCGCTGCGGCCGCAGCAGAGCTGGGGGCCGAGTGCGCCGTCTTCGACGGTGAGCTGACCGGCAGCCAGATCCGCAACATCTCCACGGCCCTCGGCGGCCTCGAGGTCATCGACCGCACCATGCTCATCCTCGAGATCTTTCGCAGCCGTGCCGTGACCAACGAAGGCAAGCTGCAGACCGAGCTGGCCCTCCTGCGCTACCGTCTGCCCCGCCTGCAGGGCATGGGCGAAAGCCTGAGCCGTCAGGGCGGCGGCGGTGGCGGCGGCGGTGGCGCCCGCCGTGGTGCCGGTGAAACGAAGCTTGAGCTTGACCGCCGCCACGTCCACGCCCGCATCGACGCACTGGCTGAGAAGCTGGCCGAGATGGAAAAGCGCCGGGGCGAGAGCCGGAAAGCCCGCGCCAAGACCGGAATGCCGGTGGTCAGCCTCGTGGGCTACACCAACGTGGGCAAATCCAGCCTGATGAACGCCCTCTGCGGCCCCAGCGTCGCCGAAGCCGATATGCTCTTTGCCACCCTCGACCCCACCAGCCGGAAGCTCGTCCTGCCCAGCGGCATGGCCGTGCTGCTGGTGGACACCGTCGGCTTCGTCTCCCGTCTGCCCCACAATCTGGTGGAAGCATTCAAGTCCACGCTGGAAGAGGCCGCATGGTCGGACGTCATCGTGCGGGTGGCCGACGCCGGCGATGAGCAGCGGGAAGAGCAGCTGACCGTCACCGACGAAGTGTTGGACGGCCTCGACTGCGCCGACATTCCCCGCCTGACCGTCTACAACAAGTGCGACAAGCCCGGCGCGCTGAGCTTCGACCCCGACATCCTGCTCACCAGCGCCAAGACCGGCTACGGCCTCGACAAGCTGCTGGCCAAGCTGGACGAGACCCTCAGCGACCGCGTCCACACCATCCGCGTTCTCCTGCCCTACGATAAGCTGGGCCTCGCCGCCCCCATGCGGGAGCGCGGCAGCGTCCAGCTCGAGGAGTACCGCGAAGACGGCCTTTATCTCGAAGGCATCGTCAAGACCGAAGACCTCCACTGCTTCGAGGGCTATCTGATCTGAGGACCCGCATACGAAAAGAACCGGACTCCGCGGAGTCCGGTTCTTTTGCCTTTCAAGGCATCAGCCTGCGGCAGGAGGCGCTTCCTCTGCGCCCATCAGCTGGTCGTACCGGCCGGTGAACACTCGTTCCGGCAGGGCCGCCGTCAGGGCGAGGGCGGCGGTGAACCGCTCCTCATCGGTCAGCGCTTCCTCCACCGGAGGGAAGTGCGCGAGCACTTCGTCCAGCTGCTTTTTGACCTCCCGGGCCACGAAGATGCCCCGGTCGGTGAGGTAGATCTTGCCGTAATACTCCTTGACGATCATCCCCCGCTCCATCAGCAGGTTCAGCACCCGCACCACCGAGGGTTTGGTCACGCCCAGCTTCTCGGCGATGCTGCGGGAGCTGATGTCAAGATGGGTCTGCGAGACCTCATAGATCGCGAGCAGGTACCGCAGGTGTGCTGGCGTCAGTTCCATCTCGTATCACTCTCTTTTCGTTATATCACACGAACTCTTGGTTTACAAAAGGGGCGTGGGCCAAAGCCTTGACCCGCGCCCCCTTCTCCTACGCGATCGCTCAGTGGCAGCCACCGCCGCAGCTGCTGCAGTTTCCACTGCAACCGCTGTCACAGCCGCCGCTGCATCCACTGCAGCCGCCATGCTTATGAGAGTGCCAGGTGATCCAGCCTACACCGCCAAACACGATGGCTCCGACGATGATCGTCGGCAGATTAAAATTAGCAGCCAGGAACTCCATCATAACAATGCACTCCTTTCAGCGCGTTTTGAGAAGTTTTTTACTTGATCTTGGAAACGTCGATCTTCACCTCGTTGTCGTTCACATACTTGTTGGGACGGACCAGCAGGTAGATGAAGGCCACCAGGATGACAGCAGCCACGATGGTGAAGAAGTTGAAGCTCAGCTCGCCGGTGATGATGCCGCCCAACTGGTACACGACCAGAGCAGAGCAGTAGGCCAGTGCGCACATATAGCCGATGGCGAATGCCGTCCACTTGCCGTTGTTCATCTCACGCTTGATAGCGCCCATAGCAGCGAAGCAGGGAGCGCACAGCAGGTTGAAGATCATGAATGCGTAAGCGCTCAGAGCGGTGTAATCTGCCGCAACGAGGTTCCAAATCTCATCGCCGTTCTCAGACAGCTCCTCGCCGCCGAAGTGATACAGGACGCCGAAGGTGCCAACGACGTTCTCCTTTGCGATCAGGCCGGAGACAGAAGCGACGGTAGCCTTCCAGTTGCCGAAGCCCAGAGGAGCGAAGATCCAAGCGACTTTGGTTGCGATAGCCGCCAGAACGGAGTTGTCCTGATCCTCCACCATGCCGAAGGCGCCGTTCTCGAAGCCGAATCCCTGCAGGAACCACAGGACGACGGTAGCAGCCAGAATGACGGAACCGGCACGCTTGATGAAGGACCAGCCGCGCTCCCAGGTAGCACGGAAGACGTTGCCCCAGGCAGGGATATGGTATGCGGGCAGCTCCATGACGAAGGGAGCAGGGTCACCTGCGAAGGCCTTGGTCTTCTTCAGGATGATGCCGGAGCAGATGATGGCAGCCATGCCAATGAAGTAAGCAGAGACAGCCACCAGAGAAGAACCGCCGAACATCGCACCTGCGATCAGGCCGATGATGGGCATCTTTGCGCCGCAGGGGATGAAGCAGGTGGTCATGATGGTCATACGGCGGTCGCGCTCGTTCTCGATGGTACGAGAAGCCATGACGCCCGGGACGCCGCAGCCAGTGCCGACCAGCACGGGAATGAAGCTCTTACCGGACAGGCCGAACTTACGGAAGATACGGTCCATGATGAAGGCGACACGGGACATATAGCCGATGTCCTCCAGGATGGACAGCAGGAAGAACAGGACCAGCATCTGGGGAACGAAACCCAGGACCGCGCCGACACCGGCGACGATACCGTCCATGATCAGGCCGTACAGCCAGCCCGCCACGCCGATGCTCTCCAGGAAGCCGCCCAACGCGTTGGGGACGATCTCACCGAACAGGACGTCGTTGGTCCAGTCGGTCGCAAACGTGCCGATGGCCCAGCCGCCGTCTGCAATGGAAGTACCCATGGACAGGGAGTACATGAGGTACATGATGACTGCGAAGATGGGCAGAGCCAGCACACGGTTGGTGACGATCTGATCAACCTTATCGGAAACGGTCAGGTGCTCGACGCGTGCCTTCTTCTTGACAGCCTTATCGACGACACCGTTGATGTAAGCGTAACGCTGGTTGGTGATGATGCTCTCGGCGTCATCGTCCATCTCAGCCTCGCAGTCCTTGATGTGCTGGTCGATGTGAGCGATCAGGTCGGAGGAGAGCTTCAGCTCATCCATGACCTTGTCATCGCGCTCGAACAGCTTGACAGCGTACCAGCGCAGGAAGCGGTCATCGACTTTGCCCTGGATGGACTCCTCGATGTGAGCGATGGCGTGCTCAACGCTGCCGGTGAAGACGTGGGGCAGCTCGCCGCCCTTGCCAGCCTTTGCAGCAGCCATAGCAGCCTTTGCAGCAGCCTCGGTGCCTTCGCCCTTCAGTGCGCTGATCTCAACAGCCTGACAGCCCAGCTCGGCGCTCAGCTTCTTCAGGTCGATCTTATCGCCGTTCTTGCGGACGAGGTCGATCATGTTGACAGCCATGACCACGGGGATGCCCAGCTCGATGAGCTGAGTGGTCAGGTACAGGTTGCGCTCGATGTTGGTACCATCAATGATGTTCAGGATGGCATCGGGCTTCTCCTTGACCAGATAAGTACGGGAGACGACCTCTTCCAGAGTGTACGGAGACAGGGAGTAGATACCGGGCAGGTCCTGGATGATGACATCCTTCTCGCCCTTCAGCTTGCCTTCCTTCTTCTCGACGGTAACGCCGGGCCAGTTGCCGACGTACTGATTAGAGCCGGTCAGATTGTTGAACAGGGTAGTCTTACCACAGTTCGGGTTGCCGGCCAGTGCAATTTTAATGCTCATTGCAACTCCTTTTCTCTCGTTACGATCAAACGACTTCGATCATTTCGGCGTCGGCCTTGCGCACGCTCAGCTCGTAGTTGCGCACGGTCAGCTCCATCGGGTCGCCCAGAGGGGCGACCTTGCGGACGTAGATCTCCACGCCCTTGGTGATGCCCATGTCCATGATGCGGCGCTTGACCGGGCCTTCGCCGTGCAGGCGCGCCACGGTGGCAGTCTCGCCGACCTTAACGTCTTTCAGAGTCTTCATAAAAAATCCTCCTCTACTTGTCTTTCTATTCAGAGACTATCCAGTTTCGGAGCGTCTCCCAAACAGCGTTTTGCCGCTGCTCAGCCAACCATAATGCGGTTTGCCATCGTCTTGTCGAGGGCCAGACGGCTCTCCTTGACCTGAACGATGAGGTTGCCTGCGATCTCATTGACGACAGTCACCTGACTGCCCACCACGAAACCAAGCTCTGCCAGGTGCAGACGCACTTCATCCTTGCCGGTGATCTTCTGGATGGTGACGGTATCGCCTGCTTTTGCCATAGTCAAAGGCATCATATTCATTCCACTCCCATTCGTGCTCCCCATTCTGCGGGGAGCTTTTCGGTTCGCTTTTTTCGTCCTCGGGGATGGTCGCACCAGCCAGACGCCGCAACGCGCTCGCTCATGCCCGCGTCCCCCTCCGAAAAGCTACGGCAGTTAGTCAGTCGCAACTATCAGCATAGACAGTTTACACCTGCTAACCCACTCTGTCAATCATTTTTTCGTAAAAAAAAGTTAGTTTGTACGAACAAACAAATTTTCTTCCCTTATTTCAAGAAGATTTTTACAGTTTCTATATGCTAACTTTGTTTGCACATATTTGCGATTTTTCTCTTTTACACTCCCCGCAAATGACACAGCCGCCCGGTGCAGGGGGTATTCTGCAACGAGCGGCCGCGTGTCAAAAGGAGGATTCTTCCCGCCAGTGCGTGGTTTCGCTCTGGCGGGCGCCAGGATAAAAAGAGAGTATTTGGAAGAGAATGTCAAAATTCAGGGGCGTCAGGCTGCGACAGCCAGACGCTGGATGGGCGTTCCGCTGCGGAACAGACGGAGATATACTGCCGTACACTTGTTCAGCTGAGCAAAATGCTGCTGGGCGGCATTGGGGTCACCATAGGCTTTCCAGCAGCCGCAACAGGTGAAGTTGCGGCCCGCATTTTCGATAAAGCCCACCACATCGTAAAGCGGATAGCCCAGAAATACGCCGATCTCATGGGGAAAATCGGCCTCGCAGCAGAGCCGGCGGGACAGCTGCCGCAAAAGCGGCGCGCAGTCGTCCACCTGCTCAGGCAGAGTGTAGCCTTCCCTGCACAGGAAATCCCGCACCTGCGGCTGGGTCAGCACAGCGCGGAGCTTGCTCTCGCGGTAGACGTACACCAGATACCGATGGGTCCGCACACAGCCCTTGAGGACGCGGACGCAGAGGCCCTTTTCGCCCAGCTGTTCGTTCCAGCTGCGGACGCGGCGGGCAAGGTCGGCGCAGTCGCTCGTCTCGTAGCGGAAAAGTCCCGCAGGCTTTAAGCTGGCCAGCACCGGGGCGCACTGTTCGATCATGACTGTCTCAAAGTTGCGTTCCATGTCTTCGGCCTCCCTGCCCGTTTTCCACTATTGTCTCCTGCCGTGTGGTGCTTATGCAGGAGATATGGTTAGAAAAAACTAACTAAAATTTCAAAAAGAATGCGGCAGCCTGCCCCTCTCGAGCTTCTTCCGCTTCTCGGTTAGTTATTTCTAACGTGGCATTATCTTACCATAGGTCCGGCTCTGTGTCAACACCTTTTTGCAAAAATATTTGCTCCATTTTCTCTGTCGTGCTATACTGAGCCAAAGCTGATATAGCAATTCAACTTTTTAATGCAGCAGCAACCGCGTTGAATTGCATATCGCAGCTATGCCGTTTGGATGTTGCACTAATTTCTTGACTTGCGATAAAAAGGAATGGTATCCCCATGCATCTTATCTCACCCGAAGAGCTGACCTCGACCATCGCCGACCGTCTAGCCCGACAGCCTGCCGTCCTCGTCGCACTGGATGGCCGCTGCGGCAGCGGCAAAACGACGCTGGCCGCACAGCTGACAGAGCGTTTTCCTCAAAGCATCACCGTCCACACCGATGACTTCTATCTCCCGCCATCCCGGCGTGTCACGGGCTGGGAGAGCATTCCCTGCGCCAACATGGACATCCAGCGCCTGCGGGATGAGGTCGTCGCTCCCGCCCGGGCAGGGCAGGCGTTCTCCTACCAGGCCTACTCCTGCCGCGAAGGTGCCTATCTGCCGCCGCGTCCCCTCGGCCCTGCGCCGCTGGTCATCGTGGAGGGAAGCTACAGCCATCATCCCAGCCTTGCACCCTATTATGATATAAGAATATTCGTCACCTGCTCTCCCGATGAGCAGGCCCGGCGGCTCCGCAGACGGGAGGGGGAGCGGTATTCGAATTTTGTGGAGCGGTGGATCCCGCTGGAAGAGGGGTATTTTGCAAATTACTCCATTGAGGAGAACGCGGAGATGACGGTCGTTACTGATTGACGGCATCGCGCGCCGGTGGCGCGGGGTTAGAGCGCTTTTACGCTGGGCTAAGTTCTCTTTTGCGCACCAAAAGAGAACCAGAAAAGCACCCGCTTCGCGCGCCTGTGCGCGGGGCAGAGCGCTTTTTCATTAAGGCTAATTGTTCTCTTTTGATGTCAAAAGAGAACCAGAAAACCACCAGCGATTTCGACGCGCTGGATCCACGAGAAAGGGGCTGCTCGCCCCTTTCAGACCCCAAAGGAGAAGTCAAAACGGAAAAAAGCTAGCCGCTTCGCTAAACGCTTTTTTCTCGTTTCTCCGTTTTACGGCTTCGCCGAAGGTGTTACGTTTTAGCTGGACTTCACGTTCAGCAAGGGCGTAAAATCTGCTGCGAAGCAGCAAATCGGCGGAGACTCAAAATGCGGTTAAGAGATCTTCGTGCGAATGCACGAATCTCCAGCATTTTGAGTTGGAGCCCACCTCTTCGGGGTTACTAGGGGCGAGCAGCCCCTAGTTCGTGCCTCCCGCGCCTCGAGAGTAGCGGGCACTTTTCTGGTTCTCTTTTGGTGCGCAAAAGAGAACTTAGCTCCACGAAAGAGCGCTCTGCCCTTGTAAAAAGCCCTCAAAAAGGGTATCATAAAGAAAAAAGCAAAGGAGCCTTACTTATGCGTGCTTACGAGCGACTGCTGAAATATGCCAAAGTATACACCACTTCGGACCCCGAGTCCGGCACCCATCCTTCTGCCGCACGGGAATTCGACCTCGCCCACCTGCTGGTGGAAGAGATGAAGTCCATCGGCATCGAGGACGCCTTTGTGGACGAGCACTGCTACGTCTACGGCAGCATCCCCGCCACCAAGGGCTGCGAGAAGAAGCCCGCGCTGGGCCTCATCGCCCACATGGACACTGCCCCCGACGCTCCCGGCGAGAACGTCAAGCCCATCCTCCACGAGAACTACGACGGCGGCGACGTCACCCTGCCCGGCACCGGCATGGTCATGAAGACCTCCACCTTCCCCTTCCTGAAGGAGCTGAAGGGCGAGACCCTCATCACCACCGACGGCACCACCCTGCTGGGCGCTGACGATAAATCCGGCGTCGCTGAGATCCTGACCGCTGCCGAGACCCTTATCAAAAAGAAGCTGCCCCACGGCAAGCTCTGCATCGCCTTTACCCCCGATGAGGAGATCGGCGAGGGCGCTTCTCTCTTCGACATCCCAGGCTTCGGCGCAGACTTCGCCTACACCGTCGATGGCGGCGATGTGGGCGGCATCGAGTACGAGAACTTCAACGCCGCATCTGCCACTGTCACCATCCACGGCTTCTCCGTCCACCCCGGCAGCGCCAAGGATGCTATGATCAACGCCTCCAACGTGGCAATGGAGTTCCACATGGCCCTGCCCGTCATGGCCCGCCCCGAGACCACCGAGGGCTATCAGGGCTTCTACCATCTGTGCCAGATGTACGGCGACGTCACCGAGGCAAAGCTGGGCTACATCCTCCGCGACCACGACGCCGGCAAGCTGCAGTTCAAGAAGGACAACCTTCTCCACATCGCCTGCTACCTCAACGGCAAGTACGGCCCCGGCACGGTGGAAGTCGAGATCAAGGACAGCTACCGCAATATGCTGGAGAAGATCAAGCCCCACTTCCACCTTGTGGAGACGGCCCGCAAGGCCATCGAGAAGGCCGGCCTGACCCCGGAAGAGATTCCCGTCCGCGGCGGCACCGACGGCGCTGTCCTGAGCTGGAAGGGTCTGCCCTGCCCCAACCTCGGCACCGGCGGCTTCAACTTCCACGGCGTCTGCGAATGCACCACCGTCGAGCGGATGGACAAGGCCACCGAGATCCTGCTGAATATCGTTGAACTTTATTCTAAATAACTTCGCATCGTAAAAAATGGCTCCGGCATCTGCCGGAGCCATTTTTTGCTTCTTAAAACTCGATGCTCTGCGCCGCCTTGGCGATGGCTCCCAGCAGCTCCACCAACTTGCTCTCGTCCATCCGGCTGCTGTTGTTGGCAAAGGCGTAGAAGCAGCCCTGCACGCAGAACGAGAGCAGGATGCCCCGGTTCAAATCAGCCGCGAAGGTCGGGTCAGCTTCCTCAAAGCGCTGGCGCAGCCCCTTCTCGATGCTGTTGGCGAAGATGCCCTGCCGACTGCCCGAAAAGAGGATGTTCACGGCCCGCTGGTTCTGCATGAAGGCATGGAACAGCTCCCGCGTCAGCGTCTCTGCCTGATGCAGTGCCGCGCTGTCGTTGGTGCGGGGTACGCTGGCCAGGATAGACTCGATGAGCTTGTTTTCCAGCGCGTTGGCCAGCGCGTAGATGTCCTCATAGTGGGCATAGAACGTCGATTTGTTGATGCAGGCCATCGCACACAAGTCTTTTATCTTGATTTTTTCCAGAGGGTTCTTCTCCCGCAGTTCCATGAAAGCCTGTTCGATGGCGCGGTCGGTACGGGCGATACGGATGTCCACAAAATCCACCTCTTCCGTGTTTTAGTTGATTATCCAACGGTTTTCGTCTTTCGTCGATGGACAAGACCCCGTGGATTTTTTACAATGAAAGCAGGTCCCTTATTCTTCTTTTTTATAGAGCAGGCCCTTGGCGTCCAGTGCCGCTTCGATGCGGCGGAACGCCTCCGGCGTGGGGCAGCTCAGGGTGTGCAGATGCACACCGCCGGTCATCCGGCTCAGCAGGCACTCGGGCGTATCCGCCGCCTGCTGGATAAAATGGTCCACGTCGTACCGGCTGGCGAGGTTGAGGTTGCCGCGCAGCTCACCGTAAAGCGGGTTCTCCACGGCCACATCCACCACGATGCCGCCCTGGTCCACCACGGTATACAGCTCCTCCCGCATCTGGTCGGCGGTGCTGTGGACACAGGCGAGGATGCCCGTATAGCCCCGCGCCGCCGGGTGGAGCTGATAGCCCCGGGGCGTTGCGTCGATCTGCGTCCCCGACGCCCGCAGCAGGGCCACGTCACCCACCACGATCTGCCGCGAGACCCCCAGTTCCCCGGCCAGTACACTGGCACTCAGCGGTGCATCGGCCTCCGTCAGCCGCTCTAAGATCACTTTTCTGCGCTGCGCAGCATTCATCTTCCACACTCCCCCTTTTTATCCTACCAGCCGCAGCAGGGTGGCGTAGTTGGAGGGCAGCTGGACTTTCAGCTTACCCCACTCCACCTGCGTCAGGATGGGCTGACTGCCCACACAGTCGGCCAGCAGGTCTTCGACACCCGAAGCCTCCACCGGCAGCTGGAATTCCATCGAAACCGGGCTGTCACCGTTATTGTACACCGCCACGACAGCCTTGCCGTCCAGCACCCGGGCGTAGGCGTAGCTCTGGGTGGTCAGCGTCAGCTCTTTGAACTCGCCCCAGCTCAGCTCGGGACACTCCGCTTTCAGCCTGCCCAGTGCAGCATAGATGCTGGTGACAGGGTTCGTCTTCTCGGCGTCGGTGTAGTCGGCCAGCTCGAGGCAGGGGCGGAGCGGCCAGTCACTGCCCCACTCTTTTTTGCCCTCGATGCCAAATTCCGAGCCATAATAGATGGACGGAATGCCCCAAAGCGTATATACTAGAAGAGCAATATGCCGGATGTGGTCGCGGTTGCGCAGTTTGTTGGGCAGCCGCTCCACATCGTGGTTATCCGAGAAGTTATAGAGCCGGGTATCGTGGCAGAGGCCCTGCAGACGCCGCATGGTATGGGCGATCTCGAAATAGTTGTGGTCGTTGTGGCCGCTCCACAGACCCTTATGCAGTTCGTAGTTGGTGACGGAGTGGAGCATCTCGGGGTTGGCCCAGCGGCTGTAGTCGCCGTGGATGACCTCGCCCATCAGCCAGAACTCAGGCTTCACCTCGTTGGCAACGCGGCGCAGGCCCTTCATGAAATCGAAGTCCAGCACGTCGGCAGCGTCCAGACGGATGCCGTCAATATCGAACTTATCCACCCAGAAGCGGATAGTGTCGAAGTGGTAGTTCTGCACCTCGGGGTTGCGCTGGTTCAGCTTGACCAGCAGGTTGAAGCCGCCCCAGTTGCCGTAAGAAAAGCCGTCGTTGTACTCGTTGTTGCCCCAGAAATTCACGTCGCAGAACCAGTCGCGGTAGCGGGCGTTCTCACGGTGCTCCTTCAGCTCCTGGAACGCGAAGAAATCGCGGCCCACATGGTTGAACACGCCGTCCACGATGACCTTCTGGCCCCGCTCATGGCAGGCGGCGACAAACTGCTTGAACTCCTCGTTGGTGCCGAGACGCCGGTCTACCAGACGGTAGTCGATGGTGTCATAGCCGTGGGAACCGCTCTCGAACAGCGGGCCGATATAGATCGCCGTACAGCCAAGCTTTGCCGCGTGCTGAGCCCACGCATCCAGCTTTTTGAAAGCCCCGGGGACAGGCTGTCCGTCGTTTTCATGCGCGCAGCCGCACAATCCCAGAGGATAGATGTGATAGAATACCGCATTGTCATACCAAGCCATTGTCTGTACCGCTCCTGTTTTCAAAAAGTTACAGCAGAGCACTTTTCCGACAAAAGTGCATCTGTGTCCTATTCAGTATAGCACATTTTCCGACAAAAGTGTGGTAAAAGTGTTGTATATTTCTCATTTTACCTATTCCATCGTCCGTGTTCTGTAAAAATTGCGATAAAAGGAGTCTTTCGTATGAATCTTCCCTCCATCCCCAAATCCTTCTTCAACGGCGACTGCTTCGACGCCTACCGCATCCTCGGCGCGCACCCCTGGCAGGGTGACCACGGCGAAGAGGGCTGGCGCTTCGCAGTCTGGGCTCCCGGTGCCACGGCTGTGGAGGTCTGCGGCGGCTTTGACGGCTGGGGCGCAGGCATCCCGCTCCAGAAAGCCGACACCGGCGTGTGGAGCGGCTTTGTATCCGGGCTGTGCGAGGGGGAGCTCTACAAATACCGCATCCACGGGGCCGACGGCAGCGTGGTCATGCGGGCCGACCCCTACGCTTTCGCGTCCGAAGTCCGCCCCGCCAACGCCAGCCGCCTGACCAAACTGGACTTTTCCTTCGACGACAGCGCATGGATGGAGCGGCGGGATAAATGCCGTAATCTGCCCATGAACATCTACGAACTCCATGCCGGCAGCTGGAAGCATAAGCCCAACTCCACCCAGCCCGACGGCTCGGACGGCTGGTACGATTACGAAGAGCTGGCCCGGGAGCTCATCCCCTGGCTGCTGGAACACCACTTCACCCATGTAGAGCTTCTGCCGCTGGCAGAACACCCCTTCGACGGCAGCTGGGGCTACCAGACCACCGGCTACTTCGCCGTCACCAGCCGGTACGGCACCCCGGCCCAGTTTGCCTCCTTTGTCAACGCCTGCCACCGGATGGGCATCGGCGTCATCATGGACTTTGTCCCCGTCCACTTTGCAGCCAACGCCGACGCGCTGGCCAACTTTGACGGCACCCACCTCTACGAGTACGACAGCGACGTGGGCCACAGCGAGTGGGGTACCTGCAACTTCAACTACTACCGCCGGGAGGTGTGCAGCTTCCTGAACAGCGCCGCCGCCCTCTGGATGGAGGTCTATCACTGCGACGGCATCCGGATGGACGCCATCTCCCGCGCCCTCTACTGGCAGGGCGACCCTGCCCGGGGCGTCAACGAGGGTGCCGTCACCTTCCTGCGGAACCTCAACCACGGCCTGAACGATCGCTGGCCCACCGGCGTTTACATGGCCGAAGATTCCACCAACTTCCTCAAAGTCACGGCCCCCACCCGCTACGACGGCATCGGCTTCGACTACAAGTGGGACATGGGCTGGATGCACGATACGCTGGACTACTTCGCCACCCCCTTCGGCCAGCGTCCCGACGCATACGGGAAGATCATTTTCAGTATGCACTATTTCTATAACGAGCTCTACCTGCTGGCGCTGAGCCACGACGAGGTCGTCCACGGCAAAAAGACAGTCATCGACAAGCTCTGGGGCACCTACGAGGAAAAATGCGCCCAGCTGCGCACCCTCTATTTTTATATGTATGCGCACCCGGGCAAAAAGCTCAATTTTATGGGCAACGAGCTGGGGCATTTCCGGGAGTGGGACGAAAAGCGGGAGCTGGACTGGGACCTGCTCAAGTACCCCTTCCACGATGCGTTCCAGAAATATTTCGGCGCTCTGAGCCGCCTTTACGCCACCCAGCCCGCCCTCTACGCGGGCGAGTATGACCCCCGCTGCTTCGAGTGGGTGGCCAGCGAGAGCCGGGACGAGGGCGTGTACGCCTGGCTGCGCAAGGGCGCGGGACAGACCATCCTCTGCGTCATGAACACCCAGAACACTGCCCACAAAAAGTTCCCGCTCTACCTGAGCTTCCCCGCCGGGGCCGAAGAGCTGCTGAACACCGAGGCTCCCTGCTGGGGCGGCGCGGACAAATCGAAGCCCAAAGCCCTCCATACCTCAGACGGCGGCGTCTATGGCCGGGACTACACCCTCACCGTGGACCTGCCCGCCATGGGCAGCCGGATGTTCAAGCTCACCCCCGAAGCGCCCCGCCCCGAGGCTGCACAGGCCAGCGCCCGCCGGGCCGCTGCCGCACGCCGCAAGGCAGCCCGCACCCAGAACGCCAAGGCGGATGCCGCCGCATACAACTCCAAAAAGTAATATTTGTTTCGGAATATCCCGTCTGCTTAAAATGCAGCGGGATATTCTGCGTTCTGGCGCGGTCTGCGGCTGGACAAGCCTTGACGGAGCCGTTATACTGTTAGATGGAAAGTTGTGTTTTGCATTTTCCGGAAGTTAAATGAAAGGAATCATCCTTCTATGCCATCTGCTGCTGTTCGCCGGCTCTCGCCTCTGCAATGGGCGGGGGTCGGTCTGGGCGGCTGTGCTGTGCTGCTGGCTCTTCTGGGGCTGCTTGCACCGGCCAGCGCCTTCTTTTTCCCGCTGCTCAGTCTCTGGGCCAGCGTGGGGCTCTTTGTTCTGGCCCTCTGCGCTCTCCGTGTGGCAGGTGCAGAGCTGGGCTTCTTCCACAAAGCCGTCGTCTTCGGCATCTGGGCTGTGGCTGTCGTCTATTTTTACTGGACATTATCGAGCCGGAGCTTTGTATACGTCTGGGATTACGCCAACTACCTGCTCAAGCAGTACGACGCCGAAGCCGCCTTTGCCCAGAGTGCAGGCGCGGGCCTCGCATACATCTTCGGCTCCATGGCCGACGACTACACAAACTTTATCACCCTCTTTACCGAGTTTCCCTTCTGTCTCACCGACCACACCGGCGATGCTTACGCCTTCAGTCAGGTGTTCTGCATCCTGCCCACCCTGCTGGTGCTGCTGGCGGGCCTCGTCGTCAAGGTCGGGCAGATCCTGAATGTGAAGAACCGGAGGTACTATTTCCTCTTCGGGATGACGCTCACGGCGGCTTATCCCTTCCTGCGGATGAGCGCGGTGCTGGCCCAGCCGGACTGGTTCGGCCTCATCTTCGCGTTTGCGATTCTTCTGCTGACGCTGGATCTCCGATTCGACAAGCTGGAGCCGGTGCGGTTCGGCCTCATCTTCCTGGCCACTGCCGCCATCATCCTCGCCCGCCGGTGGTTCCTCTACTTTGTGGTGGGCTACTACTTCGCTTACGCGCTGCTGCTCATCGCGGGCTGTGTGCGGTTGGCGAAGGGCGGCGAAAAAAGCGCCGCCCTTGTTCGAATCAAAAACCTCGTCCTCTTCGGCCTTGCGTCCGTCGTGGCGATGGTCATCCTGCTCTGGCCGATGGTGTCCCACATCCTCGCCTACAACTACGCAGGCCGCTACTCCTATTATAACGGCGGCGGTCTGGCCCTCGAGGCGTTCTATCACATCGGCCGGATGGGCCTGTTCAACATTCTCCTCATGGTGCTGGGTCTCGCCTTTGCGGTGAAGCACAGAGCGCCCTCCCTGCCCTGTCTCGCCGGGTGTGAGCTGGTGGTGAGCATCCTGCTCTTCACCCGAGTGCAGAACACCGGCTCCCATCAGTTCCTGCTCTTCCTGCCGGGATACTTCATTCTCTTTCTGCTGGGTGCCGCCGCGCTGGCCGAGGGCATCACGCGCCGCCGGAACCTCAAGCTGGGCTGCTGGGCCTTCGTGCTGGTGCTGTCCATGTCAGTGCGGTGTTCGCCGCTGACTACGCTGGCCATGCCGGGTTTCGTCATCGAGCATTTCCCGATCCAGATCCCGGCCACCCAGTATTTCATCTCGCTGGACAAGCTCATCTACGACAGGAAGGACATCGGCCAGATCCGGGCCATTGCCGACTGGATCGACACCCACTGCGATGAGGGGGAGCTGTGCTACATGATCCCCCACGATATGCTCTACAACCCCGACCACTTCAAGAACTGCCGCCTGCCTGAGACCCCCATCAACGACAAGCTGGCCTTCGGCTTCTCAGTCCCCGGCACCCACAACTTCCCCACCCAGTTCTTTGAGGCAAAATATGTCATCACCTGCGAGCCCTTCCCCCAGACTTACGTGGGCAGCGGCGAGATGTCCATCAAGCTGAACGACCGGTTCCTCGCCGTAAAAGACCAGTATTTCGCCTTTGAGCAGAGTTTCGATATGGGCAATGGAACTACCTTTACCATCTGGAAGCGCACCACTGCCCCCACCCGGGAGGAAGTGGAGTATTATCTGAGCGCTTTCGCTGAGGAAGACGCCCAGTACCCTGAAATGTTCTCCCAGGTGGCCGAAGCCTGGCTCACCGCTCACGGGCTGTGAGCTTGCCCTTTCTGCTGAAAACGTGTATAATTCGATTTGTTGCTATAAAACCCGCAGCGCCGCCCGTCGGCCTGCTTACGTCATAAGGAGTACGCCACTATGGATAAGAAGAATACGCCTGAAGTGAAGCTGGGCCAGTACAAGGGCCTGGCTGTCACCCGTCACGTCCGCCCTGTCACCGACAAGACTGTGGACATCGAGCTTGTCCACCAGGCCCGGATGCACGCCGTCTACCACCCCACCACCGAACCTGCCAAGCGCGGCTTCCGCGCCCTGCTGGACTTTGCCGGCTACATGGATGGCAAGGAGATCCCCGACAGCCGGATGGAGAAGGTCATGGTCGTGCTGGGCGACGGCAAGCTGATGCCCGCCGCCGAGCAGGCCATCTACGGCCACCGTGCCGGCGAGGTGTTCCGCTTCGACTTTACTTACCCGCAGGACTTCCGTCTGCCGGAGCTGTCCGGCAAGACCGCACAGTTCGAGATCGAACTCCGCTCTCTGGCCGAGAAAGTCACGCCCGCACCGGATGAGGCTTTCGCCAGGAGTCTGGGCTTCGACTCCCTCGATGCGCTGAAGGCTGACCTTCGCGCCAAAAAGCAGAAGATCCACGAGGAAGGGGCTGACCGCGCCGCCGGAAAGCAGCTGCTGGACATAGCCGGTGCCAACATGACCGTGGACCTGCCCGCCGAAATTCTCGACCGCACCGCCCAGAATGAGATGAAGCTGCTGAAAGAGCGCCTCTCCCGCAGCGGCATCACCCTCGAGCAGCACTGCAAGAACAGCCGCACCACCCCGGAAGCCCTCGAGAAGGACTACCGCGCACAGGCCGAGAGCCGCATCCGCTTCGTGCTGGCAGCCCGTGCCATCGCCGAGGCGGAAAACATCGTCGTCCACCCCGAGGAAGTCAACGCCGAATACCGCCGCCTGTCCCAGCTGCAGGACACCCCCGAGGCTGAGATCCGGAAAGCCCTGCCCGAAGATACCATCGCCGCCGCGCTGGCCGCAAAGAAGGTGCAGCGCTTCCTGCTGGACAACGCACAGGTCACCACCGTGACCGATGCCCCCGAAAAGGAGTGATACCGCTATGGGTCTGTTTACCCGTTACGCAATGGACGCCCTGATGAAGACCTCCCACCCCGAGGTCATCCGCCGTCAGTGCTGGAATCTCCACCCCCACCGCACCCCCTGCACGGCATGTAAAGACATCTGCCCCTACGGCGATGCCATCTTCACCCGCCCCAACCTCGTTAAAGACTGGGACCCCTGCACCGACTGCGGCCTCTGCGTGTCCGCCTGCCGTTCGGGCTGCATCGTCCCTTCGCCGGAGCAGGTACAGCGGGACACCTCGCTGGCTGATACCGACAACGACACCCTCTGGCTGGGCTGCGAGAAGAGCACCCGCAAGAACACCGCCGTCCGCACCTGCATCGCCTCCTTCTCGTGGGAAGCGCTGGCCTATCTGGCTCTGAACAAGAAGCTGGTCCTCGACCTGACCCCCTGCGGTGAGTGCGAGAACGACGCCTGCGCCGCCCAGCTCCGCAAGGAGCTGACCCGTCTGGTGGAGTTCCTCGGCCCCCAGCTCTTCGAGAGCCGGGTCACGCTGGCCTATGAGCAGGACGAAGCGCCCTACCATGTACAGGAGCTGAGCCGCCGGGAGATGTTCTCTCACATGACCGAGGGCTCCCGCGCCGGCACCAAGAAGCTGCTGCAGATGCTGCCCGGCCTGCGCAGCGAGGAGGACAGTGCCGCCGACTTCCGCCTCATGCTCCACCAGCGGACGAAACAGCTCAAGGCTGCTTCCGAGACGCCGCTGCGCTACGGCTGGTATCTGCCGAACTTCACCCAGAAGTGCTTCGGCTGCGGCAAGTGCGAGAAAGCCTGCCGCTCCGGCGCACTCAAGCTCGAGGATATGCCCGACGGCCAGACCCGCGTGGTCATCACGCCCTGGAAGTGCAGTGAGTGCGGCGTCTGCGTCGCAGCCTGCTCCAACAGCGGCATCGACGGCATGAAGCTCCGCCAGCTCACCACCCTCGGCCCGGTGAGCGTCTACAAATGCAGCAAGACCCTCTGCGCCGACTGCGGCAAGCCCATCGCGCCGAACAGCTCCGAGGGCATCTGCTCGGTCTGCCGCATCAAGCGCCGCACCAAGCAGCGTCAGGAGGAGGCCGCAGCCCGCGCCAAGGAGCGGATCGCTGAGCGCGAGGCCCGCAAGGCAGCGGAGGAGGCCGCAAAGGCCGCTGCCGCAGAGCTGGCCGCTGAAAATGCAGCAAATGCTTCCGGTGCCGCCGCAGCCGAAACGGCAGCGGCTCCCGTCTCTGCCGCACCTGCCGCTGCGGCGGCAACAGCTGTTTCTGTTGCAGAAACAGCATCTGCACCCGAAAAGGATTGACGCGGCCGCAAATCAATGCTATACTCAGTCATGACCACACTGTTTGGTGGCCGGGACTGTTACAAAGGAGTAACGGATGGATTTCCGTTGCTCTTTTTTCATAAAAAACGGTCCATTTGTCCGTTGCCGGGAAACAGCGGACACCGCACAACGCGATGCTGTCCTTTGTACAGCAAAAACAAGAAAAGAGGGAATTTATGATGAACACTTCCATCTCCCGCCGTCAGTTCCTGAAGGCCAGCGGCCTGGCAGCCGCCGGTGCCTGCGCAGCCGGCCTGCTGACTGGCTGCGGCGGCTCTTCCTCCGGCAGCGCTTCCGGCGCAGCCTCTTCCGGTTCCGGCTCCAGCTACACCATCCTGTACGACAGCCAGCCCGCTACCCTGAACTACCTGACCACCGGCACTGACCTTGAGATGGTCGTGGGCGCAAACTGCGTGGATACGCTGGTCGAGTACGACAACAAGGGCGTCATGCGCGAAGGCCTGGCCACCAGCTGGGACTGGGATGTCGACACCCTGACCTGGACGTTCCATCTGCGTGAGGAGAACTGGGTGGACTGCAACGGCGAGGTCGTGGCCCCCGTCACCGCACAGGACTTCGTGGACGCTCTGAAGTACGTCCTGACCCCGGACTACGCCGCCTCCAACGTGGGCCTCGTCACCGCTTACATCGCAGGCGCTGACGACTACTACAACTACCACCTCTATCTGAACAACGCCAACACCGGCGTCGTGGACGATGACGGCACCACCTACACCGTGGACGGCAGCGGCGTCGTCACCGTGACTGCCCCCGACTCTGACCCCGCCACCTACGCACCGGTGGACTTCGACGCCGTGGGTGTCACCGCTGTGGATGACCACACCCTGACCTACACCCTGACCTACGACTTCCCGGGCTTCCTGAGCCTGCTGTGCTATCTGCCCTACGAGCCCGCTTACGGCCCGCTGCTGGAAGAGACCGGCGACCAGTTCGCTACCAGCGCAGAGACCACCTACAGCTGCGGTGCCTTCTATCTGGCCGCCTATGAGTCTCTGGAGACCTGGGTCATGAAGAAGAACCCCGAGAACTACGACGCTGACAACGTCTTCATCGACACCATCAGCCGCATCTACAACGCCGAGTCCAGCGTCAACGGCCCCGAGATGATCAAGCGCGGCGAGATCGACGAGGCTACCATCGGCTCCGACATCCTCGACAGCTGGCTGTCCGACGACACCACCAAGGACATGGTGTCCATGGACCGCCCCAACACCAACTACACCTACTTCTATATGTTCAACTTCATGCCCTTCTCCCACGAGTTCTCCAACTGGAGCGTGGAGGGCATGGATGCCGAGTATGAGCCGGAGAACTGGGCCAAGGCCATCAACAACACCAACTTCCGCAAGTCCTTCCTCTACGGCATCAACAACTCTGTCACGCTGGCCGTCAAGGCACCCGAGGGCTACGACAACTACAAGCTGAACACCATCACGCCCCCCAGCTTCTGTGCCAACGCTGACGGCGTGGACTACCTCAAGTGCGGCGACCTGGCCAACATCACCGAGTTCTTCGACGAGGCCAAGGCCAAGGAGTACCGCGACGCTGCCATCCCGGAGCTGACCGCTGCTGGTGTGACCTTCCCCATCAAGGTGCAGATGCCCTACAATCCCTCTTCCACCGACTGGGACAAGCAGTGCCAGGTGTTCAAGCAGCAGCTCGAGGGTGTGCTGAACGACGGTTTCGATTTCATCGACATCATCATCACTGCCGGCCCCTCCGACAGCTTCCTGTCCAGCGTCCGCCGCAACGGCAAGTTCGCTTTCCTGCAGTGCAACTGGGGCGCTGACTACTCCGACCCCCAGACCGAGACCGACCCCTTCTATCAGGCCGAGGGCGCACGCGGCAGCCGCTACGCCTTCCTGCGCACCGGCGTCGAGGACGGCTTCATCACCGGCGACACCGCGGACGCCGTCATGAACTACATGAAGGCCATCGAAGAGGCTGTCAAGATCACCGACGACATCAACGCCCGCTACGATGCCTTCGCCAACGCCGAGGCTTCCCTCATCAACAATGCCCTCGTCGTCCCCATGGGCATGAGCATCCCGGCCTACATCGCCACCCGTCTGAACTACTGGGAGGGCCAGTACGCTTCCACCGGCTTCTCCAACAAGCGTCTGAAGGGCATCCACGTCCTCGACCACTACATCTCCATGAGCGAGTACGAGGCCAACCGCGACGCCCGCTAAGACTTTTTGAGTCTGTCTGCTCCAAAGCTCTCCGTTTTCCCACGGGAAAGCGGAGAGCTTTTCGTTTCTGAAGCCTCACACATGAATTTTTGTAACGAACTTTGCTAAATCACTTTCCAAAAGTGGTTTTTTGTTGTATTCTATTCCTATCCGACATTCATTTTATAAAAGAGAGGGGTGCGCACAGATATGCTCAAATATCTGGCGAAACGCATCGGGCGCTCGATACTGACCCTGTTTATTATCGTCACGCTCGTTTTCTGCCTTTTGCGGCTGATGCCGGTGGAAGGCTATTTTGCTAACTACGAAAAAATGACCGAGGCCCAGATACAGGCCGGCTTACAGTCCATGGGCCTGCTGGACCCGCTGCCGGTGCAGATCGGCCGCTTCTGGGTCAATATGCTCCACGGCGACCTCGGCGTGAGCCACATCTATAAGGTCAACGCCTCCGTCACCGGCATCCTCGCCAAGAAGCTGCCCATCTCCATCCAGATGGGCGTGTACGCCATGCTGCTGAGCCTTGTCATCGGCATCCCGATGGGCCTGTTCATGGGCCGCTTCAAGAGCCGCTGGCCCGATAAGATCGGCACGGCCATCATCGTCCTCATCCAGGCTGTGCCTGCGGCAGTGTATTATCTGTACATCCAGATGTACGGCACCACCGCGCTGAACGTGGGCCTGCTCTTCGACGCCTCCAACTGGAAATACTGGGTGCTGCCCGTCTGCTCCATGAGTCTGGGCAACGTGGCGTTCTACGCCATGTGGCTGCGCCGGTACATGGTGGACGAGAGCAACAAGGACTATGTCCGCCTTGCCCGTGCCAAGGGCGTGAGTGAGAACAACATCGCCCTGCGCCACATCTTCCGCAACGCAATGGTGCCGCTGGTGCAGTATATTCCCTCCGCCTTCCTGAACACTGTGGTCGGCTCTATCTACATCGAGAGCCTCTACAGCATCCCGGGCATGGGCGGCCTGCTGGTCACCTGTGTCCAGCGCCACGACAACACGATGGTGCAGGGCATCGTTCTGCTCTACGCCTGCGTGGGCATCATCGGCCTGATCCTGGGCGACCTGCTCATGGTGCTCATTGACCCCCGCATCAACTTTGGCAAGAAAGAAGGTGGCCGATAATGCTTTTCCGAATGAAAGATGAAAAAGCACACCAGCTCGAAGCAGAGCTGGATAAGTTACAGGCGGACGGCCCCGCCGCATGGGCAAAGCTGCCCGAAGAAGAGCTGTTCACCCCCGCCGGGTTCAGCGAAGAGCGGGCCGAGGCCACATCCTACTCCAACTACAGCTACTGGGGCAGCACCTTCCGCGCCTTCTTCAAGAACCGCGTGGCCGTGCTGCTGCTCGTCGCCCTCATCGCCGTGGTGGCCTTTGCATTTTTGCAGCCCTGCCTGCCCGGTCAGGCAGACCCCAACCTCTGCGCCGTGGACCCCGCCACCGGCATCCAGTACCGCAACATCGCCCCCGGTGAAAAGGGCTTCATCTGGGGTTCCAACGCCATCGGCCAGGACCTCTGGGCCCGCATCTGGGCCGGCGCCCGCACCAGCCTGACCATCGCTTTCTTCGTGGCCCTCATCGAGGCCGTGGTGGGCATCACGGTGGGCGTTCTCTGGGGCTATGTCCGTCAGCTGGACTTCTTCTTCACCGAGCTGTACAACATCTGCGACAACGTGCCTTCCACCATCATCCTGATCCTTATTTCCTACGTCGCCAGCCCCAGCGTCCAGACGCTGATCCTGGGCATGTCCATCACGGGCTGGATCGCCATGGCGCGTTTTATCCGCAACCAGATCCTCATCATCCGTGACCGTGACTACAACGTGGCATCCCGCTGCATCGGCACCCCCACCTCCCGCATCGTGGTGCGCAACCTGCTGCCCTACCTCGTGTCGGTCATCATGCTCCGCATGGCCCTGACCATCCCCGCCGCCATCGGCAGCGAGGTCTTTATCACCTACATCGGCCTCGGCCTCTCTGTCGAGGTGCCTTCTCTGGGCAACCTCATCAACGACGGCCGCAAGGTCATGATGCAGGCCGGCCTGCGCTATCAGCTGCTCTACCCCACCATCATCCTCAGCTTCGTCACCATCGCGTTCTACCTCATCGGCAACGCCTTCTCTGACGCAGCCGACCCGAAGAACCATCTGCAGTAAGGAGGAACAGGCATGAAAAAGAATGAACTGATCCTCTCTGTGCGGGATCTCAATATCAAATTCAATCTGCGTGGAAAGATCCTCCACGCCATCCGGGGCATCGACCTCGACGTCTACCACGGCGAAGTCCTCGCCATCGTGGGCGAATCCGGCTCGGGCAAGAGCGTGTTCACCAAGTCCTTCATGGGCCTGCTGGACTCCAACGGCTCCATCACTTCCGGCACCATCGACTACTTCGGTGCCGACGACCACCAGCCCATCCGGCTCTCCGAGTTGAAAAAGGAAAAGGACTGGCTGAAAGTCCGCGGCCACGAGATCGCCATGATCATGCAGGACCCCATGACCAGCCTGAACCCCCTGAAGACCATCGGCGACCAGATCATGGAGGCCGTGGAGCTCCATCAGGGCCTCAAGGGCGCTGCCGCCAGGGAGAAGACCCTCGAGTACCTGCGGGATGTCGGCATCGCCGACCCGGAAGTGCGCTTCAAGCAGTATCCCCACGAGTTCTCGGGCGGTATGCGCCAGCGCGTCGTCATCGCCATTGCCGTAGCCTGCAACCCGCAGATCCTTATCTGCGACGAGCCCACGACGGCTCTGGACGTGACCATCCAGGCTCAGATCCTCGAGCTGCTGAAGGAGATGCGGGTCAAATATAACCTCACCATCATCCTCATCACCCATGACCTCGGCGTCGTGGCCAACATCGCCGACCGTGTGGCCGTCATGTATGCCGGCGACATCGTGGAGATCGGCACTTCGGACGAAATTTACTACGACCCCCGCCACCCCTACACCTGGGCGCTGCTGTCCAGTATGCCCCAGATGGGCGTGAAGGGCGAAGACCTGTTCAACATTCAGGGTACGCCCCCGAACCTCTTCACGGAAATTCACGGCGACGCTTTCGCGCCCCGCAACCCACTGGCGCTGAAGATCGACTTCGTCAAGCGTCCCCCTTATTTTGATGTCAGCACGACCCACCGGGCCAAGACCTGGCTTCTCGACCCCCGCGCACCCAAGATAGAACCGCCCGCCGCTGTGCGGATGCTGCAAGAGGAGGGCAAATAACATGGCAGACGAACGCGAAGTTCTGGTCGAGGTAAAAAACCTCGAAGTGACCTACGGCTCCGGCCGCAAGGCTTACAAGGCCGTCAAGAACGCAAACTTCACCATCTATAAAGGCGAGACCTTCGGTCTGGTGGGCGAGTCCGGCTCGGGCAAGACCACCATCGGCCGGGCTATCATGCGCATCCTGCCCACCTCGGGCGGCGAGGTGCTCTATAAGGGCCAGAAGATAAACGGCAAGATCTCCCACGCGCTGGACAAGCAGGTCATCAAGGAAATTCAGATGATATTCCAGGACCCCCAGTCCTCCCTGAACGAGCGCGCCAAGGTGGGCTACATCGTAGGCGAGGGCCTGATGAACGTCCGGCCCGACCTCTCCGCCGCCGAGCGGGACGAAAAAGTCCGTCAGGCGCTGCTGGATGTGGGCCTGCTGCCCGAGTTTGCGTCCCGCTTCCCCCACGAGTTCTCGGGCGGCCAGCGCCAGCGCATCGGCATCGCCCGGGCCCTCATCGTGGAGCCGGAATTCATCATCGCCGACGAGCCCATCTCGGCACTGGATATGTCCATCCGCGCCCAGGTCCTGAACCTTCTGCGCCATATGCAGAAAGAGCGCGGCATCACCTACCTCTTCATCGCCCATGACCTCTCCGTCATGCGCTACATCTCCGACCGCATCGCCGTCATCCACAAGGGCGACATCGTGGAGCTGGCCGACGCCGAAGAGCTGGTGACCCACGCCATCCACCCCTATACCCGCAGCCTGCTGTCGGCCATCCCCATGCCCAGCCCCCGCCGCGAGCGGCAGAAAAAGCTGCTGGTCTATGACCCCTCCATGCACGACTACTCCACGGAGGCTCCCCAGTGGCGGGAGCTTCGGCCCCGTCACTGGGTGCTCTGCAGCGCCTCCGAGGCCGAAGACTGGTGCCGGGAATCGTAAACTTTTTCTTGCGTTTTTCTCATTGTTGCCTCTCTGTTTATTGACTTTTGTTCTCTGCTCTACTACAATAACAGGAGTGGCTTTGTAACAAAACGAAACAAAACGTTGGCCCCCGCGCGGGTCTACAAACATAAAGGAATGAGAAATTGATGACGACGCAGAATCCTGTTTACGCATCCCAGGCCAAGCCCTGGCTCAAATACTACGCTCAGAAGTACATCGACCAGACCCTGCCCACCCTTTCGGCATTCGATTTTGTCTGCCATCGGAACCAGAACCATCTGAACGATACGGCACTGGACTACTATGGCCGGAAGTTCACCTACGCCGACCTCATCGTCAATGTCAAAAAGACTGCTGCCGCCCTGCGGGGCATCGGGGTCAAGAAGGGCGACATCGTGACGGTGGTCAGCGTCATGACCCCTGAGGTCATCGCTCTGTTCTACGCCGCCGACATGATCGGCGCTACCCTGAACCTTGTGGACCCCCGCTACAGCGTCGAGGGCATCCATGAGTATATCGAAGAGGTGGATTCCCACCTTCTCGTCTGCCTGAACGTCGTGTACGAGCGCTGCCGTCAGGCCGCAAAGCGCACCAACGTGGAAAAGGTCATCGTCCTCTCTCCGGCCGACTCTCTGCCCCCGGTGATGGCCGTAGGCTACAAGCTGACCACCCCCGACAAGAACAAATATGCTTCCAACGTCATCCGCTGGAAGCAGTTCATCAAGGGCGGTGAGGGCCAGAGCACCGCTGCGGAGCCCTATGACCCCGACCACGCCTGCATCGTCGTCCACACCGGCGGCACTACCGGCTCCCCTAAAGGCGTCATGCTCACCGACAACTGCTTCAACGCTCTGGCGCAGCAGTTCCGCGCCTACGACAAGCTGTTCCACCGGGGCCAGAAGCTCATGAACATCATGCCCCCCTTCATCGCCTACGGCTACGCCTGCGGCGTCCATCTGCCGCTGGTGCTGGGCTTCACGGTCATCATCATCCCCAACCTGGACCCGGCCAAACTGGGCAGTCTGGTGCTGAAGTACAAGCCCGAGCATATGTTCGGCGTGCCGGCCCACTATCAGCAGCTGGCCGCAGACCCCAAGCTGCGGGATAAGGACCTTTCCTTCATTCTGAACTACGCCGCCGGCGGCGACTCCCTCTCCCGGGGGGCCGAGCAGACCGTCAACGATTTTCTGGCTGCCCACGGGGCCCGATACCCCATTGCCAAGGGCTACGGCATGACCGAGGTATCCTCTGCCGCTACCGTGGCTGCCGGCGCAGACAACAAGCCCGGCAGTGTCGGCATCCCGATGGTCAACACCATCATCGCCGCCTTTGAGCCGGGTACTGACAGGGAACTGCCAATCGGTGAGCGCGGTGAGCTGTGCATTTCCGGTCCCACCACCATGAAGGGCTACTACAATAAGGCTGACGAGACGGCCATGATCCTTCGCCGCCACCCGGATGGCCGCATCTGGGTCCACACCGGTGACATGGGCTATCTGGACGAGGACGGCTTTGTGTTCCTGGATTCCCGGATCAAGCGGATGATCATCCGCCACGACGGTTTCAAAGTCTTCCCCTCCATGATCGAGAATGTCGTCAGCCGCCACCCCGCTGTGCATCAGTGCTCTGTGGTGGGCTGCACCGACAAAGACCATGTGCAGGGCCGTCTTCCCTTCGTCTATATCGTGCTCAAGGCCGACACCACCGCCAAGAAAAAGCAGGTGATCCGGGAGCTGGAGCGGATGTGCGCCGAGGAGCTGCCCGAATACGTCCAGCCCGTGGCCTACAAGTTTATTTCCAGTATGCCCATGACCCCTGTGGGCAAGGTCGATTACCGTCAGCTCGAAGCTGACATCTCCCCCCGCGACTATTGATTTCCATGAAAGGACTCTTCTGCCATGAACAAGCGTTTTGCAAGTCTGGCGGTCTCTGCCCTGCTGCTCGTCTCCCTGCTCAGCGTCCCTGCGCTGGCCGAGGGGACCGAGGCCGCTGCGGACGCCGCCGGCGATGATCATGTCATCGTCACCCTGAACCCGGAGGCTGCCCTGCAGCCCGAGACTCCGGCGGAAGCCGCGGCTTCTGCCACCGAGACGGCTCAGGCCGACCCGGTCCCTTCTGCGGACGACGCAGAGGAGGCAGCGACCGCTGCTGAGGCCGAGGTCAAGGCCGATGACACCAAAGAGAAAGATAAGGACGCGCAGCTCACCTACGTCGCACTGGGCGACAGCATCGTGTCCGGCGTCGGCCTGGCCGATGTCCAGTACAGTGCGCGCTCCGGCTACAGCGTCGATATGACTCCCAACTTCCATGGCTACTCTCCCGACTGCTATGTCGGCAAGGTGGCTGCAGCTCTCGGCCTCGACCGTGACCACGCCATCAACCTCGGCCTGCCGGCCCTGACGGCTCCCGACCTCGCGGACATGATCCGGTACGGCAAGATGCCCCAGATGAACATGGCGTCCGGCTGCGAGTACAACTACCCTGAGTTCCAGGACTACATCCGCAAGGCCGACGTCGTCTCCGTCCAGATCGGCTCCAACGACGCCTTCGTCCCCTGCATCGTGGCTCTGGGCAACGCCACCAACTGGAAGAGCGAGAAGCTGGCCGCTACCATTCTGGCCGGCGACCTGCGCAATGAAGGTTCCGGCTCCACCATGTCCGCCATCTACCGCAGCATCAAGGCGATGGATCTGACCAAGGCCGAGAGGGACGCCACCTGGAATCTGCTCTTCTCCGGCATGAGCAAGATCTGCGACGAGACTTACCCCAAGACCACCGCAGCCCTCATCTCCATCGTGCAGGAGATCCGCAATCTCAACCCGGATGCCCAGATCATCCTCGTGGGCTACACCAACCCTGTGCCGCTCATCCCATGCTGGCGCAGCTACTTCAACAAGCTGAACAAGTTTGAGAAGCAGATTGCCAAGACTTATAACTTGACTTATATGGCCATCCCCAACACCGAGACCACCATCGACGTGCATCCCACCATCAAGGGCCACCAGTACATCGCCAACAAGCTCGTGAACGCCATCGAGAACCCGTAATCAACAAATACAGCAAAGCCCCCGTTTCCAGCTGGAAGCGGGGGCTTTTTCCTGCAATACGTTATGCGGCCAGAGCCTTTTTGATGTTTTCAAAGACGGTGTCGCTGTCCTCACAGCAGACCATGACCACCTCGCCGGTGGGGACAGTCGCCACGCGGGCGGCAGAAGCGATCTGGTACTGGTCTTCGAGGTAATGCTCCATGGACTTCTGCTGGCTCTGGACATAGGCATCCATCGCATCCACCACGTCCTGCGTCTTGCCCTCGGCGGGCTTGACGATGGCCACGCCGTAGACGCTGACCATCATGCCGGACACTGAGGCGGCGAAGTCGTCGTACATATCGTCCTCGAGGCCCAGCAGAGGCATCATCATGTTGGCCACCTCATCGGAGAGCTGGTCGGCCTCATACTCGGCGCTGTAGCCGTACTGGGCCGTGAACTTGCCGTCCTCGCCTTTGGTAAATATCATCTCATACTTGTTGTCCTCGTCGCTGCGGGCGTCGTGGAGGATCTGGGTGTAATCTTTCTTCGCGGCAGAAGACGCGCTGCCGGAGCTGCCCGACCCGCCGCAGCCCACCAGAGCCAGCAGCATGACGCCGGCCATCAGACAAGCAATGATACGTTTCATATTTAATTTATCCTTTCGTTCGCAGGGTGAGGTTTTCGGTGTGCAGTGATAGTATTTGATGTTTTATCCCTGCTATTCGGTAAACGACCCACGGCGGGCGAAAATTGCACCCACAAGTGTAACAGTTCTATGAACGCTTACAGCATCATGGCCTCAAGGTCCCCGTGATTGACGGGCGTCGAGAGGATGATCTGGGTGCTGGTGGTGCCCAGCTTCTGGAACTGTAAGATAAGATGCTCCAGCTGGGGCATACTGCCGCAGCTCACCTTGATGAGGAAGGTGTAAGCTCCCGTGACGTGGTAGCACTGCAGCACCTCTTTGCTGTTCTTCATCAGCTCCACCAGCTCGTCCCGCTGGGACGGGGCCACCGAGAGGCTGATGAGAGCATCCACATAGACCCGGTCAGACGGGCGGTTGAGCATCACGGTATAGCCGCTGATGATGCCGTCCGTTTCCAGCTTGTGGATGCGGCTGGAGACAGCGGGACTGGTCAGCGCCACCTTTTCGGCGATCTCCTTCACCGGCATACGGGCGTTCTTTGCGAGGAGGGCGAGAATCTTGCGGTCCAAATCGTCCATAGGAAAAGTACTCCTTTTGAAATATGTTACATTACATAAAATTTTTTGAAAGTAAAGTTTTATTGTTGTAGCAATAGTACAAACTGTGCAAAAATCAGTTTTCGTTTTGCCGTCTTTAATTATATAAAGTTTTTGTCAAAAAGTAAAGTGCTAAATTAAAGCGAAACCAAATTTTTGCATTTGACAAGAAAACAAATTCGGATATAATACATACTGCAAGGCAGCGTCACTGAAGTTCTGATGTACCGCCGGGGATCCCGGTGTTCGGGTACGATATGCTGCCGACTGATCACGCGATTCACCACTTTATATACTTTCCCACCCCTCTATACACAAAAACCCGCTGCCAGGCGGGTTTTTGTGTTTTATTGGTAATTTAACCCCCTCAGGCGCTCACGCGCCAGCTCTCCCAAGGGGAGAGCCTTTCTAACTGTATCTTACACGCCAAAGGCCCCCATCCGGCAGCTGCCGGATGGGGGCCTTTGGCTGTTTATACTTGAAAAGGGAGCGAATAGCCTGATCATTCTTCGGTGCGGGTCTTCTTGAGCAGGCTCAGGATGACCGCACCCACGACGCTGCCGACCGCCAGAGCCACACAGTACATCACGGCATGGTCAACGACCGGGAAGACGAAGATGCCGCCGTGAGGGGCGCGGAGGGCGCAGCCGAAGGTCATGGACAGCGCACCGGAGAGGGCTGCACCGATGACACAGCTGGGCAGGACGCGCAGCGGGTCAGCCGCTGCGTAAGGGATCGCGCCCTCGGTGACGAAGCAGAGGCCCATGATGTAGTTGACGATGCCGTTGCGGCGCTCGTCGGGAGTCCACTTCCTGGGGCAGAAGGTGGTGGAGAGGGCGATGGCGATGGGAGGCACCATGCCGCCCACCATGACAGCGGCCATGACCTCATAGTTGCCGGAGGCGAGGGCTGCGGTGCCGAAGACGTAAGCCGCCTTGTTGAAGGGGCCGCCCATGTCGATGCTCATCATACCGGCCACGATCGCGCCCAGCAGGACCTTGGAGGTGCCACCCATGGCGTTCAGCCAGTTGGTCATGGCAGTGTTGATCATGCCCATGATGGGGTTGATCCCGCACATGACCACGCCCACGATGAGGATGCCGCCCAGCGGGTAGATGAGCATGGGACGGATGCCGTTCAGGCTGGCGGGGAGCTTTTCGGTGATCTTCTTGAGGAACTCCACCACATAACCGGCCACGAAACCGGCCAGCAGAGCGGCCAGGAAGCCGCCGGAGATGCCGGTGGTCTCACCGGCGGCGATACCGGCGAAGTTGGTGCCGTTCATGGCCAGCACGCCGCCTGCGAAGCCGACAGCCAGACCCGGACGGTCTGCGATGGACATGGCGATGAAGCCCGCCAGGATGGGGAGCATATAGCTGAAGGCCGCAGAACCCACCGTCTTGAAGAAGGCGGCCAGCGGAGTGTTCATGCCGAAGTTGGAGGGATCGATGCTGTAATCGTCCAGCAGGAAGGCCAGCGCTATCATGATGCCGCCGCCCACCACGAAGGGCAGCATGTGGGAGACGCCGTTCATCAGGTTCTTGTAGAGGCTGCGGCCAAAGCTGTCGGAGGCAGAAGCGTCCTCCGCGGCCTGTGCGCCGCCCTTAGCGTGGAACTCCGGCACCTCACCGGAGGTTATCTTATGGATGAGCTCTTCGGGCTTGTGGATGCCGTCGTCCACGCGGGTGAAGAGGACCGGCTTTCCGTCGAAGCGGGCCGTCTCGATCTTCTTCTCCGCTGCCACGATGATGCCGTCGCAGTTGGCGATCTCGTCTTTCGTCAGGATGTTCTTTGCGCCGTCGGAGCCGTTGGTCTCGACTTTGATGGTCACGCCCATCTTGGCACCGGCCTTGTTCAGGGCTTCAGCGGCCATGTAGGTGTGGGCGATGCCGTTGACACAGGCGGTGACGGCCAGCACACGGTAGCCCGCCTGCTCGATCTCCTGATCGGTGAAGCTCTCGTCGCCGAACTGGGCTTCTTCCTGCGCGTCGATGGCGGCGAGGAAGTCTTCCGGGGTCTTGGCGGTGCGCAGCTTCTCAACGAAATCCTCGTTCATGAGCATCTGCATCATACGGGCCAGCATATCCACGTGGAGGCTGCCGTTCTTGGGGGCTGCGATGGCAAACAGCAGGTCGGTCTTGCCGTCGTCCTCGGCATTGTACTGCACCGGGGTCTTGAGGCGGAGGGCCGCCAGACTGGGCCGGGTCACGCAGTCGCACTTGGCATGGGGGACGGTGATGCCGTTATCCACATAGGTCGAGCCTTCGTCCTCGCGCTCATACAGGCCCTTTTTGTAGGCTTCCTTGTCTCTGATGTTGCCGTGGGTCGCCTGCAGCTCCACCAGACGGTCGATGATCTGGCTGCGGTCCTGCTGGGCTTCGTCCAGCGCGATGGACTGTGCCGTGAACAATTCCGTGATTCGCATAGTGTGTCTCCTCTTCTTGTTTCCTTCTATCGCTCAAATCGTCGCCAGCAGGGCGTCGATCTTTTCCTTCTTTGCCAGCCCGAGGCTGAACGCAGTGGCACTGCCGCAGGCGGTACCCAGACGCAGGGCTTCCAGATAGCTGCCGCTGCGCAGATAGCCTGCCACGAAACCAGCCACCATACTGTCGCCTGCGCCCACGCTGTTGACCACCTTGCCCTTGGGCGTACCGATGCGGTGGACCTCGCCCTTCTCGTCCAGCAAGAGCGCACCGTCACCGGCCATGCTCACCAGTACGTTCCGGGCGCCCTTTTCCTGCAGGGTGCGGGCGGCAGCGGTGATGTCGGCGTCGGTGGTGAGGGTGCGGCCCACGATCTCACCCAGCTCATGATTGTTGGGCTTGATGAGGAAGGGGTGATACTGCAGCACATTCACCAGCAGGTCGCGGGTGGCGTCCACCACCGTATGCACGCCGTGGCCTTCCAGACGGGCCAGCAGACGCTCGTAGGTGGTCTGGGGCAGGCTGGACGGGATGCTCCCCGCCAGAATGAGGATGTCGCCCTCGGCCAGCTTATCGAGCTGTGCTTCCAGCTGCTCCATGGCGCTCTCGGGGATGTCCGGGCCTGCGCCGTTCAGCTCAGTCTCCTGCCCCGCCTTTATCTTGACATTGATGCGGGTCATGCCCTGCTCCAGGTGGATAAAGTCGGTGGTGATGCCCTGCGCGGCCAGACCCCGCTCGAGCCATGCACCCGTCTCACCAGCCACAAAGCCCAGCGCCGTGTTCCGGCAGCCCAGCTCGGCCAGCACACCGGACACGTTGATGCCCTTGCCGCCCAGCACGCAGTCCTCGCCTTTGGCGCGGTTCACCTCGC
>OMDR01000345.1_pt1 | contig 36014 bp, 29 predicted proteins | sample 1645251 | NCBI WGS metagenome assembly OMDR01 (sample SAMEA103958142, study PRJEB25191) | human gut metagenome | biome: human-associated habitat [ENVO:00009003]; feature: intestine environment [ENVO:2100002]; material: feces | place: Germany | collected 2013/2015 | reverse complement strand
ATTATGAGCAACTGATAGAAGAACTGAGGGAGGAAATGTTACAGCTTGTAAACACCAAATGTGATGCACTGCTCCAGATGTACCGGAGTGGCGAGGTGCATACAAGTGTGAAAGATACGATCCGGGAAAGCAGCCTTATCACAGTGTCCCCGGCAGAACTGAAAGGGAAAAGACCGCTGGCAGTCCAGTTCGCACCGGGAGAATGGATAGAGACACCTACATGGAGAAAGGTGGCACAAAGGATTTTGCAGACCTGTAATGAACAGCCGGATATCCATGAAAGATTTATGGAAATGTGTGGAAAAGTAGCCGGACGCTGTAGGACGATCCTTGGCAGTTCACCGGAAGAAATGGATGTACCGATAAAGGTGGATGAGGAATTTTATTTTGAGGGAAAATTTGACACCGAGGCGATGTTAAACATGTTAGAGAAAAAAGTGCTGGAACCGGCAGGGGTTGATTACAGCAGCATTAAAATCCGGTATATGGGAAAAGGGCAGGAAGCAGCAAAAAGTGTAGAGCCTGTACCAGAGCAGGATGCTTTGGAGCATGAGGAGCAGGAACAACATGCACCGGTGCAGACAATGTGAAAAATGATTGTATAAAAGAAACGGGTAAGTTATAATATAGGTGTGGTCAGATGCCTTTTTGGGGATGACTATATCTGTTACAAAAAGGAGGAAGGCCAGTGAATACAGAATTGAAAAATGCAGTGAAAGCAACAGACAAGGATGCACAGTATGATACGAGTGCAAAGCGTCTGTTAGGACAGAAGAGCATACTGGCACATATACTGGTAAAAACAGTTGATGAGTTTAAGGGCATGAATCCCAAGGATGTGGTTGACTGCATCGAAGGGACACCACATATCAGTACGGTACCGGTAGAGCCTGGACTCACAAATGCAGCCAGCGAAAAAAATGGTGAGAGGCTGGTCGGTTTCAACACAGAAAATGAAGAAATTAATGAAGGTCTGGTAAGATTTGATATCGTTTTCTATGTGCGCATGAAAGATGGATTGTCACAGATCATCATAAATGTGGAAGCACAGAAAGACGAGCCGAAGGGATACGAAATCTTAAACAGGGCAATCTTTTATGTAAGCAGACTGATCTCATCACAAAAAGAACGTGATTTTGAGAACTCCAGCTACAATGACATTAAGCGTGTATATTCGATCTGGGTATGTATGAACATGGAAGAGAGCAGCATGAGCCATGTGCATCTCACAAAGGAAGATTTGATTGGTTCCTATGAATGGAAGGGAAATCTTGACCTGCTGAATATCATCATGCTTGGACTGGCAAAGAATCTGCCGGAACATGATGAGACGTATGAACTGCACCGTCTGCTGGGAGCATTGTTATCTAAGGAACTTACAATAGATGAAAAACTAAACATAATTGGAAATGAATACGATATTCCTATTGAGGAGAACTTCAGGAAGGATGTGAGCGTTATGTGTAACTTGAGTCAGGGAATAAAAGAAGATGGTATTGCAATTGGAGAGGCAGGACTCATTATGAAAATGTATAAGAATGGTTTTACAGCAGAGCAGATAGCCTCAGCCACAGATAAGGATATAGAAGAAGTGAAAGCGATTATTGCAGGGAAGGAACCTGCACTTGCATAGTTCTTTTACAGTAGCAGGAAAACAGTTTACTGCGAATAAAATGGTTGGAACCAAGCCTCCGAGTCTATAATAGATTTGGAGGTTTCTCTTTATATGTCCTGTGTAAAATTTTTGCGAAAAGAATAAATGTGATATAATGTATGAAAAGTTACAAAAATTACAAACTAGTTTATTGGTAAAAAATGATTCAAGTAGAGGATGAAAAAATGATTTTTTTGGATGCAAATGCCTTTTATTCATATTATGGAAGAAGCAAATTAGGAATGACATCAGAACCTGTTGACGAAGAACGTTTAAAAAAATATTTAGAACAACAGAGAGAAAAGAGTCTTCCGACTTCGGTATATATTGAGATAATGACACACTTTAGAAATAATCCAAAAGTGTTACAAAATTTACTTGAGTTTAGGTATGCGAAGGGGTTGCCACTTTTTAATAATATTCCAGACTATGTTGTGAGTGAAGATGAAATTACCAGTGTTGCATATATGGATCAAGCAGCTCTCAAAAATTATGCGGATAGATTATTAAAGAGCAAAATTCAAATTGAGAGTAAATTCACACTTTTATTTTTTGAAATTACAAAAGATTTATATGCTCATTACAAATTAGAGATGACAGATGGACTGTCACAAAAAAACAAAGATGCTATATTGGGGTATATTGGAAGAGTTGCATATAAGGAATATCAAAATTTATTAGAGGAAAGAATTAAAGTAGAACTGCAGTCAGGGTATGATGAAAACAAAGAGAAAAAAGTACTCAAGGATTTTTATATCCAAGAATTGAATGAAGCATGTGTGCTTACTAATATTATTATTCAAGGATGTGTTGCTTGCAAACAGGACAAGGAGGATATTATAAGTATTGTACAGCAGACATATCAAAAAAGTATTGAAAGTGGTTTGGATGGAAATACGGGAACAATGCCGTGTATAGTAGATACCTTGGCAACAGACCAACATTTCCTAGATATAGCGAAAGTAAAAGTGTCAGAGATGTTTAAAAAAGGAAAATATTCTGCTACACAGAGAAGATATCTTCGGGATGTAATGTTTACATCATGGTTTGAAAGAGGAAAAAAGTTAGACAAGAATGATATTTTTGATATGCTTTGTGTTGGATGCCTAGATCATATAGATAAAACCAAGAATGCGTGTGTTTTAATAGATGCATCGTCATATGTTCTCTCATTTGACACAAGAATGAAGAATTTTATAGGAACTGTTAAACCGGAGAATTTGAGATTAATTGAAAAAATCCAAAATGAACAGTAAATGGTCGGAATCAAGCCTCCAAGTCCCCAACAGATTTGGAGGTTTTCTTCTGCCCATTTTTATCGGGAAGTAATTTCCCCAATAAACAATTTATGGTACAATATCTTAGAAGTTATCATCAAGGGATGAGTAGTGGACCATAGAGAAAGAGCAGAGTAATCGTAAGCTGGTCTGGCTTACATCTAAAATACAATGCAATCTTTTGCTATGCAGGGGCATAAGAGAGAGCATCATGTCAATTTTTTGCAGCCTCGTCACAGAGGATTGCAACATTTTTCGCTCCCAGGGTAAAGTGAAAACTCTGGAAAGTGCATCTCAATTACCCTATCGACACATGTGGAGACAGTTGTCTTGCTTTCCAAGTGAATGGTCGATACAAGAAAAGTGAAGGTGGACTTCTCCCTGGAGGATATGGATTTATCTGAATTTAAGGGGCGCTAAAGGTCCGGGGGACCTTTGTCTGGCACGGATCGAAGCGGAGCGGAGACAAGCAGCTTATGAGCAGATAAAGGCATATGTACTGCAACAGACAGGACTTAAGGTTTCGTCATTGTATATAGCACAGGAGAGGAAAACAGGGTAGCTGATGTGGAACATATCCCGTGGGTGGAGCGGGAGCTGATGGTTATGAGAGAAGTGAGGGAGCTGCAGTAATAAAGATGATTTATATAATTTTAACTTTAGTTTCAGGAATTTTGCTGTCAGGAGTATGGTTTGGGCTTAATTTTCTGATACAGATATGTGTGGAAAAGTCAAAAGTAAAATTTTTGGAACGCTATAGTGTAATAGCTGCATCTGTGATACCATTAGTTTTCATCTTAAAATACAACAGACTGGAATTATGGAATTATCATAGTCTTGCTGATTGGAAAAACTGGATGATTCTGGCTGTTACAGTATTATTGTCAGCCATTGTCATTTCCATAAATCAGGTTGCGGAAATCCCACGCGGAAAAGAATTATTGCTTTATGCGTTAGATGGTGTCTGTATGGAAATCCCGCAGCGTATGATGATGCAGACATTTAGCGGTGTTCTTTTCATGCACTGGGGATTAGATTTGTATTTGTCCATACCGGTTACAGCGTTTGCCTGGTGTATCAGCATCTGTATACAATGTCTGATCTGCAAATTAAAATTTGACCGGAAAATAGTAATAGAGATAGCGGCATCCTTTCTGTTTTCTATGGGAGCCGGATTACTATTATTAAAAAGCGGATTTATTGGACTACCTATGGCAGGACATTTTTTAGAACGTATTTTGAGTACAATTATCCGTAAAATCCGAAGATAAAAGAAAGGAAGAAAGTCCATGACAACCAGACAGGAAGCATTATCTTTTGGCATGACATTTAAAGATGTCTATCAGGACACACCGTTCCACGATCCAAACTGGATTCTGGTGCGGTATAAAAAGAACAAAAAGGCATTTCTCTGGACTTATGAGTACGAAGGACAGATGCGCATAAATATAAAAGTTGATCCGCAGTGGCGCGATTTCTGGCGGGAGACATATGCAGCGGTGATTCCGGGATATCATCAGAACAAGGAACACTGGAATACCGTTATTCTGGATGGAAGCATACCGGATGAGGAAATCAGACGGATGATCGCAGAGAGTTATGATCTGATCTGCGGAAAAAAATAAATTCATTTGTAAAGAACAATCAAGAAGTGAGGCAATAGTGTGAAAAATAAGATTTTTCACACGCAAGATTTGTGCTTGCGCACAAACTTGAGATGCGCAGAAAGCTGCGCAAGAATGGAGATTTTTATGTCAGCAAAAGATACAATGGAAAATAAAATCACAGAGGGAGTCATCTGGAAACAGCTTTTATTATTCTTTTTCCCGATACTGGTGGGAACATTTTTCCAGCAGCTTTACAATACGGTGGACGCGGTGATCGTCGGGCGGTTTGTCGGAAAAGAGGCACTATCCTGCGTCAGCGGTTCGTCCGGTCAGATCATCAATCTGGTGGTCGGATTTTTTACCGGATTATCTGCCGGCGCAACAGTTATGATCTCCCAGTATTTTGGGGCAAAAAATGAGGAACAGCTGCATAAGGCACTGCACACGGCATATGCATTTGCAATCACAGGCGGTATCATTGCCGGAGTGATCGGTGTTGTTATGACACGTATGGTTTTAAAATGGATGAATACGCCGGAAAATCTGCTGCCTGACTCGACACTTTATGTGCGGATTTATTTTGCGGGACTCTTATTTATTTTTGTTTACAATATGGGAGCGGCAATCTTACGGGCAATCGGCGATTCGAAACGTCCGCTTTATTTTCTGATCATCTGCTGCATCGTCAATATTATTCTGGATCTGGTGCTGGTGCTTGGATTTAAAATGGGAGTCCTTGGCGTGGCAGTGGCAACACTGATCGCGCAGGGGATCAGCGCTGTGCTCGTCAGTGTGGCATTAATGTATCATACTGCCGGCTTAAAGTTAATTCCACGCGAAATCAGGATCCATAAAAGTGTGCTGAAAAATATGCTCGCCATCGGACTGCCGACCGGTATCGAGTCGAGCATGTACAGTATTTCAAACGTGATCGTGCAGGCTGCGTTAAACGGATTTGGCGTTGACACAATGGCGGCATGGGCTGCATTTGGCAAAATAGACAGCCTTTTCTGGATGATCAACAGTGCGTTTGGAATCGCTGCGACCACGTTCGTTGGTCAGAATTTTGGTGCCGGAAAAATGGACCGCGTCCGCAAAGGAACAAGGGAATGTCTTGGCATGGCACTTGTAACTGCGATTCTTCTGAGTGTGATCTTAATGTCGGCGGGAAGATTTTTATTTGGCATATTTACCACAGATGCGAATGTGGTGGAAATTGGTCTTAGCATGATGCAGATCATATCGCCGACCTATTTTCTGTTTGTGTTTATCGAAGTATATTCCGGCGCACTGCGCGCGCAGGGGCATGTGATCGTGACGACGGCAATGACGATGATCGGTATCTGTGTGCTGCGTGTCGTATGGGTCACCTGGATCGTACCGGATGGCACACTCTCACAGATCGTGGCATGTTACCCAATTACATGGCTGGTCAGCGCGGTGGGGATGATCATTTATTATCATTATAAGCAGAAAAAGATTCTGGAAAAATTTGCTGCAACACATGATTTATAAACAGAGAAACTGGAAGCAGTTTTTTATAGCCACATGGTTAAAAATAAGTTCAGGAAAAGAGGATATAAATGAAACAGTCAAAAAATGAAATTAATCTCGGCGAGGGAAGCGTCGGCAGACTTTTGCTGACCTTGGCGGTACCATCTGTGATCGCACAGCTCGTCAATCTTCTTTACAATCTGGTGGATCGTATTTATATCGGTCATATCCCGGAAAACGGGGGCGTGGCACTGACCGGTCTTGGACTCTGCTTCCCGATTCTGATGATTGTCACGGCATTTTCCGGTCTGATCGGGTATGGCGGGGCGCCGCGTGTTGCTATTTTCATGGGAAAAGGCAAAAATGATGAGGCGGAGGAGATACTCGGCAACTGTACCATGGCATTGATCGTGATCGCATTGATTTTAGTTGTGGTACTGCAGTTTGCAGCGGAGCCGCTTCTGATGCTGTTTGGTGCAAGTGACAATACGCTGCCGTATGCACTTTCTTATCTGAACATTTACGGAAAAGGGACTTTGTTTGTCATGCTTACGATGGGATTAAATTCCTTTATCAATACACAAGGATTTTCCAAAGTCGGTATGAAAACGGTTCTGATCGGGGCAGTCTGCAATATCATTTTAGATCCGGTCTTTATTTTCGTATTTGGCATGGGTGTGCAGGGAGCCGCGCTTGCAACGGTGATCTCACAGGCAATTTCAGCGGTATGGGTCATCCTTTTTCTGACGGGAAAACAGACAAAGCTGAAAATAAAGACAAAGTATTTTAAGCCGAAAGCCTCCGTACTTTTGCCGGTATGTGCACTTGGTGTATCGCCTTTTATCATGAATGCGACGGAGAGCGCAATCAATATTGCATTTAACGCATCTTTATCACGCTACGGCGGTGATGTGGCGGTCGGAGCCATGACGATCTTAAGCAGTATTATGCAGCTTCAGTTTATGCCGGTGCAGGGAATTGCACAGGGAGCGCAGCCGATCATGAGCTTTAACTATGGTGCGAAAAAGATGGATCGTGTGAAAAAGGCATATCGTCTGCTTATGATCTGCAGTTTTACATACACGATGATCTTCTGTCTGGCGGTGGAAATCGCACCTGGATTTTTTGTGCATCTGTTCAACAGCAGTTCCCAGGAATTATTTGAAATGACCAAATGGGCACTGCGCATCTATATGGCAGCGACCGGAGTATTCGGAATCCAGCTTGCGGTGCAGCAGGTATTCATGGCACTCGGACAGGCAAAAATCTCATTGTTTATTGCATGCCTGCGAAAGATTATCCTGCTGATTCCGCTGATTTATATCCTGCCGCATTTCTTTGCAGATAAAGTATTTGCCGTTTTTTTAGCAGAGCCGGTTTCGGATTTTATTTCGGTGACAGTTGCAGCGACATTATTTTTCTTAAACATCAAAAAGATATTGAAAGAGGGAGAAGTGTGAGCGTATAAAAAAATCTGAAACTGAAAAAAGGCTCCAAATACTGTCTGATGGATTCGAAATATTATCCGACGGAGCGTGATACATGGGTAACAAGGTCGAAAGTATACAAGTTTACAGCAAAATAAAATAACGTATAGGAAAAGAGAACTGTGAGAAAATAATCTCACGGTTCTTTTTTTACTTGACAAGTGATGGTATCTTCCTGTAAGATAAAAAACGTAAAGATTGCACACAATTAAATTTAAGACAATGATTTTGAGATGGAGAGAAAAATGGAGAGAGCAGACATAGCGATTATCGGAACCGGACCTGGCGGCGTTTCTGCTGCGTTGACGGCAAAGGTAAGAAATAAAAATATTTTGCTGATCGGGAAAAAGCAGATGAGCGACAAGGTCAGCAAGGCGCATCAGATCATGAACTATCCGGGACTCCCGGCGGTGACCGGAGCGGATATGGCGAAGGCGTTTGAAAAGCAGCTTGCCATGATGGAGATCGATATTACGGACAGCCGGATCGGCACAGTCTATGCGATGGGCGACTATTTTGCAATCCAGGCAGGCGGGGAAGTGCTTGAGGCAAAGAGTGTGATCTTAGCGTGCGGCGTTGTCTCAGGCAAAACACTTCCGGGCGAGGAAGAGATGTTAGGACGGGGTGTCAGCTACTGTGCGACCTGTGATGCATGCTTTTATAAAGGAAAGAAGGTTGCCGTCATCGGTTACGGGAAAGATGCGGAACACGAAGCGGACTTTCTTGCGGAAGTGGCAGCAGAGGTACTTTATTTTCCAATGTATCAGGATGTACCTGGCGTATCAGAGCAGGTAACGGTGATCAAAGAACGTCCGAAGGAGATCTTTGGTGAAAAGAAAGCCGGGGGACTTCGCACAGAGCAGGGGGAGTACCTTGTGGATGGCGTTTTTGTACTGCGGGATGCCGTATCCCCGAAACAGCTTGTTCCGGGTCTGGAATTAGACGGAAATCATGTAAAGGTCAATCTGTCGATGGAGACAAATATTCCGGGACTTTTCGCCTGCGGAGATATCACGGGAACACCGTATCAGTATATCAAAGCAGCCGGACAGGGCAATGTTGCGGCATTATCCGCAGTGGCTTATCTGGATGCGAAAAAACGCGAAGCCGGGAAGCAGTAAAGAGGCAGCCCGCATGAACAGAAATGTGTGGGACTAAAACCGGAACGTATTTTACAGCAAATATATCACAAAAAACAGTGTGTCATGCGCAAAGAACTGCGCAGGAAAGGAAAATATTATGGTAAAGAAAATTACAAATAACGATTTAAATGAGGCAAAAAAAGGTGCAGCAGTTGTTGATTTTTCCGCAGTATGGTGCGGACCGTGCCAGATGTTAGCACCGGTGATGGAAGAATTATCCGAGGAACTCTCCGGCAAGGCAGAGTTTTACAACGCAGATTCCGATGAAAACATGGGACTTGCACAGGAGTACCGCATTGTCAGCATCCCGGCAGTCATCGTGTTAAAAGATGGCGTGGAAGTGGCAAGAACGGTTGGATTCCAGCCGAAAGACGCAATGCGCAGCTTTATCGAGGAACATCTGAATTAGAAAGAGCTGACTGTGAACTGGTACATCGTCTGGGAATAATCTGGATTGCAGAACGGTGTACCGGTAGAAATGAGGATTATCATGCCAGATAAATATGATGCATTAAAACTGGAAAACCAGTTGTGTTTTCCACTTTACGCCTGTTCCAAAGAGATCGTGCGCAAGTACAAGCCTTTTTTAGATGAGCTTGACCTGACATACACGCAGTATATCGCGATGATGGTGCTCTGGGAACACAGACAGATCAGCGTGAAAGATATGGGAGCACTTTTATATCTGGATTCTGGCACACTCACGCCTGTCCTGAAAAAGCTTGAGCAGAAAGGCTATCTTGTACGCGCAAGGGACAGTGAGGATGAGCGTGTGTTAAATGTGACGATCACAGAACTCGGCGAAAAGCTGAAAGAGGATGCCGTGCTGGTGCCCAAAAAAATGGGCTGTTGCGTGTGTCTGGAGAAAGAAGATGCTGATGAGTTGTACCGGCTGCTGCACAAAGTGCTGGGAGTGCTTGGAAAAGAATGAAAATAAATCATATTTCAAACATTTGACAAGTGTATCTGCAACAGAAAGTTAAAGTGATTTCTCCCCCTAATCCAGTTGCACCCCACCAAACCCCTATGGTAAAATTATCCTTATAAGATTGCCGGAAAACAGGCAGTCATTTATGAAGAGTAGAAACCACTGGGGGTTTTTGTTATGGAACAGACAATGTTGATCGCAGTACTGATCGCGGCACTTGTGGGATTGTTTTTGTTTGACACGGTGCGTCTGCGGCGCATGCAGGTGCAGAGGGATGCAGCGAAAGAGGAAGTTGCAGAAGTAAAAACAGAGTTTTTGTCGCGCATCAGTCACGAGATCAAGACACCGATGAACGTGATCGTGGGGGCAACGGCGTTAGGACTTGAAGAGACGGAACATCCGGAGCGGATGGAAGAGTGCTTAAACCGGATACGCGGCGCGAGTGAATTTCTGATGGGACTTTTGAATGATCTGGTGGATATGTCTAAGATCGAAAACGGAAAGTTCCATCTTCATCCCAAGCCGTATTCGTTTACGGAATTTTTAAATGAAGTGGAAAATATGATGGAGCCGATGTGTGAGCGCAAATGGATCCGATTTCATATGCCGCATGAGGAGATCAACATTAATATGATGGTTGATCCAGTGCGGTTTTTCCAGATATTTTTTAATCTGCTCTCCAACGCGGTGAAGTTTACACCGGAGGGCGGGGAGGTCACATTCCGCATCTGTAATTATGCCACGCACAACAATCAATTTTGTGCCGACTATGTGGTGTCCGACAACGGAATGGGAATGAGCGAAGAGTTTCAGCAGATTCTCTTCCAGCCATTTACGCAGGAGAGCGTGAATCAGGGTGAACCGGGAAACGGAGCGGGACTCGGACTTGCGATCGTGAGAAGCATCGTTGATCTGATGGGCGGAACGATCACGGTAAAAAGCGAGCCGCAGAAAGGTACGGAGATAAAAGTCCATCTTGAGATTGAGATTGCGGAGATACAGCCGGAGATCGAAGTGGCACACCGTTCCGCGGAGGAGATACAGAACATCCTGCGGGGAAAGAGGGTTCTGCTTGTGGAGGATCATCCACTTGATGTTGAGATCAGCAGGCGTATCTTAGAGCATGTGGCGGTAAATGTGATCAGTGCGCAGGATGGAAAAGCGGCATTAGAGCAGTTTAAAGCGGAAGAACCCTATCATTTTGATGCGATACTGATGGATATCCAGATGCCAAACATGAACGGTTTTGTTGCGGCGAGAGCGATAAGGAAGGTTGCAAAGCCGGATGCGCAGATCATTCCGATCATAGCATTGAGTGCAGACGATACGCTGGAAGATGTGAGAAAATGCAAGGAAGCGGGCATGAATGCACATATTGCAAAACCGGTTGAACCGCAAAAATTATATCAGATTTTGTGTGAGTACCTGCTTGCGCCGATTTAAGAGGCAATTTTATAACAGAAAAATCCAATGGGCTTTATAAAGACGATAGATAGTTCACAGAGACAAAAATTTGGAAAATAAGCATGAATAGAAAAGAAAAAAATCCGGCAGGGATGATTTTGCGCGCGGAGCGGATCAGACAGGGAAAGGGGCAGAAAGAAGTCTGCTATGGCATCTGTGTGGTTTCGTATTTAAGTAAAATCGAGCGTGGATCGGCGGAGCCGGATATGGCAATTTTAAAGCAGCTTTTTGCAAGACTTGGAATCAATTATGAGACAGATTCTGCGTTTCTTACTGAGAGCAGGAAACAGATGGATGAATTTTTTTACAATCTGCAATATGGGCTGGAAAATGAAACGGTATGGAAAAAACTTGCCGGAAAATGGGACAGGCTTTTGATGTCACCGCTTACAATCGATATCAGACTGGTGTCCGTAATTTATTACAGTGAGATCACATGGAAAGAAGTAGATGAGAGCTTTATCGAAAGTTTGATGAAAAAAGAAGCGGATGGAAATGACATACAGAATTTTTTGAATGAAAATGTCAGCACTTTAGTGCGGTTAGAAGACTGCATGGATGAAAAACAGTATGCCTATTACAGTCTGGTCTGTTCAAGACTCACAAAAGATCCGGCAGAGAAAATGGAGTGGTATCAGAAAGTACAGCACGGACTGCAGAACACGCTTGGCATGAGCTGTCTGATTTCCGGTTATTATGAACAGGCAGAATACGACGCGATTCACCGGATGGAGAACCGTTTTGTGACGGCGGCATTAGAAGAGGGAAATGTATATGCACTGGCGGATTATTATTTTATGAATGGAAGCGCATATGCATGTGTCGATATGGATGAGATGATGACCGTCTATTATGAGCGCACCAGAAGACTATTACAGAATACCGGATGGTGGAAAGAATACGAGCAGGGATTATATTATAATATGGGGGCGACCTATCTTGCAGTTGGAAGATATGAGGAAGCACTCGACTGTTTAAACCGTGTCCGGTCAGAAGATTTCCTGCTCTGTCATAAAAAGGCATGGTTACATCTTCTCCTTGGAAATACCAGGGAGGCGGATCATTATCTTGCAATAATGAAACAGTTACTTTCCCGGAAAGATATGAAGGGTAAGATGGCAGAACGTCTGATGTATGAGGAACTTTGCATGGAACAAAAGCAAGACTTTACGGCGGATCCGGCATATTTAGATCTGATCGAACGACTGATCAGGGCACTCATAAAAGAAAAGTCGTTTGGTTTCCTCTATCAGTATAAAAATGTGATTTTAGAAGCCTATACGAGGCAGCGAAAATATAAAAAGGCACTGGAGTTTAGTGAACAAATTTCCGCAAAGACCAGAAAAAGTACGTTTTAGCGTGCTTTTTTTGTGCCGATTTTCCCAAATCAATTCGCTTTATCTAGTTTAAAGTGGAATATATAATAACTGTAGCAATCGATATATGATGTCTGGAATCCACTATTTGCTCCGGACATCATAAACATTACGTTATACTACAAAACATGAAATGAGGGAAAAACATGTCACACCAGCAAAAAACACTCTGGACAAAAGATTTCACCAGTATCGCCATAGCAACCATTTTAACAGCCGTAGGTGGCGAAGCCATGAACCTGCCGATCAGCCTTTTGGTATTTGATGAGACCGGATCTACATTTTTATCAGCATTGGTACTGATCTGTGGCGTTTTGCCGGACATTGTCCTTTCTGTTTTAGTTGCTCCATTAATTGATAAAGGCGGAAAGAAAAAATGGATCGTCGGACTGGATATTGTAACGGCGGTATTGTATGCGGTAATGGGACTCTATATCAGTGGTCATGCATTCAATTACCTGTTGTATCTGATATTTGTCCTTGCAGTGGGAACAATCTCAGTGTTTTACCGTCTTGCATATGATGCATGGTATCCAAATCTGATACCGAATGGGATGGAGCAGAAGGGTTATGCGGTCAGCAATACGATCTATCCGCTTGTCATTATTGCAATGTCCCCGGCGGCAACCTTTTTGTATGAAAAAATATCCATGGCACACATTTTTTATCTGGTTGCCGGTATCACGATGGTATCTGTCATCGTGGAGAGCCGGATTCATGAGGAAAAGGAAGAAGCACAGGACGATTATACCTGGAAGCAGTATTGTCAGGATATCAGGGAAGGATTTCATTATCTGAAAAAAGAAAAGGGCATTCGTAACATCTATACTTATATGAGTATCACAAGCGGTGTGTCAGATGGAAATACCGTACTGATACAGGCGTTTTACCAGACAGTGCCGTGGCTTACGGTTACGATGCTTGGATTTTTAAAAAGTGCGGAAATGATCGGGCGGGGACTTGGCGGCATTTTTCAGTATAAAAAAGAAATACCGGTAAAAAAACGTTATGCGTTTACCAAATTTGTCTATACGGTCTATGGACTGATGGATATTTTACTTTTATATCTGCCATATCCGCTGATGCTGTGTAACCGTTTCCTTTGTGGGGCACTTGGCATCTCAAGTGCGACTATCCGTGAGACAGCAGTGCAGAGCTATCTGCCCGAAAATATGCGGGCGCGTATCAACGCATTTTTTAATATGGTATTTGCGATCGGAAGTGTGGCATTCCAGATGGCAGCGGGAGCACTGGGACAGATCATGTCTTACCGGTTTGCAATTCTGCTGCTCGCGACGATAGAACTTACCGCCATGTTTCTGCTGATCTGCCTTCCGGCAAAAGAAAACCGCCCCGTATACGAGGCGGTCCGAAACGCAGAGTAGTGTTGATAAATCTGTTGGCAGTTTTAAGCCAGCGGTTTGATCTCCGGCGCCGCCGGACAGCGTGCCGTCGACTCTCTCTCGATGAGTCTGGCGCGGATCTGCGTCCGGCAGAACGGGATGTGGTGCACCAGAGAATTTAAAACGACGTAAGCGCATTTTCCAAGCTCATTGCGCTCCTGACGAACCGTGGTAAGCGGCGGCTCTAAGGAGGCAGAGAGCGGCAGGTCATCAAAACCGACAACGCTGATATCCTCCGGAACACGGAAACCGCGCAGCTTACACTCAGCGATCACACCGGAAGCAATCAGATCGTTGCCGCAGATGATCGCAGTCGCACCTGCGCCGAGAAACGTCGGGACGTGATACTTTGCGCTGTCTGCCACATAATAGCCGTAGGCGGTCAGCTTCTCATCAACAGTCAGTCCGTGAGCTTTCATGCTGTTATAAAATGCTTCCTGGCGCTGCTCGGATACCATGGAGTGCAGGGAACCGTTTAAGAAAGCAATTTTTTTGTGACCGAGCGTATAAAGATGATCTACGGCTGCGTCGATGCCCTCATAGTTATCGGTGCCGACGTAGCAGACGTTCGGATTTTTTTCGATATAGTTATCAAAGAGAACAGTCGGCATTGTGGTGTGGGAAAGCTGTTGCATCCATTCGTCATGCAGGGCGAATCCGACTAAAAAGGCACCGCAGAAACCGTTCTTTAACATGTATGTATCATATTTTTCTGTAAGCTGAAAAGCAGGTGTGACCGGAATAACGGTGACATCCCAATTATGGCGGAAAGCATTCTGTTTGAAACCGAGTACGATATCGTAGCCAAACTGATCTTCCGTTTCATATTCCATATTTTCGATAAAAACCGCCAGTTTGCGGTTTTCTTTTTTCTTTGATTTTTTTGTTGCGTATCCCATTTCAACTGCAGTGTCAAGCACCATCTGACGTAATTCTTCGCTGATGTCACTCGCGCCATTTAAACCTTTTGATACGGTACTGACGGAAACACCGAGTCTTGTTGCAATATCTTTGATTGTTGCCATGGGTAAGATCCTCTCCTTAGTAAAAACAGTTGATTTTTTTATATTATATAAAGAAAACAAAAAGTTGACAAGCAGACATACTAAAATTTTCGAAACTTTTGAGCGCTTTCGTTGTAAAAATAAACAAAAACGATATAGCAAAAACGGCAAATATGGCAAAAACGCTGTTAAAAGTTGCAAATTCGTTGACAAAAAACGTTTCCAGTAATAAAATTATCACAGATACGAAAAAAAGCGAAAAAATGAGAGGAAGGACCGGGGAAGATCATTGGATGCAAAAAGAATGGCAAGGGGAGCAGGAATCCTCTTAGCGATCACAAGTTTACCATCTTCATACGGAATTGGTACATTAGGAGATGCGGCATTCCAGTTTATAGATCTGCTGGTGGATTTAAAACAGCGTTACTGGCAGGTGCTGCCGATCGGTCCAACCAGTTTTGGAGACAGTCCATATCAGTCATATTCCGCATTTGCCGGGAATCCATATCTGATCGATCTGGATGATCTTGTGCAGGAGAAGCTGCTTAGTGTGGAAGAGATCCGAAGTTTCCATTGGGGAAATGATGAAGCGGATATTGATTATGCGATGATTTATGAGAACCGCTTTAAAGTTTTGAAAATGGCGTTCGCACGATTCGATATCGAAAATGAAGCTTTTGTAAGGTTCTGTGAAGAAAATGCCGGATGGCTTTCTGATTATGCACTTTATACTGCATTAAAGAAACATTTTGGTGATGAGGAATGGCAGAAGTGGGACGAACCGCTTCGAAGCCGGGATCCTGAGGCATTAAAAGAGTATGAAACAACGTTACATGCAGACATATTGTTCTATGAATTCTGCCAGTTTGAATTTTTTAAACAATGGAAAAAATTAAAAGAATATGCAAATAACAGAGGTATCCAGCTGATTGGTGATCTTCCGTTTTATGTGGCATTAGACAGTGTGGATGTATGGGCAAACCGGGAACTTTTCTTATTGGAAGAGGATGGGACGCCAAAAGGAGTTGCAGGTTCTCCGCCGGATGCATTTTCAGAGAATGGACAAAAGTGGGGAAGTCCAGTATACAACTGGAGCCGGATGGAAGAAGATGGATTTGCCTGGTGGCAGGCGCGCATGTTAGAACATGCAAAGCTGTTTGATGTAATACGGCTTGATCATTTTGCAGCGATCGTAAAGTATTATGTCGTACCGAACAAAGCAGAAGATGGAAGAAGTGGAAAGTGGAGTAGGGGACCTGGAAAGAAACTTACGGATGCAATCGAAAAAGTGATCGGAGATACACACATCATCGTTGAGGATATCGCAGGAAAGAGTCCGATACCGGGTGTGAAGAAGCTGATGGCAAGAACCGGATGGCCGGGCATCAAGATTTTGATGTTCGCATTTGGGGATGATACGGCAAACGAACATCTTCCACATAATTACACCGACTGCAATCTTGTCGTTTATGCGGGAACGCATGACAATGAAACAATTGTTGGTTACTTCAGGGACAAAACAGATTATGAGCTTGCTTATCTGTACGAGTATCTGAATATCAAATATAAAGAAGAAATACCGGATGCGCTGATCCGGGCTGCCTATGCAAGCATTGCAGATGTGGTGATCATACAGATGCAGGATCTGATGAAGCTTGGAAATGAAGCGCGGATGAATGCACCATCCACCGTCGGGAGAAACTGGAGATGGAGGATTGGAACCGATGAACTGAGTGAGGAGCGGAGGGCATGGATCCGGACGCTTGCGTCGGTTTATCACAGATAATTATGTTATAAAGTGCAGATTGCATTTTATATAAAAACAAAGTTCATGAAAACTTTTTGGGAAAAAGAAAAGGAGAGGAAAAAAATGAAAAAGAAAGCAGTGTCATTATTAATGGTAGCAGCTATGATGACAACCATGGCAGCAGGATGCGGAAACAAAGCCGCAAACAATGCTGGAAGCGATGCAGCAGCAGACAACAGCACAACAAGTGATGCAGCAGCAGACAACAGCACAACAAGTGATGCAGCAGCAGAGGAGACAGCAGGTACTGAGGCAGCAGCCGCAGATTCTGAAGATGAGCCATGGTCCGGTACAATTACAGTATGGAGTCCACAGGAAGATCAGGACACAGGCTGGCTTGCAAAAGAGTGTGATGCATTTAATGCAGCTCATCCAAACTGGGATATCACTTTCAATTATGGTGTATGTGCAGAGGGTGATGCAAAAGCAACGGTTACACAGGATGTTGAAAACTCCGCAGATGTATATATGTTAGCAAACGATAACATCCCGGATCTGGTATCTGCAAATGCATTAGCAGAGCTTGGAGGAAGCTATCTTGACTATGTAACTACAACAAACTCTGATTCTATTACAGCATCTGTTACTTACAATGATGCAGTAGTGGCATTCCCGTTTACATCAAATACATGGTTCATGTACTATGATAAGAGTGTATTTTCAGATGATGATATTAAGAGCTTTGATACCATGTTAGAAAAAGGAAAAGTTTCTTTCCCATTATCTAACTCCTGGTATATTCAGGCTTTCTATGTAGCAAACGGATGTACATTATTTGGTGATGGTACTGATGCAGCAGCAGGTGTCGATTTTAGTGGTGACAAGGCAGCAGCAGTTACTGAGTATCTTGTAGACCTTTGCAAGAATCCAAACTTCATTAATGATGCAGACGGAGCAGGTATTGCCGGTTTACGTGATGGCAGCGTTAATGCCATTTTCTCAGGTACATGGGATGCAGAATCTGTAAAAGAAGCTCTTGGCGATAACATGGGTGTTGCAGCTCTTCCTACTGTAAATATCGGAGGAACAGAGGGTCAGATGAAATCCTTCATAGGATCTAAAGCAATCGGCGTTAATCCAAATACAGAGAATATGCAGGTTTCCATGGCTTTAGCGGCTTACCTTGCAGGTGAAGATGCTCAGAAAGATCATTATGATATGAGAAATATCCTTCCTACAAATACAAACATTGCAATCTCAGATGATGAAATTGCTACGGCAGTTACAAAAGTTATGACAGATACATCTATCATGCAGCCATTAGTAAGCGAAATGAGCAACTACTGGTCACCGGCTGAGAACATGGGTAAAGCACTGGTCGCTGGTGAGATCACAGCTGATAACGCAGCAGAGAAAACAGAAGATATGAATACAACAATGAACACAGACATTGCACAGTAAAAAGATTTCTTCTGATAGAAATCCCAGGGTGCCCGGACGGGCATCCTGGATGTTTCTACATTGAGATTTAAAGGAGGCCCATAACGTGAAAAAGGCTGGAATGAAAAAAGGAAAAAATAAAGAATTTTCAACACCGTACACGGTTACAAATGCGGTGGCAAAAGGAAATATAATCACAAAACTTTCCCTGTTAATTATGGGCTTAGGAAATATTGCACATAAACAAATTGGAAAGGGAATCATGTTTCTGGCAGTAGAAGCTGCATATATCTGGTACATGATTCAGTCAGGAATTTATAATTTATCTATGCTGCCATCTCTTGGATGGAGAGAGCAGGAAAAAGTATGGAACGAAAAAAAGAGTATTTATGAATATACAGCAGGTGACCAGTCATCACTGATTCTGTTGTATGGAGTGGCAACAGTTTATATTACAGCAATGTTTATCATTGTCTGGAGAGAGTCCGTAAAGAGCTCTTATAAATCGGAAGTGCTGGCAAAATCAGGAAAGCACTTAAACAACTTTAAAGAAGACTGCAAGAGTTTGTTAGATCAAAATTTATATAAATTACTGTTGGCAGCGCCGGTTATGGGAATTTTAATTTTTACGATCTTACCACTGATCTATAACATTACCATGGCGTTCACGAACTACAGTAAGGTCAACGATCATCTGGTATTATTTGACTGGGTGGGACTGGCAAATTTCAAGAAGATTTTAAACTTCGGTGACAGCATCGGCAAGCAGTTCTATTCCGTATTAGGATGGACACTGATCTGGGCCATTGTAGCAACCGCATTAAACTATATCCTCGGTATGATCTTAGCAATTATCATCAACCGTAAGGAGACAAAAGGAAAGGCATTTTGGAGATTCTGTTTTGTACTTTCCATCGCAGTACCGCAGTTCGTATCACTGCTGATCATGCGTACCATGTTACAACCGACCGGTATCGTCAATACGCTGTTATTAAAATATGGTCTGATCGATACCGCATTACCGTTCTTTTCAAATGCAACATGGGCAAGAGTAACGGTTATTGTTATTAACCTCTGGGTAGGTATTCCGTATACGTTACTTCAGGTAACTGGTATTTTACAGAATATTCCGGGTGAACTTTATGAGGCAGCAAAGATCGACGGAGCGAATGCTGTACAGACTTTCTTTAAGATCACATTGCCTTACATGTTATTCGTTATGACGCCGTACCTGATCACACAGTTTACGGGAAATATCAATAACTTCAATGTCATCTTCCTTCTGTCAGGTGGAAATCCTACTCCGGTGGATGCCACGGCAGGAAAGACAGACCTTCTTGTTACCTGGCTGTATAAGCTGACGGTTGATAAGAACTATTATAACTTAGGTGCTGTTATTGGTATTATGACATTTATTGTACTTGCGATCGTAGCATTGGTAACATATCGCAATACCGCATCCTATAAAGATGAGGAGGGATTCATGTAATGAACTGGACACATACGAGTACAGCAGCAGTGGCTGCGAAAAAAAGTGGTGCACCCAATACGGCAAAAATCCGTAAAACAGTGATAAATGTGATTGTTCACATTTTCCTGGCAATACTGGCATTTATCTGGGTTCTCCCGATTTTCTGGGTAATCCTTACAAGTTTCCGTGGAGAGAAAGGTTCTTATGTAAGTACATTTTTCCCGAAAACCTATACATTTAATAATTACATCAAATTATTTACAGACACCAGTATTTTAAACTTTCCGAAGATGTTTATGAATACCTTTGTGATCGCAATTTTTACCTGCATCATTTCTACCATCTTTGTACTTTCAGTGGCATACAGTATGTCAAGAATGCGATTTAAGATGAGAAAACCGTTTATGAATATTGCGATGATCATTGGTCTGTTTCCATCTTTCATGTCCATGATCGCTGTGTACTATATTTTAAGAGCACTTAATTTAGCAGATGGTGCAATGATCCGTGTAGCACTTATCATCGTGTTCTCCGCCGGTTCCGGTGCAGGATTTTATGTTGCGAAGGGATTTTTTGATACAATCTCAAAATCGCTGGATGAGGCAGCGATTATCGATGGAGCGACAAGATGGAATGTATTTACAAAGATTACTGTACCGCTCAGTAAGCCGATCATCGTATATACGATTTTAACATCCTTTATGGGACCATGGGTTGACTTTATTTTTGGTAAAGTTATCTGCCGTGCAGATGCACAGTATTATACGGTGTCTATTGGTCTTTGGAAGATGCTTGAGAAAGAGTATATCGACAGCTGGTATACCTGTTTCGCTGCAGGTGCAGTTGTGGTATCAATTCCGATTGCAATTCTGTTCTTAATGACACAGAAGTTCTATGTGGAAGGTATGACCGGAGCTGTCAAGGGCTGATCCACAGGATACAAATGGAATATGAGGGCACATTTTGGTGTGTCATTGGGCAGATGGGGAGTCTGCCGGGAGAGCAGGGACGGTTTGTTTCTGCTCTCTTTTTAAATTCATAGGAAATTGCGTCCTATGAATTTAAAAGCCCTCCGGGCAGGATGCGCATCTTGCGGAGCAGAAGTTAGCTGTAAACAGCACCGCTCGAGCGCGAAAGAGTCGCAAGCGACTCTTTATTCTAATAGAGTAGTTGAAGGATGCTGAGGTCAAATAGTGCAATCAGGAAGCTTGGGTGCACTATTGTGACTTTAACATAATTGAAAAAGCGCAGGCATATATGCGCAGAAATGAGGACTGAGATGAAAAAGAGAATCATTGCGGCTGTTTTAGCCGGTATGTTGATAGTTTCCGCAGGGGGATGTGGAAATGGGACAGCTTCATCAGGGAATGCTGTGGATAATTCGAATGGAATGGCGACGGAAAGTTCTGCGGATCAAGCCATAGCTTCTGCCGGGCAGGATGAAAATGCAGATGCTGACACGAAGGAGGGGGGAGTGACCGCCCTTTCTCTGATGCAGGAAGTCAATACCGGGGATGAACAGATCATTGATGATAATTACCGTACATGGTATGAGGTGTTTGTGTACAGCTTTTTTGACAGCGACGGGGACGGCATCGGGGATCTGAATGGTCTGACAGAAAAGTTAGATTATATCAATGACGGTGATCCGGCGACAGATACGGATCTTGGATGTAACGGAATCTGGCTGATGCCGGTCATGCCATCGACAACCTACCATAAATATGATGTGACGGATTACTGTGATATTGACCCGGAATACGGTACGATGGACGATTTTAAAAATCTGATCGCGGCATGCCATGAGAGGGGAATCAATGTCATTATCGATCTTGTCATGAACCATACTTCCTCCCAGCATGAATGGTTTAAAACGGCAGCAGATTACCTGAAAAACCTGCCGGAGGGAGCAGAGCCGGATGCGTCGGAGTGTCCTTATGTGGATTACTATAATTTTTCTAAGGAAATGCAGGGCGGTTACAGTAAGCTCGATGGTACAGACTGGTATTATGAGGCGCAGTTCTGGAGCGAGATGCCGGATTTAAACCTTGGCAGTCAGGCAGTCCGTGATGAATTTGACAAGATCGTAGACTTCTGGCTTGATCTGGGGGTGGACGGATTCCGCCTGGATGCGGCAAAAGAGTATTACAGCGGAAGTGTGGATAAAAATGTGGAAGTGTTGTCATGGTTTCATTCCATGGTAAAAGAGAAAAAAGAGGATGCCTATATCGTGGCGGAGGTCTGGACGGATCAGAATACCTACGCAAAATACTATGAGAGTGGTATTGACAGCTGTTTTGATTTTTCTTTTGCGGACAGCACCGGAACGATCACTTCCGTGCTTAAAAATGGTTCGGCATCTTCCTATGGAAAGGCGTTGGTAAATCTACAGGATAATCTTTCCCAGTACAGTGACAGCTATATCGATGCACCATTTTACACAAATCATGATATGGCACGAGGCGCAGGTTATTATTCTGGGGATGACAGTGAAAAACAGACGAAGATCGCGCAGGCAATGAATCTGTTGATGTCTGGAAGTGCTTTTCTGTATTATGGAGAGGAACTGGGCATGAAGGGTTCCGGTAAGGATGAAAATAAGCGTGCACCGATGTATTGGAGCGAAGATAGCGCAGTCGATGGAATGTGCAAGGGACCTGCTGATATGGATACCATAAAAATGAAATACGGTGCGCTCGAAACACAGGAGAAAGATGGAAACTCTATTTACCAGTTTGTAAAACAGACGATAAAACTCCGCAATGAGTACCCGGAAATAGCCCGTGGAACCGTGACTTTTGAGGAGAGCGTTTCGGATGATAAAGTCTGCGTGATAAAGAAAACGTATAGCGATTCCGAACTGCTTTTGGTTTATAACCTTGCGCCGGAGAGTGTGGAAGTGGATTTATCCGGTGTCACAGCCGGGGAAAAGAGTGGAAGTGATCTTGAAGTTGGCGGTGTACTGCTGACGGGCACAGAAGAGGCAGTGCTCCAGGATGGAACACTGACAATGCCGGGATATTCGGTGGTGATAGTGAAATAATATGTCAGGCTGTGCCGGGCAGATTTAAGAGATTACGGACAGAGCAGGCAGTAATGTGCCTGCCAATCCAATTAGTAGTTCAGCAGGAAATCCGCAAATTTCGTATAGTAATCTTTCTGCTCGGAGCGGCTGAAAACACCAAAGTAGCAGCTGTCATAAATGCCATATTTCTGGATCCACTGATTATCGGTCAGTTCGATCGCACATGGATAGGACTCTGACTCGCCATCATCGGTGGAGTAGATCAGATGATCTTTATATTTTTCTAACACATCATCCGAAACATAGGTGCGCAGATCCATCAGCGCACCTTCTTCGGCATAATCGGTGTAAACACTTCCTGTACCGAAAAACAGATCCTCGCCGCCGGCACCGATCATCGTGGAAAGTACCATGTAGTCGTTGTAGTCCGTTGTTGCATTTGGATCATCGGAAAACTGCAGATTTGCAGAAACGTCGATTGGCTGCTGTTTTTTATCATAACCGGTAGCATCAGAAAATTCGTCAAACGCAGCCTCGGCATTTTCACTGGTTGTCTGGACATTGATCATGATGACGCTGAGTACCGGCTTGCGGTAAGTGATAAAATGATATCCCAGACCAATCACGATCGCAGCAATGACACCTCCAAATAAAATATGCAGTTTGTAATAGTCCCAGATATACTGAACTTTTGCCTTGCTCGAAAGTGCTTTAAAATCTGTCTTTTTTTCCATGGTATTTCTCCAATTCTAAATATTTGTCATGTATTTTTGCTATTTACTCCACCGGTATCATTCTACTAGCATAACATACTTAAAAAAATGAAAAAAGTGCCAATTCATGAAGTTTTTCTAAAAATTGTTATTGTTTATACTGCATGCGCAAATGATAACTAAAAATTTTCTGTACTCTGGTCGGATCCAGAAAGAGAAAGTAAGAGGAGCAGGAAACATTCTGGGAAAAACTGATTGGACTGTTCCGGCAAAAACTGAAAAATTAAATTAATTATTAAAGAAGGTCTATGATTTTCAGGACCTTGTTTTTTTTGTCGATATTACAGTATTTTAATTTATTCATGATTTCTTCATCCAGGGATTTTTCTTTTTCAGGATCATGTTTGTAGGTATATTCTGCAGAAATGAAATAATCGACGCTGCATTGCAGGAGATTGGCGATTTTGATCAGTGTAGTGAGTGAAGGATTCGCTCTGCCACATTCGATATTCGAGATATGGCTTGGATTTACGTCGAGTGCATTTGCAATAGATTCCTGGGTAATCCCCAGTGATTTTCGTCGTTCTTTAATTTTCAGTCCGATTGCTTTGAAATCGAGATCATTCATCGAAATATTACCTCTTATATAATATGTGTTAATTTTAATGTACTATTCATGGTAGATGAATGAGGTAAAACAAAATAACATTAGCTATAACTAAAGTATTAGATGAAAAGTGACGATATAAGAAATAAAATAAGATACGGGTGAAGGAGTGTGAACAAGAAAATTTCAAAGAGATGAAAGGATAGTTCGGGAATGAAACGGTGGAGGTACGGAGTATGAAGAAAAAAATGAATCGAATAGGGCGATTTCTAAGTGTATTTTTTGTTGCATTATTTTTTGTAAGTCTGACTACAGTTAATGCAACGCAGGTTCGAACTGGTTATTATAACAGATCATATACATTAGGGAACAATCAGGCTGATAATATTGTGGCGGTGGCACAGGCGCAGATGGGTAAAACAAAAGCGCAACTTAATTATACGGAAGCATGGTGTGCAGATTTTGTATCGGACTGCGCGAGCCTGGCGGGTATTAGTAATATCATTCCAGGCAATGGATATTGTCAGACGCTATATAACAATATCAAAAATAAAGGTGGACAGGATGTTTCGTCACCTCAAAAGGGAGATATTGTTTTTTACTATTGCAAGAGTTGTTCGGTGCATTGGTGTCATGTTGGAATTATGATCAATTCTTCCCAGTCGGTAGAAGGAAACTATAATGGAAAGGTTTCTTTAGTTAATGGTATTTACAAAGATGGGAATGGACATTCACTTGCAAATGGACATATTACACGAAGATTTATACGTCCAGCGTATGCATCAGCAAAACCATTCCATATAAATATTGATTCGCCAAAGGCAGGCGCAAGTACAACATCTGGAATTACGGCAGAGGGATGGGCAATTTATGGAAATGGAGTAACAAATGTAACTTGTAATATTAATGGAAACACATATAACTGTTCCAGAAAATCCCGTCCGGATGTTGCAGAGAGAAATCCGGGATACCCGACCGGAAATGAAGGATTTTCCTATTATATTCCTGAACATCTCATGCATCCGGGAACGAATCAGCTTACGTTTACCGCGTATAATGGAAATACTGTGTTGGGATCGTCAACACGTACATTTCAATATAATATGACGGCATCAAAAACCCTGTCAGATGGTTTATATACCATAGTGTCAGCGGTGAATAATAACAGCGTTTTTGATATTGAATGGGCATCCATGGTGGATGAAGGAAATCTGGTTATTTCAAACCGCAATGGCGGAAACAACCAGAAGTTTGATGTCACTTATCTTGGAAACGGATATTATAAAATAGAGGCACATCATTCGAAAAAAGCACTGGATGTTTATAATGCGAGCACAGAGCGGCTGGCGAATGTGCAGCAGTGTGGTTATCATGGAGGAATGAACCAGAAATGGATACTGCGAAGTGCGGGTGACGGCTATTATTATATTATTTCTGCAAATAATGGAATGTATATGGATCTTCCAAATGCAGATATATCGCCTGGAAACAGTATATGGATGAACTGGGGAAATGGTTCACCGGCAGAAAAATGGAAATTTGAATCGACCACAGAGAAAAGAGAGGAATATAACTTTACATATATTAACTGTGATGGATCAAGAACTTATTTATGTGGTCCTGGATCGACCATTAGAATCAGGGCAGACCAGATAAAAAATGGAAAACGGTTTAAAAAGTTCCAGGTAAAATCTGGAAATGTAAAAATTGATAATGAATATAGCACATCAATTACGGTTACCATGCCGGAATCAGATCTGATTATTGAGGCTGTATATGAAACGATTCCGACATATAAAGTGACATTTAATTCCAACGGGGGAACTGTATCAGGAACCGGTACAAAAACAGTGACATCCGGGGAAAAATATGGAACTCTGCCGACAGCCACAAAGAGCGGTTATACATTTGATGGCTGGTACACATCAGGAAGCGGTGGAACAAGGATAACGGAAAACACAACGGTTTCACTGACAGGAAATCAGACCTTATATGCGCACTGGACAGAAAAAACATATACAGTGACATTTAATGCCAATGGAGGAAATCTATCAGGAAACAGTTATATAACAGTAAAAACGGGAAGTAGATATGGAACTCTGCCGACAGCCACAAGAAATAGTTACACATTTGATGGCTGGTATACATCAGAAAATGGCGGAACAAAGATAACAGAAAATACAACGGTTTCACTGACAGGAAATCAGACCTTATATGCACACTGGACAGCAGTAAAGAAATACGGTGTGACAATTTACAATGGAACCGGAAATAAAACGGAAATGTATCCCGCTGGAACAGCTGTCAGAGTGAGAGCTGACAGCCTGGGAAATGGAATGGAGTTTTCAAAGTGGGTCATTTTATCAGGAAATATAAAACTGGAAAATGAGTCTGATATGGAAGCAATGTTCACGATGCCGGAAGGAAATGTGGTAATTCAGGCAGTTTATGAGAAGGCACAGGCAGATACAGGAACGGATACAGATACGGGAACGGATACAGATACAGGAACAGATACAGATACGGGAGCGGATACAGATACAGGAAAAGACACAGGAACAGGTACAGGGGAGACGGATGAATCTGAAACTGATACGGAACAGGATGAGTCAGATCTTTGGACTGAATTTGTTTCCAGTAAAATCCGTTATGAGGTAATGGATGGAAAAGAAGCTGCTGTAGTCGGTCTGAAAACAAAGCAGGTAACGAAAGTGAAGATACCGTCTACCGTTTCTTACAATGGCAGGATATATAAGGTAACAGAAATATCTGATTATGCATTTAAGAAAAGCAGTGTTACGGAAGTAGTGATTGCTGACTCCGTAAAAGAGATTGGTACATCTGCATTTCTTGGCTGTAAAAAGCTTGTGAAAGTTACGATCGGAGCAAACACAACAAAAATCGGCACGAAAGCATTTAAAGACTGCAGTGAATTGAAAACCATTATTGTCAGGTCTAAAAAATTAAAGAGAATCGGCAAAAATGCATTTTCCGGAATTAGAAAAAATGCACAGATCAAAGTGCCGGCAGCACAGTATAAGAAGTACAAAAAGCTCTTTAAGGGAAAAGGGCAGGGAAAGAAAGTGGTGCTGAAAAAATATAGTGGAAAGTAAAACTGTAGTACAGGAAGTCCTGCCGGTCTGTGAAAAATGATTTGCAGACCGACAGGGCATGTTTAGAAAAAGAGAAAGGAATGCTAGTTATGAAAAAATTTTGCAGAAACGGAATTATTTTATTACTGGCTGGGATGATGATGCTTTGTATCATACCGGCACAGCCTGTCATGGCACAGGAGAAAGCGTATATATACATGGATACCCTGAAGCCTGTAAAAAGCGGACAGTATACAGGAAATGAGGGAGACAGTTTTGTATATACGATTGGGCAGCATCAATATACAAGGGGAAATACAGACATTTATGGAAATTCATATACGCATGGAATTGAAGCGTGGATAGCCAGATGGAATTACACACCGGAAATCAGCTGGGCATACAGTACTTACAATATTGGAAATAAATATAAAAAACTGGAGGCAAAACTGGTCTTGATAGACAGCTATAACACGACAAATTTTGACACTACATTGTATTTTTACGGGGATGGAAAATTATTGAAAAAATATCGTATGACCCCGTCAAAAATACCATTTAAAATTTCTGTTAATGTGGCAGGAGTAAAAAAACTCAAAATATATGTAAAAGATAACAAGGCTGTGAGCGGGGGAACATCATTTGGAATTGTAAACTGTAAATTATATAAATCACAGGCACCAAAGAAACCGATGATAACTAATATAAATAAAAAGAAAGGTGTTATTGCCGGAACGACCAGTAAAAATGTAACAGTATATGCCAATATAGGGACGACTACATATTCTGCAAAATCGGATAAGAATGGGAAGTTTAAAATAAAAACGCAGAAGATAAAAAATGGTACACAGATACGGCTTTATGCAAAAAATAAATACAAGCAGAAAAGTAAGGTAAATACGGTGGTTGTGTATTGAAAATTAATTTAGCAACAAAATAGAGCAGGAAAGGAAGGAATAAAGGGATGAAAAAACATTAAAAAAATTATTTTTATGCATTATGGTTTTTTGTCTGTTTATGCAGATGAACATGGTTGAAACACAGGCAGCCACAAAAGTTGGGAATACGAAAATAACATCCATCACACAGACTGGGAAAAAGTCTGTTAAAGTAGCTTTTAAAAAGGTATCTGGAGCTAAAGGATATGCATTACAGTACAGGACTGCCGGTGGTTCATGGAAAACAAAGAATGTAACAAAAAATAAATTGACAATCTCAAAGTTAAGTACAGGAAAGACCTATCAGTTTAGAGTGCGGGCATATAAAAATGTCAATGGAAAAAAGAAATATGGAAAATATTCCGGAGTGAAAAAAATCACTGTGCGTGATTATGTTTAGCTGGTCGATACATATGAACCATATAACAGTTATAATTATGAAGCCTATACAAATGGGAACTATTTTAAGATGGGCGGAAAAGAACAAAAGAAGAGTTTTACACTTGGGCAGGATTCATCTTGGAATGAAAAATTTGCAAACTTTAATATAGAAGGAAAATACAATAAATTGACTTTTAAGGTTGGTAAGATGGATGGAGCAGGTAATCATGGTGATTTCGACGTAAAGATATATTCTGAGGGGCAGTTGGTAAAAACTGTTTCGGTAGGTATTTATGATTTGCCTAAAACTGTAGATGTTTCGTTGAAAAATACAAGGCGTTTAACGATTGAAGTGCCAGCAGATGCCGGGACTATTGTTGGATTTTCAGATGTGAAATTGTATTATCGTTAAAATGTTGGAGTTAGAAAAGGAGAAAATTATCTATGAGCAAAAAAATTAAAAAAAATTTACTGTTAATGTTTTTATGTGTAATTGTAATTCTGGGATTCAGAAGTAGTACGGTACAGGCTGCGATGGCAGATGAGGCAGAAGATTACGAACTGGGTGAAAGTTATACGGGGAAGCTGACATCTGGCACTTTTTATACAGAAACGAGATATTATAGATTTCAGATTACAGAAAAATCACATTTGGTATTATATGCGGCAATGGATAAAGAACCATATTATAGCTGTGATATGGATATTTATAATACGGCAGGGAAGATATTGTTGAAGAATAATGATATACCATATAAACAAAATGCTGTAACGGGGTTATATAAAGGGCAACAATCCAGAACATTACCTAAAGGCATCTATTATTTAAAGGTTGAGGGATATAGAGATGTTACATATACCTTCCGTATTGAAGCAGAAAAACAGATCAAACTCTCCAAAGGCACATTAAAATCTTTAAAAAGCACCAAAAAAGGTCAGATGACTGTGAAGTGTGCAACTGCAAAAAATGCCATTGGTTACAGGATACAATATTCTACAGATTATAAATTCAAAAAAGGTATCAAAACAGTGTATTCAGCAGGCACAACCAGGACAATAAAAGGGCTGAAAAAGGGAAAACGATATTATGTGAAAGTTTGTCCATACACAGTATATGATGATGGTACGAGGGTATTTGGACAGAATTCGTATGTGAAAACGGTTGTGGTAAAAAAGAAATAACGGATTCAAGATGGGGTGTTCAAATGAACACTTCTTTGAACACCTCAAATGGTACAATTGTTAAAATTGTATCATTTTTATTATAGAATTTTATGTGTCTGTTCAGAAACTCTTCGGGTTCACTAAGCATTTGTTGTGCAAAACAGATAATCGAAAGTATAGGTGTTCTATCCGTTACAATAGAGAAATATAAAATCTTGCGGAAAAAAATGAAAAGGAGATGACTTATGTATAATATTGGAAAGATGAAAAAGTCTGCAAAAAAGAAGCTGTTAATTATTAGTCTGGTATTTACATTATGCTTTTCGGCATGTGGGACGGATAAGGTTGTTGAGACAGAAGCAGAAAAAATAGTTGAAGCAGTTACTAATAAGGATATGAAAGCTGTCGAAACCATAATTTTAGGAACTGGAAATTTTGTAACAGACGAAAAATTGGCGGATTTCTTTGAAGATTCTGAAAATGCCAGTAATGGCATTATTACTAAGATTGTGGAGCAGGATTCTATCAAAATAAAAGAGATAACCAAAGAGTATATTGCGTATGAAATTACTGCACCGGAACTTATGAATATATTTGAAGATGTTATGAAAGAAGAAAATTTGACGGAAGAAAGTTTCGAAGAATATATATACAACTATATTGCAGCAGCAGAGAAAACAAAGTGTGAAGTTAAAGTGCCGTATAACTATGAAGAGGGTATATTTACAGCAGACTATTCAACACAGGAATTTATGAATGGAATAACAGGAAATTTAATAACGGCATATCAGAAATTGATGAAGCAGATGATTCGGGAAAATAGTGAGGAGGATGTTAAATGAGAAAAATCATAAGTTTAGTATTATGTATTGCTATGTTAATATCGTCTTCGAATATCGTTTTGGCGGATGAAAGCACAGAAGAAGCATATCATACCGTGCCGGTTGAATTTTCCGATAATATTGGTAATGCGGAAACGTTACAGGTTATGATAAAAAATGATAATGTCTATGCAAATGCAGAAGAACTTGGGACAAGGCTTGGATATGAAGTTGGAATGTCTGAGGAATATGTTTCTATTTATAATCGGGATGCGGATGAAAATGTACCATATGGTCTGACAGTATTTTATTATGACAGTACAAAGGCTGGACATATGCTATTTACGCAAATGGCTGATTCTTATGAAGCACCGTTTGAAACCATAAAAAATGAAAATGGTGTGTGGATTCCATTAGAATATTCGCTGTTGTTATTAAATAGTAGTATGTTGGTTGTGGATAACACGATTTTAATTGATATGCCAAGTAAAAATATCATTGATATTTATATGGATGTTTTAAAAAATAATCAAACGTATTTATTTGATTGGCAGGATGACATAGGTATTTCGGAAAAAAATGAAGATACTATGGGGAAGGCTTCTTTTGTTGTAACTATGTTTAATGGGCTGCTGAATATGGACGGGGAATCATGGGTACAGTCGATACAAAATTTTGCGTTAGACAGTTCTGCATATGATTCGAAATATAGTGAAGAACTGGCAATGTTATTTTGTACATATTCAGATGATGAATTACAACAAGAAGTAAAAGCAATGAACAAGTTAATGTCTCATTTTGACGGTAAAGGGGCATTAGGAAAAGCAATCAATGCAATTGATAAGCAATTAGATGAAAATATTGACAATTTGTTAAAGACAAGTAATCATTTGAAATCTCAGATAGACGTAGATAATAATGCAAGTATAGCTGCTTATAATAAATCTTATCAGGCATTAGAAAATGCATGTGACAAAGCAAAATTCTTTTCTGATGCGACAGAATTATATACAAAAGTGGGAAAAGGAGTAGCAGAAGCAACCAGTTTTCTTGATAAATTTTATAAAGTTGCAGAAGTAGTTGGATTTGCAGATGAGTTTCAGAATCAAGATAAGTATGCAGTAAATGCATTAAGTAAATTTGTTGTAAACACAGATTCTCAGAGTGTTATGTCAAATGCGATGAAAAATGGAATTGTCAATTATGTAGGCACTTTAAAGACCGATATTGCAACATATTCAGCGTTGAGATATTTAAAAGAAAATTATGATGATTTAATTTTTGAGGCGGCAGATCTGACAGCTTCTTTTGGCTTAACAGCAAATTTAATGTTAATAGGATGGAGTGTTATGTCTGCGAACATACCATTTTATAAAGAAGGACTGAGCAATACAGATAGTTTTATGCTTTCCATGTATGCAAGTATATTTCAGGCAGATTCATTTACATCATATCAGACATTAAGAAATTCAATATTTAGTGATGTGAATAATATTACTCCGGAAAATTTATATAAAATAAGTCAATATTGTTATACATATCTGAAATTCTGTTATATAACAAGAGATGCGGCATTAGGTGCATTGAGCGAAGGAACAAAGACGGCAGTACCAGATTTGATTGAATATCAAAATAATATCAACGAAGAAATTGCAGGATATTTGGTGCAGTTGAAAAATGCAGATAAAACAAATGAAAGTAAATGTTATGGATTTTTGCCGGAAGATAATGCAGAATATTTAGAACAGTATGAAGGTGAAAAGGTATTTCCTATAACAGAAACAAAATCTATGGAAGATTCCTATAATGAAATTCTTGAAAGATATAAAGAGGCTTGTGCTGTTGAAGACAATGAATGGCTGGATAATTTAGAATTATATAATTCTAAATATAGTAATTTGCATACAGCTATTTTGGAATATTATCATGAATTACAATGTACGTTGTTATATACATATTATGATATTGATAATAATGGAATACCTGAATTGTTATTAGCAAGTGGTGGTAGTGAAGTCGTATGTTTTGATATTTATATATATAACGGAAAATCTGCTGTAAAACTATTTGAGAGTGGGCAGTCACTTTATACTTCGTATGAAATTTATACAAATGGAATTATTGCGCAATACCAAGATGATGTTTCATATTATGAAATTGATAACATAAATTATAAAGTCAATAAAATAGAATCTGTTGATGTTATGGAATTATTAAATTATCAATGGGTTGATGGCAACTGGATAATTTTGGCAGAAAATGTTGCACCTGCTACAGGTGAAAATAGTACGCAGACTGTTGTTGATTATACGGAACTTAGTGATGAAGTATTACAAAAGTTAGGGACAATATACGAAAATGAAGGGACAGTATATCAGACATCATTAAAAGATAATGTTTTAACAGCTAGAGTAGATGCATATTCCGAAGATCCAAATATTTCAAGTCTTTTATATACTTTACAAGTTGATTTGATAACGAAAGAAGTAAAAGAAACCAATGCTTATACTTTAGAAGAAAAAGTTTATACATTAGAATAAAAAAGGTAACCTATTTATGCTTTCTAAAAAAGGATTTTGTATCATACGAAGGAGCATTCCTGTTAAGTAACAAATAACCGGTTTGCAAAAAATGAGTGCCACCCATAGAATAATGATTGTTAACTTGGCGGTTAATAAGAATCATTGTTCAAAGGAGACACCCACAAATGAATTATAAGCAGAATGAAAAAATCAATCAAGTAAAAGAATCAACTTTGGTAGTTGGAATCGATATCGGAAGCACGACACAGTACGCCAGGGCATTTGACTGGAGAGGCATTGAGCTTGGGAAAGTCTTTCCGTTCAGCAACAGCAGAGAAGGATTTGAATCTTTCAAAGCATGGATGCAGCATTTACAGGACAAGTATAAGAAGCTGGATGCAATCGTAGGTATCGAGCCGACAGGTCATTACTGGTTTGACCTTGGCGCTTATCTTGAGGATGAGGGCATCCTCCTGGTTATGGTTAACCCTTATGCGGTAAAGCAGACCAAGGAACTGGATGACAACAGCCAAAGCAAGAATGACAGGAAGGATCCGAAGGTGATCGCAAAGCTGGTTACCGAGGGCCGGTATTCTGCACCGTATACACCGGATGGTGTGTATGCTGATTTAAGAATTATGGTGGCCAATCGTAAGAGACTCATCAGGGAGATGACCCAGATCAAAAACAGATTTGCCAGATGGTTCGCCATATATTTCCCCGAGTACACAGATGTGTTTGGGGACTATGAAGCACAGAGCAGTATGCTGCTTCTAAAGAAAGTTTGTACTCCGGAAGCAATCGTGGAACTGGGAGCCGAGAAAATCAATCAAATCTGGCGTGATGCAAAGCTTAGGGCTGTGGGAATGAAAAGGGCAACGACCCTGTGTGAGACAGCAAAACGCAGCATCGGCTTAAAGAAAGGCTCTTCGGCTGCCCAGTATGAAATGAAACTGTTGCTCGAGGATTACGAATACAAAAAGGCACAGCTGGATGCCGTTATGGAGGAAATAGAAAAGCTGTGCAGGAAGATACCCGAAAGCGAGCAGATGCTTGCCATCAAAGGTATAGGAGTAATCACGGTAGCCGGATTTCTGGCAGAAGTGGGTGATGTGAGGCGTTTCGAATCACCCAGACAGATACAAAAGCTGGCAGGACTCTCATTACGGGAGAACAGCTCAGGAAAGCACAAAGGACAGACGACCATAAGCAAAAGAGGTCGGAGTAAGCTGCGGGCAGTACTGTTCAATGCAGCAATTCCGCTGATAGCGAAGAACCCAGAGTTTAAGTCATTGCATGAGTATTACACGACAAGAGCGAACAATCCACTCAAGAAGAAACAATCCGTGATTGCCATCAGCTGTAAGCTGATACGGGTCTTTTATGCCATCCTGGCAAAAGGAGTGACCTATGATGCACAGAAGTTGATTTCTGACATTCACAGGCAGCCGCAGGTAGCGTAAGAAGACCAACTGTGAGATTCAGGAGACGTCCGCCGTAAGGCGCTGAAAGGAACAGAAGAATTTCATAAACATAGAGAGCCAAGTCAGATTTATTTCCATCAGAGCAGAGACTCAGCGAAGGAGCATCATGACGCCCCTTTATGGATAAGCAGAACGAAGGAATTAAGGACCCAGAAGTAAAGGAGATCCTGTATGACATGGGAGGTTAGGCTGCCGTAAGGAGTTGGGGAAAGAAAGGCCGATCATAGCAGAATAAGACGACGTCTTATTTTGTGCACCCTAAACATCCGAATATCCATGATTCATGGCCAAGGGGAATGACATAGACTTAGAAAATATCTCTATGAAGAAATGAAAATGTGAGAAAAAGCGAGTTAACAAGAGAAAAACAAAGATTATTATGGGAGGATAAGATATTATTATGAAAAAAAGAAAAATTGCATCGTTATATATGTTAATGGCAATGACAATTTCTGCCTGTGGGAATCAAACACCGCAGGCAGATCTGGCTGAGATGCAGGAGAATGATACGATAACTGCTGATGCAGAAGGGCAGACAGAGTATGAAGAAGCTGCAGCAGAAAAGGAAGGGAGTTCTGAGGATAATTCTATTGTCGAAGTATCCAATAGCGAAAATAATATAGTTGAGATCACGGATTATATAGGAAATTTTGAAAAGGTTGTTGAAATCATGGATATGGAATACGACAACGAAGCTGCGACGGGAAGTAATAATTATTGTATCGACAACTTTAAACTAAGCTGGGATGATTATGGTTATTATGCTGTTTCAAATCAGGAAAATGAGAAGGTGGCTTTATATGGGGTACGTATTGGAGATAATAGAGCAACTGTATTGTCCAGGATTCAGGAATATGGTTATACATATCAAAATGTGTCAGAAGATTCAGACGCGATTTATTTGTTACAGGATGGAAAAATAATATACATAGAAATATTTTATAATGGTGAACAAGTCACTTCCTGGTATGTTAATAATTATGAAGAAGGAGAGATAGAAGATATAAAAAATATATTAGAGTTGAAAGAACAATATAATATAAAAACTGCAGAGGCTTGGAAATCAGCATATATTGATTTTGTTTTTGAAAAGTATATGAACGATGATTTTTTGCTTGATGAACCTTTACAAAAATATAAATTAGTAAATGTGAATGGAGATAATATTCCGGAACTATATATTAATTTTGGCTCTACAGCGGGTGGAGATATGTTGTGCAGCTACTTCGATAATTCAGTGATTTATCAGCCTATGTGGAATTATGGCTTTTCATATATAGAGGGTGAAAATTTATTTTTGGATTCTGGCGGGCATATGGATGAGTATTATGATATCGTTTACAGCATCGAAGATGGTACTTTTGTTGTACAAGCGAAAGGAGAGTGTGGTGCAGAAGATAATGCTAATATTCAATTTGATGCGGAAGGTTTTCCAATTTATAACTATTATTGGAATGGAAATCAAGTATCGGGTGAAGCTGAATATGAAGAATTACTTAATAAAGCGTTTGATAAAGGACGAGCAAAAAAACCGTTTGAAAATGATGATATTTATGATTATCAAGAAATAGTGAATCAGATTATACAATATTAAGGTTTGCTTAGATTTTATTTAAACTATATTTTGCAATAATAACGTAAATGCAGGACATTGGTTTAGATTCAATATGAAAAGTCCGGGTTTCATTAGAAACTCGGACTTAAATCATTGCAACAAAAAAGCGGGTGATGGGAATCGAACCCACGTATCCAGCTTGGAAGGCTGGTGTTCTA
>OMDR01000281.1_pt1 | contig 42239 bp, 43 predicted proteins | sample 1645251 | NCBI WGS metagenome assembly OMDR01 (sample SAMEA103958142, study PRJEB25191) | human gut metagenome | biome: human-associated habitat [ENVO:00009003]; feature: intestine environment [ENVO:2100002]; material: feces | place: Germany | collected 2013/2015 | reverse complement strand
TATTTTCGCCCACGATGTAGAATACCGAGTAGTTGTCCACCAGCATCTGCCGCAGCCCTTGAGTGCGCTCCGGCTCGCTCTCTACCAGCGCACAGCGTTCCGGCAGGATGTTCAGCGACTGGATAGCTTCTGCAATGCGGTTATACTGCCCCATAGCCGTGTCAGGCTCCAGCAGACGGTCGGCAATATAGCTGTAAATCTGCGCCATATCACTGAGGGCTGCATGAGAAATTTTCACATCATACTGTTTCATCTGTGCTGTTCCCTGAACTGTGCGAATGCGCTTGCAGCATCCACGGTATCACCGTTCTGAATCTCCTTAATGCCCACCTGCAAGGCTGCATGGAGCTGGTCATCGGTCATGGTGTCAGCGTTCAGAGCCGCAGGAGCCTTCGGCAGGGACAGCGAGAAGGGGATGCCGCCAGTCAGGGTGATCTGGCGCAGGTACATATCAATGGCTGTTGCCATCGGGATGCCAAGCTGCTTCAACACATCCTCGGCTTGCTGCTTAACGGTGGGGTTGACACGAAGATTGAGTGTCATCGTTTTTTTCATGGTTATCACCTCGGCCTTATTGTAACGTATTTTGCGTTGCAAGTCAACCAAAGGCGAAACAGCATTTAAAATTCTCCATATTACACAATATATTTGCCGTTAAATTGTTTAAAGCGCGGAATATTTATTCGTTATAATAAATCCTTGGAGTATGCACAACTGGTGCTGGGTGGTAAAATTGAGCATTATCTCTCACTCGGCTGTGACCATGGTAGACTGGAAGTCCAGCCTCCAATAAACTATTCACTGTACAATTCTTTTAGAATATACCAAAGATTCATTATCACGCCAACGCCACCAACAAGTGCAATGAGAATCCCTGCAACTACTGTAAGGCGAACATTTTGATTAAAGGCATACCATAAAAAATTAGTGTCCGCACAAAGTATAAGCAAAATTCCAACAATAAATATGCTTACCGATACGATTGCTGTAAGAATTTTTTTCATGTTACACTCTCCTTTGTGTATCACTGTTATTCTCCGAGAAAGTTCGACTCACATCCCTATGATAGTGAACACATCATTCGTTTCAAAACACTTTGCTGCCCAAGGAACTGCTTCTGCAATAATCTCTTTGCAAGTACATCCATCCGATTGACTTTTTGTTAAAATATTATCCCATTGTACTTTTGTAACGATTGTTATTCCATAAAAGTCAAACTCTGGAATCACTTCAAGAATCAGATCTGAAACATGGCGGCTATTCCATACTTCATCACTGATGCTAATAGATGTGTCAAGCCAGCACTTGTCATGATACTGCCCTTGTTGAAATTCCAAGTAGCAGCTGCTGTGTGAGGCTTTTCTTTGATCTTCGTCAATAAAATACTTCAAATTAGTTCACCCGTATTAGCAGATAGCTGTGGTCATCGCTATGTACTACAAGCGGAAAAGTTATATCAAATCCCATTGATCGTTAGCAATTCAACCCATCACAGTAACCATCTGGAAGTATTGATACTGATATTCGTCTTCTAATACAGCCTGCATCTCTTCCATGTATAACGGGTCTTTCAACAGTTTGAGATGAAATGCTCGCTCTCTCCAAAGTCGGACTCCAATTTCAGGGAAAAGATATTCCGTTCCCAGTTGCAAGTCCTTTTCGTTGCAAACAACGTTGTCCTTTTTCATTAAGCTATCAATAATACACTCGGCGGTTGTATTAAACATATCCAGCCCGAACAATTTTATTGATGCCACTTTAGACAACTCTCTCTGGATGCCGATTTCAGTAGCTTTTCCGTTCCGATACTGCACCAGAAAGAACGAATCATTATCCATATATCGTCCTGTTATCAAATTAGGATCACCAGTTTCAGCACAACGCTCCATTTGCATTGCTTCATCAGAAGAATTCGACCACTGTTTCTTCATTTGTAGAAGAGCATTTTCTAGCTCATCTGGTGCCATACCTAATTTTAATTGTCCAATTCCAATATGTGGTATAATAAACACAAAAACGGCGGCAACCCCTGAAAAATCAAGGGTTGCCGCTTTTCTTGTTACTAATTTGTTATTAGTTCAATGTTCAATCGCAGTTCTTCTATATTTTTGTGAGTATAGACCCGTTCACCCGTTCCCTTCGATTTGTGACCCATGAGCCTATCAATACACACCTTGTTTGCACCCGCTGAATCCAACCGTGAACGGAAGGTGTGGCGGCATTCGTGCGGGGTGTGATCCATTTGCAGCTTGTCCATAATGTCAGCCCAAAATTCCCGGTACTGACTTTGATTTAGTTTCTTTCCGTTGTACTCAAACAGATAACCGCTTTTGGACTGTTCAAAGCGTTTCTGAACTATACTTTGAATTTTTGAATGAATTGGAACGATACGATTTTTACCCGCCGCCGTTTTCGTTCCCCCGGTCATTGTCAGTTCTTTCAAGTCAACATTGGAAGTTTTCAGGGCTATCATTTCCGAAATTCTGAACCCGGTATAAAGGAAGAACAGAATTGAATCAACCCATTCCAAATTTTGATTTTCCCAAAGGCGGGAAACTTCTTCATCCGTGAAGATTTCTTTTGTTGTTTCCGGGATTGGATCAGAGGTCAACAGGCTTGAACACTGTTTTGAAATTATATCAAGTTCCATTGCGAAACGGTCAAGATGCCCCCAAAGGTTTTTAATTGCCCCTTGGGTGGAATAGCCCTTCCCGCATTCGTCAATGCAATCTTGCATTTGGTATGATTTGATTTGGTTATACCGAACCTTTCCCAATTTGGAACAATGCTTGTATGCAGATTTCAGGGAACTTTGATTTGATGAACCCAATTTCACAGCCCGCTTTTCAAGCCACAAATCATAGAGTTCTTGCAAGGTGATTTTGTCTGTTTCAATATCCCACGGATCATTGTTGTACTTTGCAAGCATAATCAAACCTTCTTCCCGTGTTGCGGTGTAGCCTATGGGTTTTTGCTTCCCGGACTTACCTTCTTTGACAACCCACGGTTTTCTTCTATTCCCTGACAGCTTCGTTACTGTTCCGTACCCATTCGGATTTTTCAATAACATTCACCGCCTATTCTTGAAAATTGCACATTCAGGCGGTATAATAGTATAGACCGCCTGAAAAATCACTTCATCCTGATTTCCGGTCACTTCCCCCGTTGGTGTTGCAGCACTGACGGGGGATTTTTTTGTTTTTAGAAGCAAGCCTGAACGATAGCTTTATACAGCTTATCATCTACTTCCAAAAGGCTTTTCTTTCCGTCTTTGAACAGGATTTTTACTTGATAACCATTCTTGGACATAGCCCCGGCAGTTCCACCTAATACTTCATAGCTTTCAACGGTGGTACTATTCAAACGCAACTGCTTCAAAAATCCTAAAGAAATCCCAGCGTTGGAAGAACCACCACCAACAACTAAACTTCCCGCATAGTCACCATTTATAACACGATTTTTTGCACCCATAAAATCACCCTTTCTTGAAATAAACTTTTCAATTCTTCAAGGTATTCAACTTCAACATAATGTTTTATATACTTTCATATTTTCAGCAACACTATAAATTTACGATGAATAAAAACCTTCTTATATAAGAAAAGAAGAAACAACTTGAATAAGTTGAAGAATACAGTAATTGCAATGAAAATCAAGTTGAATGAAAAGTTGAATGTATTTTGAATTTACCTTGAAGATTGGAAGTCAACAAAAATTACATTGCCTGTTCGCTTGATGATCCTTCTTTTGCAGAATACTTTTCATCTTCAAGCATGAGTTCCATTTTCCCAATCACTTTTCCCTGATCCAAAGTATCAAGTTGGACAAACAGTTTTACAGCTTCAAAGGCTTCTTTTCCATAGCACTTTTCAAATAGTTCACAGGCAGCAACTTCATTTTGAAGCTGCTGTTCTAATTTTTCCAGTTCTTTTCTTCCCGCTGGAACATTGTAGCCCATAAGCCAAACTTCATTTACATTGAGAGCCATTCCTAAAATAGAAAGTTTGTCCTGTTTTGGTTCTACCTTACCTGAAACATATTGGCTTAAATTGTTTTTCTTTAACTGAACCCCATATCTTTCACAGTAAGGCTTGCAGGCTTCTAATATATCAACCTGTTTCAAACCACGCTCTGACATGATTTGTTTTAATCTGTCAGCGGTAGTCAGTTCCTTCATTTTATTATTCACTCCTTTCCTTTGATGACTGTAACCTTATTATATACGCCCTTGAAGAAAAGTTCAAGAGGAACATGAAAAAAAGTTCAATAATTTTGAAAGAACCTATTGACAAAGGGAAACGTCCTTGTTATAATGAATACAAGTTCAAAGGAATTGAACAAAACCGCTGCAACGGTAGGAAGGATGAAGTGATTATGAAATATTTTGTTATTGCTACTCATTGGGATGATAAGAGAAAAGCGCAAGTGAAATATATTGCCGGAGAGTTTAGCAGCTACATGAACGCAAATATCTTCAAGGAAGCCTACAATGCACATTATAGTGCAAACGCCGTGATTGTTGAAGATTTTGCAATGCTAAATCAATAACATTGAAAGGTGGTGGGAGATATGAGCGAAACGAGTTTGAAACCCGTAATTGATAAACTTGAAAATTTATTTTCAAAGTTCAATGAGAAGTTCTATAATGGTGAACTTCAAACCCCGATTATTACGGTAAGCCCCGACACAACAAAGGGTGCTTATGGTTGGTGTACCGCAAAAGGATGAAGGGTTCTACGAAATCAATATTTGCGCTGAACACCTTGCAAGACCTTTTGAACAGGTTGCGGAAACGCTGCTTCACGAAATGGTTCACCTTTACAATTTACAAATTGGGGTTCAGGACACAAGCCGGGGCGGTACTTATCACAATAAGAAATACAAAGAAGCCGCCGAACAGCACGGTTTGACCGTTGGTAAGGATGCAAAATACGGCTGGACAGTAACCACCCTGAACGATGAAGCGAAAGCCTTTGTTTCAAGTTTTCAGGATAAGAAGTTTGAATTACACCGCAAGAGTTTTCCGAAAATCCCCGGTGCAGCCAAAACAAAGCAGTCCACCCGCAAATATGTTTGCCCGATGTGCGGAACGATTATCAGGGCAACGAAAGAAGTTCATGTTGTTTGCGGTGATTGTGAAGTCGAATTTGAGGAAGAAAGCTAAACAGCTTCTTCCAGTTTGAGAAGAAAGGAAGGACAGTATGAGTTATAAATATTACAGTACGGAACGCCCGGTAATGCCGGGTTCGTTCCCAAAGCCGCAGGGAAACACGGTGCTGAACATTGAAAATTTCAACGACCGTTCCTATGTTGCAAAAATCGGGCGTGAAGCGTGGGGATACGAACAAATTTATTCTATGGATAACCTACGAAAAGCACACAAGAACGCACGGAAGGGAAAAGGCTGGTATGAAGAAGTAAAGGAAGTTGATGCAAACATTGAAGTGTACTTGAAACAGCTTCAAGAAATGCTTATCAATCATACTTACCACACTTCCAATTATGAAAAATTCATCAAGAAGGAAAACGGAAAGGAACGAGAAATTTTCAAACTTCCATTTGAGAGGTTCGCCATAGAGATTCCAACACGTTCGGAAAGTTCTGTCAAGGAAACCTTTCGGTCTGCCATAATGCGGTCTAATCGTAGTATGATTGCCATTCTTATCCCCTTAAAGAACTTCGTTCAATTCCTTCTGCATCGCAACAGCTTCTTTCAACAACTCAGCCATGATAATCAGAAGTACTCCAGGCAACAGCAATACTGAATCACAGAAGAAAAAGGTCGAACCAGACGCTTGATATCCCGGTAAAAGTGGAAATATCACAGATACTATTTGAACAAAAAGAAGAAGTCAAACAAATCCGGCTACCCGGATGAAGCAATCAAGACCCTTGCACGTTGCTTTTATCCCTCCATGGTTGAGTTTTTCAACAGCGAGGAAGGCCAGCGTGAATATGAGGAATGGCTGAAAGAGCAGGAAGCACTACAAGCCTTGCCTGTTGCCGCATAAAAACAGCAGGACGCTCCCAGTAAAGGGAACGCCCTGCCTTATATAGATGTATCTCACCGAGGTGTGTCCAGTTGGGCACACCTCTTATTTTTTTGCCCTTAATCTTCTAACCCATGGCTCCCGGCTGCATTTTTCAAATATTCCTCTGGGTCACCGTTCAGAATCAAATCGGCATAGCTCAGCGGGTCATTGTAGATAAGGTAGTCCAATTCCGTCTGCTGTGCCATAGTCACATCCAGCGCATCCTCGACCCCGGTGCAGTCAATGGAGATTTCTCGCCCATCTTGGAGAGTCAACTCCACACACCCGGTATCCATGTTAAACTTGCAGGCTCTTTCATCGTACTTCATAATCGCATCCTCCAATTCTCGTTATCGGCTTACGGTCTATGACAAGGCATCAGAGTTTTGCGCCGTCCAGGGGAGCCTTCATTGTTGTACCCGAAGAAAACGAAAAATCCGAACCCTTCTCCAATCGGAAACAGGTTCGGATTTTTCTTGTTTGGTGGGCGCGGGTGGATTCGAACCACCGAAGCTGAAAGCAGCAGATTTACAGTCTGTCCCCATTGGCCACTCGGGAACACGCCCATATTCAGTTTTTGCAGTCCATGGATTGCCTGTATATATTACCACCCGGATGGTAGTTTGTCAACATCTTTTGCGGAATTTTTGGATTTTTGTGCCGAAAGCAAAAACACAAAAGCAAAAGCCGCCCAGAAATCAACGTTCCTGAGCGGCTTTTTGGAGCTGGTGACAGGAGTTGAACATCTAAGAGGAAACATTTCTACGAAAATATAGCATTTTTAGCACGGAAACATGGCATAAAACCGTCATTCTGGTTTATTTGTGTAAATCACATTTGCAAGGCTGCAAATAAAAGTGTTGTCCAAAGTGTTGTCCACTCAGGCGTTACCCAGCAGCTTTATAAACTCTGCATCTACTGCGCGTGCAGTGTTCTCTGCATCGCCGTTCAAAGCGTGGGCATACACTCCCAGCGTGTCCATGCTCTTACTGTGGCCCACAAGCGCCTTAACATCCCCGGCGGGCAAGTTCTTCACGATGGACACGAACGTGTGCCGCAGCGAGTACAGGGACACCGGCGGGAGATTGTTCGCTTTACAGTACACTTGCCAGCGCTTATAAAAATAGCCCTCGCTGCCGATATCAAACACGCTGTCCCCGGCGCTGGTGGCTGCACGCTGCTGCTCCAGCACCGACCGCGCAAAGCCTGACAGGGCAAAGGCACGCAGCGCATTCTCGTTCTTGCCTTGCGTTTCCTCGCCCAGTACATTCACGGCACGTCTGATCGTGACCGTATCGCCTTGCACATCTGCCCAGCGCAAGCCCAGCAGTTCCCCCGGACGCAGGCCCGTAAGAACTTCAAAGCGGTATGCACAGATAAAATCATCCCGGCGGCGCTTGCCCCTGTAAAGGGTTGTATCCACGCTGAACAGCGTTTTAAGTGCATCCGGCTGTAATATCGTCTTGCCCTTCAAACGCGCCCCGGCGGGGACGTGCAGTCCCTCAGGGTGGAAGGTGGTAAGTTTCCGCGCCCGGCAGTATTTGCAGAACGCCCGCATATCGGCGCAGAGGGATTGCAGCGTCTTTTTGCTCAGACCGTCCGCAAATGCCTTGTTGACCACGTTTTGCAAGTCCTGTTCCGTTAAGCTGGGATCTTCTTCCTGCCGATCGCGGGGAGTATGCGGGTGCGCCAGCGGCTTTCTACGTTCCTACAATTCCCGGTGCCGGTTGTCTGTTCCAGCGTGGCATACCATTCCGCATAGAGTTTTTCTATCCGTTCTCCACTGGGGTTGACACCCGTTTCCAACCACGCATCCGCTTTTGCCTTTACTTCGGCCTGCCCTTTGCGGCCCGGCAAGCTGGAATAGAAGAACTTGCGTTCTCCGTCTTTCTGGGCGGTGGTGTACCAGCGTCCCCGCTTGGGTTCCCACTTGACCGCGCTTGTGCACTTGCTCATCTGGCTGCACCTTCCTTCTTTTTGTGCATTTTGTCCCCGGCGGCGCTCTGATCGCGGGGTGCTGCATCGCATATAATCGGCAAAATGCTGAATTTCACGCTCACAGCTGCCCGCTGTGGGCTTTTTCTTTTTTATTCCGGGTCTTTTTCGTCACCAGTGCCAGCGCTCTGGGTGCTGTCCCCGGCGGGGGCTGCGTGGCGCTGGTAGGCTGGTATCTGGGTTAGCTCCTGCACGCGCTTTGCCGCTTCTGCCTGCCCCTCATCGCTCATCTGGGCAAAAGACCGGATGATTTTTTCTAAATACTTAAAGTTAATTCTTTCTGTGTGGAAGTAGTTAAAATTAGCAATAGACTCTTGAACTCGACTTAACCAATCTTCCTCAGAGGGTAAGAACCACTGAAACGTGTCGTTTAAATCTAATTCTTTCAGATTGAATTTTTGAGCAGTTTGTGGAATGTGGCGTTTTATCCAGTTATTTCGTTCTTCAACTGTCCAGTCCGTTTCAGAATCAGATTCCGCAGTGTTTAATAATTCGCCCAGATATGCACAAGCCGCATCAAGTTGCATTTTATAGCTGTCTGTTTTTTGTGGCGCCCACCCTTTAACCCAACTGTCTGTTTCATCACCGGGGTAAAACTCATCCCACGATACACCGAGTACGTCAGCAATTTTTTTTACCGTTTCAAATTCCATTTTGCTGTCACGCTTCACAGCATTGTAAAGCGTTGTGTATGGAATATCAGTTTGTCTACTGAGTTCCTTAAGTGCAATTCCCTTTGACTTTGCGATTTCGCCTATCTTTGACGCAACACCCATTTCAAAACCCCCTTTTTAACGAGTATACCACGCAAAAGAAAAATTCTCAATTAAGTATTGACACAATCCCCAAACTGGAATATAATCTCAATTGAGAAATCCCCAAAAGCGAATTTCTCTAAAAATATACCCGAAAGGAGATTCAAAAATGCGCTTCGACAAGATTAAAGCAAAAACAGCGTTGTTGATTTCTGGCAAAACCCAATGTGAAATTGCCAAAAGCCTTGAACTGTCCCGCCGCTGGGTGGGCGCTGCATTCAACGGAGAAAAAAGCATCAGCGAGAAAACCGCGCACCACATTGCCGCTGCTCTGGGTGTGGACGTGACCGAGATCATCGAGGAGGACTAAACCATGTACAGACCATTCAAAAAACTGCGCTTGCGCATGGTCGAGATCTGGACGTGCCCGTCTGGCTGACAGTTCCGACATCTGGGATATTGCACGCAGTGTGCTGATGATGGGCCGTTCTAAAAATGACGGGAAGATTTACCTCAGTCATGAGAAAAGCAGCTATTCAAAGCCACAGCAAACCGTGCTGCTGCACATTGATGATACCCGCGTGAACGGCATTCGGACAGCCTGTGCTGTATTCGATGGCTACACCGACAAAAAAGACGCTGATTTCATTGAAGAGAAACGGTTCAGACTGGCCCAGACAAAGGATGATGCAGCAGCCGCAATTTTGAATGTGCTGGCCGAAAGCAACACGGCCAGCATGGCAAGCAGTGAACTGCGCGCGGCTGTTATTCAGGAAACCGGATGCAGCCAAGGCACCTATAACCGCGCTTACGGCGACCTTGTGAAGTCCGGTGAAATCGCAAAATTCCAGTTGAATCAACCCGGCGGCGTCCGTGGATGGTTTACGCGCCTTTGCTATCAGGGTGAAACAGATGATAAAGAGACAAAATAATAATTTATTTATGTTGTTTTTTGTCAGTTTATCAGTTTGCGAAAGTGACCCCTACTGATAAACTGACCCGCGTGTCACTTTATCAACCTGATAAAGTTAGAATTTGAACGTTGTGCAGTTGATATTTTGTCACTTTCGCATTTAACATCACTCTACACGTGCGCGCGCGTTATATAGCGCAGAAAGAAGCACCCACCTCGCAGGCTCTGGCAAAGGCTATTGCAGAACTTGAGCCGCTATTGTGGGAGAGGGACGCTATTAAATACAGGACGGTAAACAATGGAAGCGGTGGAAAACGTCACTGCTTCAAGATGCTTCGAACTGACAACACCGCCCCGGATTTAGATGCGGTTCAACTGGAATGTGTCTAACTCTAAAAAATCGTTGTTTTCGTTGATTTCGTTGATGGAACACCCCAGTATTAGAAATTTCGTTGATGATTTACCCCAGATATCAACGATATCAACGTTTTCAACGAAAATTCACACTATATGTAAAAACGAACGGATAACGCCTATGAAGCACACCTATTTCACCACTTGCCCCTATTGCGGCGCACACCTTGACCCCGGCGAAAGGTGCGACTGCCCGCGTGCATCCCCCGGCGGGCACCAGTACGGAAATCGTACCAGTACGGAAACCGGACAGGTACGGAAACCAGATGGGTGCAAAAAATGCACCCATGCAAAAAGTGCACCGGTGCAGATTGTGCACCCGAACCTGCCCGGCCTGCCGGAGATCGTGTTTAGCCGCAGCAAGCAGCAGCCTGACCCCGGCCAGATTGAACTAGGTTCAAAATGACCCCCGGCAAATTGCCGGGGATACCAGTTGCATTTTACAACCGGTTGCATTTTGCAACTGCTGCTCAACAACAAAAAGAAAGCCGCTCACACTGTTGGCGCAGCGTGGGCGGCAGATGGGCGGTAAAGTTTCCAGACAATACCGCCCCCATTATATCAAAAATGGAGGATTTTACAATGCTTGGTTACACTGCGTATCAATTTTCTATCGTGGGCCCGTTCGCGCTGGTCTGTTTCTTTGGTGCCGCTGTGATGTGGTTCAGCGGCATCCGGTGAGGGGGTGGGCAATATGAACGAGAACCAGACCACCCCTGAACAGATGCAGCCGGATTTCTGCATGACCGTAAAAGACAACAGTATGAAGCCTGACGGTATCCACAAGGGCGATAAAGTAGCCTTTGTGCGCTGTGACTACGTGGAGAATGGACAGATTGCCGCTGTGATGGTTGGCGATCAGATCTATTTGGCGCATGTGTGGCTTGATAAAAGCGGAGTTCTGCAACTGCTGCCATCAAACGTTGCGTATAGTTCCCACTTTTTCGCCGGTGACGCACTGAACGCCGTGCAGATCATCGGCAAGGCTGTGGAAGTCCGGCATATTTTGAACCCGGCGGGGTCTCCTGAAAGCACCCTGCCTCAGAATGACCCAAAGGTGGTACCGGTATGAAAGTGAAGATAACTTACACAGCAAAACACGAAAATGCTGCACGGGCCACGCTGAACGCCCTGAGGGCAATGTATCCGGTAGCGCGGGTGCACTACAGCCAGAACGGGGAAATCCGCATTTGCAGGATATGAAGATTGATTTTATCTGTGTCAAGCTTGATCTATCAAAATCGACCGTTGCAAAGCTGCTGTCAACTGCCCTTGACGCGCTGGAAGTGCCGGATGCTGCTGCATCCATGCCCGGCGGGGTGTAACACACTAGACTTTCATTGAAAGTCGTGTGCCCTTGCAGGGGGCCTAGCGCGTGCAAGCAGTGCTTTCGTATGTACAAAAGCGCCGTTCCGGTAACTTGTTGGGGAACACCCCAAGCCCCTTTAACAGCCGCTTTGAAACGCTAAATGTTGTCCAAAGCGTTGTCCACATAGCAAAAGCCGCCTAGATTTCTACGAATCTAGGCGGCTTTTCTTGGAGCTGGTGACAGGAGTTGAACCTGCAACCCACTGATTACAAATCAGTTGCGCTGCCATTGCGCCACACCAGCATGGACCAAGCGGTCTTTTGATAGAATACCAAAAAACGCGCGGCTTGTCAATATCTTCTTGGCGCGCAAAAAAACAACCCATTCCCCAAACAGTATACTATACCGTTTAACAAATGAGGTGCCATTGCCATCAGTTCATGCTTTCGTCTGCTTTTAGCATTCTTTTCTGTTGTATCACGTTTTGATACCCGTAATTTTCAACGCAATACATCGATAATAAAATCGAACCATTCGATTCTATTATCATAAAAACCCCACAGGAACCGCGGACGGCTCCTGTGGGGTTCAAAGTCTGTTGTATTCTTTTTTGAGCAGCGGGCTGCTTCAGCGGGCAAGGGCCTGCTGGATCTTTGCAAAATCCTCCAGTGTGAGGGCTTCCGGGCGGATGCGGGCATCAAAACCGGCGGCTTCAATGGCGGCTGTCACCGCGTCCTTGGGCATTCCCAGGCCGCTGGCAATAGCGTTTGCAGCCGTTTTGCGGCGCTGTCCAAAGGCGGCACGCACCAGCGCAAAATAGCCTTCTTCGTCCTCCACCTGCACAGCGGGCTGCGGACGGATCTCCATGCGCACCACGGCGCTGGTCACCTTGGGGGCCGGGTAAAAACTGCCGGGCGCAGCGGTGAACATCATTTTGGAGGTGGCATAGTAGCTCACCGCGCAGCTGATGGCGCTGGATGCACGGGTGCCGGGCGCAGCAGCCAGACGGTCGGCAGCTTCCTTCTGTACCATGACGGTCAGGCTTTCAATGGGCAGGCGGTCGCCCAGCAGCTTCATGACGATGGGACTGGTGATGTAGTAGGGCAGGTTGGCGCACACAGCCACCGGCATACCGGGGAACTCTTCCGCAATAAGAGCCTTCAGGTCAACTTTCAGTACATCCTGTAATACCAGTTTAAAATTGTCCACTCCGGCCATCGTTTCGGCCAGCAGCGGCGGCAGGCGTTCGTCCACTTCAATGGACACCACCTTGGCGGCGCGCTTTGCCAGTTCCCGGGTCAGCACACCGATGCCGGGGCCGATCTCAATGACACCATAGCGCTTATCCACGCCGCTGGCATCCACGATCTTGGGCGGCAGACCCGGATTGATGATAAAGTTCTGTCCAAAACCCTTGGAGAGTGCAAAATCGTATTTTTCACACAGGGCGCGGATCACCGAGAGGTCGGTCAGTTCGGGCATAGATTCCATCCTTTTTCATAGTACGATTTGAATGCCCTCCGCGTCGCTTTGGGCATATTCAGCGGAAATATTATTATAATATGGCAACCCAGCCAGACCTGCGGGTCTGGCTGGGTTGCATTTTCACGAGAAGGGATCAGTACGGCAAACAGCACCGCAATAAACCGGGTTCCTTTTTGCAAAAAGAAGCCCATGCAGCATTTCTGCCGGTTTTACCCTTTATTCTGCGCTGGATGCTGCTTCGCCGCCGGCTTCTGCTTCGGTGGAGGAAGCCGTTTCCTCAGAGGAAGCGTTCTCCGGCTCAGTGGCAGCGCTGTCGGCTTCTTCGGAAGCAGCAGCCGAAGAAGCTGCTTCGTTGACACCGCCCAGAGTCGTGGTACCGCTCAGCTGCTGTGCTGCGCTGACCGCACGCTGGATCTGCGGGTCATCCTCGGGGGTATAATCGTAGAAATTCGTGGTTTCTTCGGCACTGAGGGCACGCTCCACATCCACGCTCAGGCCTGTGCCATCAAAGCAGGAGCCGTCGCCGCAGATGAGCTTTGCCACCGTGATGCTCACGGCGCTGCCATCCGAAAGGCGCTGCGGGCTGCTCTGGATGGTTCCCTTGCCCATGGTGGTGGTGCCCACCAGACGTGCGCCGTTCATAGTGCGCAGGCTGGCAGCAAACAGCTCTGCTGCGCTGGCGGTGTTGCCGTTGACCAGACAGACGATGGGCAGCTCCACCTTGCTCTCATCGTCGCTGCTGCCAATGATGGTGCGGTTTCCGTTCTTATCCTCGGCATAGGCCACAGTGCCTTCCGGGGCAATCAGGTCGATGCAGCTGATGGCATCATCCAACACGCCGCCGCCGTTATCGCGCAGGTCGAACACAAGGCTCTGGGCACCGCTGGTAGTGAGAGACCGGATGGCATAGTCCAGCTCGCTGGGCGTGCTGCCGTCGAACTGGCGGATCTTGATGTAACCCACGCTGTCCAGCATCTGGTAGTCCACGGTGGTGCTGGTGTAGCCGGAGTGGGTCAGGTCCGTCGTCCGGGAAGCAACCTTGCTGTCGAGCCATGTCACATTGACGATGGTGCCGGCTTCGCCCTGCAGGCGGGACTGCACGGCATCCACCCCGGAAAGGCTCTTCACATCGGTGCCGTCAATAGCAGTGATGTAATCGCCCACCACGATACCGGCTTCCTGCGCAGGCGAGTCCTCATACACCCTGGTCACTCTGGCATAGCCGGTCTGGTCCATGCCAAGCTCCACGCCAATGCCCATCACCTTGCCGCTCTGCTGGTTCATCAGCTCGGTGTAGGCGGTGGCGGTGTAGTAACGGGCGTACTTGTCGCCGGTACCCAGCAGGTAGCCTGCGGTCAGGCGGTCGTACAGCACCGTTTCATCAATGGTGTAGTAGTCGTTGCTGCGCACATAGCGGTCCACCTCGGCCACTTTGTTGTACATGCTCTCCTTTTCCTTCACGCTGCTCACCGTGCTGTCAAACAGACGCATGGCAATGAGCATGGTAATGGAAAAGGTCACGGTCATGGCAAGGATCACAATGGTGACAGCCATGCCCACAGAGATCTTACGGTTCATGCTTGCCCCTCCCTGTTAATACAGCAGCATCATGATCACACTGCTCAGCAGCGAGAGTGCAAACACGCCTGCCAGAACAAGGCAGCCGATACGCAGCCAGCGCTTGTGTTTTTGTTCGTTCATAGAATACCAGACTCCTTATAAACACACTCAGTTGTGCGGGAACGGGATATAACCGCGCGGATTGACCGCATTGGCCTTTTTGCCGCCCTTCCAGACTTCCAGATGCAGGTGGTTGCCGGTAGAGTTGCCGGTAGAGCCAACGTAGCCGATCAACTCGCCCTGCTTGACATACTTGCCTGCGCTGGTGGCGACCGACCTCATGTGGCCGTACAGGGTGCTGTAGGCATTGCCGTCCGACATGCTGCCGTGATAGATGATGACATAGTTGCCATAGCCGCCGCTGGACCAGCCTGCCACCTGCACATAGCCACTGGCGGCTGCATAGATAGGCGTACCGCCCGGGGCCGCCAGATCGATGCCGGCATGCAGCCTGTTGACGCCGGACACCGGATTCTTACGCCAGCCGTACTCGCTGGAAACGCGGGTATAGCTCTTCAGCGGGCAGGCAAAGCCGGTAAAGCTCAGCTGCGGCTTGCTGGATGCAGCGGCCGCGATCAGCTTCTGGATCTCTTTCTTGACGGCCTCATAGTTCAGCTCGTCCGATTCAATAGCGGCCTGTGCCGTCTGCTGGGCCTTCTGGGCATCCTGTGCAGAAAGCTGCGCCGCAGAAATGCTGCTGTTCAGCTCGCTCTGCTTTGCCTTCATCTGGTAGTTCTGGGTATCCAGCTCCGCCTTCTGGCTCGTCAGCTCCTTGCGCTGGGCTTCCAGCTCCACCTTATCTGCTTCCAGAGCGCTCTTGGCGGCCTTCATGTTGTCCATGATCTCGGTATCTTTGATGGAGATATCCTGCATGACCTCGTTGAAGGTGAGCAGCTCATACAGGTCGTTCACTGCGCTCAGCATGGCCACGCTTCCGCCGTCGCGCAGCTCTTGCATGGCAGCCATGTGCTTTTTAAAATCGCCCCACTGGCTGTCGATCTCGGCCTGCTTCTGGGTGATCTCGCCTTCCTTGGCGGTGATCTTCTGCTCGGTCTGGCCAATGTTGTTCTGCACAGCAGCGATCTGGGTGCTCAGCACGCTGATCTGAGACTGAATGACGCCCACGCGCTCCTTTAGCTCACTTTCCAGCGCTTTTGCAGCAGCTTCCTTTTTCTTTGCGTCCGAAAGCTCCTTCTTGTGCTGGTCGATGGATTTGGAAAGGCTGTTCAGCTTGTTCTGCAGGCTGGCCATGCTGGTGGCTGCCGTGGCCGGCTGGAAGCTGACGCTTGCCGCAAGGCATACCGCTGCCAGGCACAGACTCACGCCGCGCAGCAGCTTGCTGCGGGCAGGCTCCGGCCGTGCATGGCGCGGCGTATGGCCGGGCATCTGCAGCCGGAAGGGCTTTGCATGAAGTGCTTTTTTCATGTGCGGCTCCTTTCGATCACACGTTCAGATGCTTGCGGATGGAGAACATACTGCCCAGACCACCCACAACGGCACCGCCGATGAGGCTGTACGGGATGATAGTGGACCAGACGGCGCTCACCGGCACCAGTGCCTGACCCATGATCATTTCCCACACGCCGCCCAGACCGTCGGAGGCCTGCACCATGTAGGAGTAGCCGCCCAGACTGATCGCTGCAGTGAGCACGCCGGAGATCAGGCCCATGGCCAGACCTTCCACAACGAAGGGCAGAGTGACCAGACCGTTGGTGGCGCCCACGTACTTCATGATCTCAATTTCGCGGCGGCGCGCAAACACGCTCAGGCGGATGGTGCTGCCCACCGTGATGATGCTGACGACCATCAGCACCAGCACGATGCCGCGGCCCACTTTGGTAACAGAGCGCTGCACCTGCACAAAGACGTTGGTCATTTCCACCGGGGCGGTAACGCTGTACACGCCCTGAATAGCCTGCATCTGCTTGCTCATGCTCTCCATCTGGCTCAGATCCGCGATGGAAACGCGGTAGTTGGCCTTGAAGGGGTTGTCATTTTCAAACTCATCCCACAGGGAGGAGTAATCTTCCATGTAATTGCGGTAGGTGTTCAGCACGTCCTGCTTGGAGACGAACTGCACATTGGTCACGCCGGGCATTGCCGCCAGCTTTTCGCCCACGGCCTGCGCAGTGGCATCATCACACTCCGGGTCCAGATAGACCACGGTCTCGTTCTGGCTGCCCAGATAGTTCACCATGCTGTCCACGTTCACCTCGGCAAGGCTTGCAAAGGTGTTCAGGGTCATACAGACACTGAGTGACAGGATGCACACAAAGGTCATGGCCCAGTGCTTGCCCAGATTGCGGATGCCGCGCCGGATCAGAAAAAAGAAGGTAGAAAGTCTCATCATACGGTGGCCGCCTCCTTTTCTGCGGTGTCAGCGGGTTCCAGCTCGGTCTCGAACAGGCGTTCTTTGCGCTCTGCGCGTGCGCGGATGGCTTCCTTGTCGGCAGGCACATCCGAAATGATGCGTCCCTTTTTCAGGGTGACGACGCGCTGGTGGAACTGGCGCACCAGCTCGTGCTCATGGGTAACGACCACCACGGTGATGCCCGTTTCGCTCACCCGCTCCAGCAGCTCCATCATTTCCAGGCTCAATTCCGGGTCGATGTTGCCGGTGGGCTCGTCCGCAATGACCAGCTTGGGGCCGTGGGCAAGGGCGCGGGCCACAGCCACGCGCTGCTGTTCACCGCCGGAAAGGGTGTCCGGATAGGCCTTGGCCTTATCCTCCAGATGCACCAGCTCCAGCATGTACTCCACACGGTCGCTGATCTCCCGGCGCTTGACGTTGGTCACATGCATGGCAAAGGCGATGTTCTCGTACACAGTCATGGTGGGGATCAGCCGGAAATCCTGAAAGATAATGCCCATCTGACGGCGCAGATACGGCACCTGATGGCGGTGCAGGCTGGCAACATCCTTGCCCAGAACGGTCACCTTGCCCTCACTGGGCAGCTCTTCGCGCAGCAGCAGCTTGAGCAGGGTGGATTTGCCTGCGCCGGAATGGCCCAGCAGGAACACGAACTCGCCGTCGTCCACATGGAGGTTGATATCGTCCAGTGCCAGCGGTCCGCCCCGTTTATATTCCTTGGAAACGTGTTCTAAATCGATCATAGGGTAATATTAGCTCCTGACATTAAAATCTGTTTTCACAGCAAAAAGAACCGGCCAGCATCGGTTTCGAGCGGCCGGTTCTGCACTGCAGGCAGAGCCTGCAGCTTATTAGTATTTGGCCGGATTGTTGGACAGGTACTTCTTGACCATCAGTGCTACCTTAAAGACGATAGCATCGTCGAACTCACGCAGATCCAGGCCAGTCAGCTTTTTGATCTTTTCCAGACGATACACCAGCGTATTGCGGTGCACAAACAGGCCGCGGCTGGTTTCAGACACATTCAGGTTATTCTCGAAGAAGCGCTGGATGGTGAACAGGGTCTCCTGATCCAGGCTTTCGATGCTGCCCTGCTTGAACACCTCGCGCAGGAACATCTCGCACACGGTGGTGGGCAGCTGATAGATCAGGCGTGCAATGCCCAGATTATCGTAGCGGATGATCTGCTTTTCGGTGTCGAACACCTTGCTCACTTCCATGGCGATCTGTGCTTCCTTAAAGGAGGTAGCCAGATCCTTCACGTTGGAGATGGGGGTGCCGATGCCCACCACAGCCTTGATGTAATGCTCGCCGGACAGGGTATCCACAATGCTGGCAGCCAGCTTTTCCATATCGGTGCGGTCGATGCCCTTGCGGATCTCCTTGACCAGCACGGTATCCGTCTCGCTGATATTGAACACAAAGTCCTTCTGCTTGTCGGGGAACAGGCTGCTGACCACATCGTAGGCGGAGATATCGCCGCCGCTGGTAACACGCACGATGAACACCACGCGGGAAACATCGGTGGCAAAGTGCAGCTCACGGGCCTTGGCATAGATATCGCCGGGCAGGATGTTATCCAGCACCACATTCTTGATAAAGTTGGACTTATCAAACTTTTCGTCGTGGTACTGCTTGATGCTCTGCAGGCTGATGGACAGCATGGCGGCAAACTGACCAGCCGTCTCGTCCACGCCTTCCACGAATACTGCATAATCATTATGCTTGGCGCTGGAGAACTGCTGATAGGTGTAGCCATCGCGCACAAAGCGGTCGCCTGCGGTCAGACGCTCCGCCATGAAACCCTCGCGCACCTCGCCGATCAGGTTCAGCTCCGAGCAGGAAATAACAGCGCCGGTCTCATCCACCACGCCGACCACCCGGTTGATCGCGTCTTTCATCTGGTAGATCACGCTTTGAAATACTCTATTGGCCATAATGGATACCCCTTTTCCTCGTTTGTGCAAACCGCAGCGGCAGCCGGTCGTGATTTTTAACAATTTAGCTGCATTACATTTTATATTTTACACAAAAGAATTTACTTTTGCAACATATTTCAACAAAAAAGATAGTTTTTTCTTGTGAATATTATCTTCAGGGGCCATTCTGAACCAAAAAAGTGCCTTTTTGCGTGGTTCTGCCCCCTATTCTACCGGAAAAATGTGTTGCTTTTTTGAAATTCGGGTGAAAAGCCGACCCTGTCAGCTGGAAATTTTTGACACTTCTTCGGCAGAAAGCTCCCGCCACTGGCCCGGTGCAAGGGCCGGGTCGAGTGCAAGGCCGCCGATGGCATCCCGGTGCAGGCCGTTCACGCCTGCGCCGTACACGCCGAACATCCGCTTGATCTGGTGGTATACGCCCTGCTTGAGCACCACCCGCACAGTGCAGCCATCGGCAGAAAGGGCCGTCACCTCCGCAGGCGAAAGCGCTGTGCCGTCGGCAAGGGTCACGCCCGCCGCAAAGCCGGTGCGCATCTGCTCGGTCAGCGGCGTGTCCAACACCACGGTGTAGGTCTTGGAGACGTGGCGCTTTGGAGCAAGGATGTCGTGGGCAAAGGTGCCGTCATCGGTCAGCAGCACAAAGCCGGTGCTGGTCTTGTCCAGCCTTCCCGCCGGGAACAGCTGCCGCCGGAGATAGGCATCCCCCACCAGATCGACCACGGTGGTGTCGCGCTTGTCGGTGGAAGCGCTCACCACGCCCTCGGGCTTGTTGAGCATGATGTACACGAACTGCTGATAGCTGAGTGCTCTGCCATCCACAGCCACAGTGTCACTTTCTTTGAGCTGGGTGTCCCCTTTTTTGCAGACAGCACCGTTCACCTGCACCCGCCCTTTGGAAAGCAGCGCCTTTGCTTCGCTGCGGGTGCACTGGGCCGTCTCGGCTAAGTATTTATCCAATCGCATACGCGGTTCTCCTTTGTTGATGATGCTCCCAGTGTAGCATGACAGCGGATTTTTCTCAAGGGGGGACAGGCATCAAAAAAGGCCGCCGCCTTTCGGCGACGACCTTTTAATATTTACTGCAGCTACCCGGCAGGACGGCAGGAAGTTTCTCCAGCGAATGTCCTGGGGGTGGGACCCTGCCGCCGCAGGCGGTAGGGCGGGACTGGAGTCTTGCAACAGCGACGACCGCTGCCCGCGGCAGAAAACAGGGAGAAGCTGTTGGGGCAGCGGCCAGCAAGACGCAAGCGATAGCGAAGCGGATGCTGGGTGCCGCAACCCGTCGCTGTTCGCGGAGAAAGCTCCCTGATGGCCTGCCCTATTACACGCTCAGGGATGCGTGCTGCTCCACGGCATCGGGGTTAGCATCGAAGATGGGCTTGAGCACATTGGCGATGAACTCCTCCACCTGCTGCGGTGCACGTCCCACAAAGTTCTCCGGCACAAGGCCCGCCACGATCTCCTCGCGGGTCAGGCCAAAGGCAGGGTCGGCAGCAATACGGTCCACCATATCGTTGGGCAGGCCCTCTTCCTTGACCTGCTTGCCGGCGGCGATGGCGTGCTGGCGCAGACGCTCGTGCAGCTCCTGACGGTTGCCGCCCTTTTCCACAGCCTGCATCATGATGTTCTCGCTGGCCATGAAGGGCAGCTCTGCCATCAGACGGCTGCGCACCACCTTGGGATACACCACGATGCCGTCGGTGACGTTGAGCATGATGTTCAGGATAGCGTCGGTGGCAAGGAAGCCCTCAGCCATGGCGACACGCTTGTTGGCGCTGTCGTCCAGCGTGCGCTCAAACCACTGGGTGCCGGTGGTGAAGCTGGGGTTCAGCACATCTACCATCAGGTAGCGGCTCAGTGCGCAGATACGCTCGCAGCGCATGGGGTTGCGCTTGTAAGGCATGGCGGAGGAACCGATCTGGTTCTTTTCAAACGGCTCTTCCATCTCCTTGAAGTTAGCCAGCAGACGCAGGTCGGTGGCAAACTTCATGCAGCTCTGGCCAATGCCGGCAAGGGCGTTCAGGATGAAGGCATCCACCTTGCGGCTGTAGGTCTGGCCGGACACGGGGATGACCGCTTCGGGCGCAAAGCCCATCTCCTTGGCGATGGAAGCATCCACGGCGCGGATCTTATCGGCATCGCCCTTGAACAGCTCCATAAAGGAAGCCTGCGTGCCGGTGGTACCCTTGACACCGCGCAGCTGCAGAACAGCAAGACGGTGGTCGATCTCCTGCAGGTCCATCACCAGCTCGTTGGCCCACAGGGTGGCGCGCTTGCCCACGGTGGTGGGCTGAGCGGGCTGGCAGTGAGTGTAGGCCATGCAGGGCATGTCCTTGTATTCCTCGGCGAAGCGGCCCAGCTTTGCCAACACACCGATCAGCTTTTTGCGCACCAGCTCCAGACCCTGACGCATCACGATGATGTCGGTGTTGTCGCCCACATAGCAGCTGGTGGCACCCAGATGGATGATGCCGGCAGCCTTGGGGCACTGCTGGCCGTAGGCGTACACATGGCTCATCACGTCGTGGCGCACCAGCTTTTCGCGCTCGATGGCCACTTCATAGTTGATATCGTCCACATGGGCTTCCAGCTCAGCCACCATATCGGGGGTGATGTTGGTCAGGCCCTGCTCCATTTCGGCCCGGGCCAGCGCCACCCACAGGCGGCGCCATGTGCGGAACTTGTTATCGTCCGAGAAGATATACTGCATCTCGTCCGAGGAATAGCGGGTGGAAAAGGGGCTGATATAACGATCATGCTGAGACATTGATTGTTTCCTCCTGAAAGTGACTCCCCCAGTCGCCTTCCGGCGACAGCCCCCTCGGGGAGGGGGCCTTTCAGCCTCCCTCTCCGAGGGGGGTGGCATCGCATCAGCGATGACGGAAGGAGTTTTTCTCTATTCTACCATCAAATCTTGAAATAGTCCACGCCGCCCTCAAAGATCGGCTGATATTTGTCACCGGTAACGTTCTTGTACAGGTACTCGCCGCTGCGCTCCGAGTGGCCCATCTTGCCGAACACACGGCCATCCGGGCTGGTGATGCCTTCGATCGCCAGCACAGAGCCGTTGGGGTTATAGCGCTGGTCCATGGTGGGGTTGCCCTCGATGTCCACATACTGGGTGGCGATCTGGCCATTCTTCATGAGGGTATCCAGCACCTCCTGCGGAGCCACGAAGCGGCCCTCGCCGTGGCTGATGGCAACGGTGAACTGTTCGCCCACCTCGCACTTGGACAGCCACGGGCTGCCGGTGGATGCAATGCGGGTGCGCACCAGCATGCTCTGGTGGCGGCCGATGGTGTTGAAGGTCAGGGTGGGATCGTAAGCGGTGATGGGGCGGATATCGCCGTAGGGGACCAGACCCAGCTTGATGAGGGCCTGGAAGCCGTTGCAGATGCCCAGCATCAGGCCGTCGCGCTGCTGCAGCAGACGGCGCACTGCCTCGGTGACTTCCGGGTTGCGGAAGAAGGAGGCAATAAACTTTGCGCTGCCATCCGGCTCGTCGCCGCCGGAGAAGCCGCCGGGCAGCATGACGATCTGGCTGTTATCGATGGCCTTGACCAGTGCCTTGCAGCTCTCGGCCACGTCGGCGGGGGTCAGGTTGCGGATGACCAGGATCTCCGGGTCGGCACCGGCGCGGGCAAAGGCCTTGGCGGTGTCGTACTCGCAGTTGGTGCCCGGGAACACCGGAATGATGACCTTGGGCTTTGCCACACCGATCTTGGGTGCGGCGGGTGCAGTCAGCTTGCCGTTGATCTTTTCCACGGTGGGGCCTGCCTTGCGGTAGGGGTACACCGGCTCCAGCTTGCCTTCCCAGATCTCCTGCAGCTGGGCCATATCCAGCTTTTCGCCGCAGGCTTCAAAGACGTATTCCTTGGTGGTCTCGCCCAGGATCTCACCGGCGGGCGAATCGGACACCATTTCCAGAACGATGGAGCCGTACATGGGCTGGAACATCTCATGGGTGGTCTTATCCGCACGCATCTTGAAGCCGATGTGGTTGCCAAGGCCCATCTTGAACAGAGCCTCGGCAATGCCGCCGTAGCCCACAGAGCAGGCGGATGCCACCATGCCCTCTTCGATCATGTCCTCCACGATCTTGTAGTTGGCCTTCAGGGAGAAGAAGTTGGGGCAGCCGGTCTCGGGGTCGATGATAGGCCGTACCAGCACCACCGTGCTCTCCGGCTTCTTGAATTCGGTGGAGACCACCTTGTTTGCCTTGCCAATGGCGGTTGCAAAGGAGACCAGCGTGGGAGGCACATCCAGCTTTTCAAAGGAGCCGGACATACTGTCCTTGCCGCCGATGGATGCAATGCCCAGACCCATCTGAGCATCCAGTGCACCCAGCAGAGCGGCCAGCGGCTTGCCCCAGCGCTCCGGGGCGGTGCCCAGACGCTCGAAATATTCCTGGAAGGTGAGGTAAGCATCCTCATAGCGGAAGCCGGAGGCCACCAGCTTGGTAACGCTCTCGATGACAGCCATCTGAGCGCCCTTGTACTGGTCTGCGCTCATCAGGAAGGGGTTGAAGCCCCATGCCATGCCGGAGCAGGTGCTGGTCTCGCCGTCCACCGGCAGCTTTGCCACCATGGCGTTCTGCGGGGTCAGCTGATAGGCACCGCCAAAGGGCATGAGCACGGTGGCGGCACCAATGGTGGAGTCGAACCGCTCAGACAGGCCCTTCTTGCTGCAGATGTTCAAATCGCCCACCATGTTCTTCATCTTCTGGCTGAAGGTCAGGCCCTCCCACTGGGGCTGCCAGACCGTGGCCTTTTCCACATGGACCTTCTGGTGCTTCTCGGCACCGTTGGAGTTCAGGAACTCGCGGCTGATGTTCACAATGGACATGCCGTTCCACACCATGTTCAGGCGGGGCTCAGCCGTCACCTTTGCCACAGGAGTGGCCTCAAGGTTCTCTTCGTTGGCGAGAGCAATGAACTTGTCCACGTCCTCGGGGGCCAGCGCCACAGCCATGCGCTCCTGGCTCTCGCTGATGGCCAGCTCGGTGCCGTCCAGACCCTCGTACTTCTTGGTGACCTTGTTCAGGTCGATGTACAGGCCGTCGGCCAGCTCACCGATGGCAACGGACACACCGCCTGCACCAAAGTCGTTGCAGCGCTTGATCATCCTGCAGGCATCCTCGCGGCGGAACAGTCGCTGCAGCTTGCGCTCGATGGGAGCATTGCCCTTCTGCACCTCGGCACCGCAGTGCTCAAGGCTGTCCAGCTTGTGGGCCTTGGAAGAACCGGTAGCACCGCCCACACCATCACGGCCGGTGCGGCCGCCCAGCAGAACGATGACATCGCCGGGGGCGGGGCACTCGCGGCGGACGTGGGAAGCGGGAGTAGCGCCTACAACGGCGCCGATCTCCATGCGCTTTGCCACATAGCCGGGGTGGTAGATCTCGTCCACCTGACCGGTAGCAAGGCCGATCTGGTTGCCGTAGGAAGAATAGCCGGCGGCTGCGGTGGTCACCAGTTTGCGCTGGGGCAGCTTGCCGGGCAACGTCTCACTGACCGGCTTGAGCGGGTCGCCTGCGCCGGTAACGCGCATGGCCTGATAGACGTAGCTGCGGCCGGACAGCGGGTCACGGATAGCACCGCCGATGCAGGTAGCTGCACCGCCGAAGGGCTCAATCTCGGTGGGGTGGTTGTGGGTCTCGTTCTTGAACAGGAACAGCCAGTCCTCATCCTTACCGTTCACATCGCACTTGATCTTGACGGTGCAGGCGTTGATCTCGTCGGACTCGTCCAGATTTTTCAGGATGCCCTGCTTCTTCAGCTCCTTGGCACCGATGGTGGCAAGGTCCATCATGCAGCGGGGCTTGTTCTCGCGGCCCAGATCGGCGCGCATGGCCATGTAGCGGTCAAAGGCCTTCTGCACCACGGCATCATCGATCTGCACATCGTCCAGAATGGTGCCGAAGGTGGTGTGGCGGCAGTGATCGGACCAGTAGGTGTCGATCATCTTGATCTCGGTGATGGTGGGGTCGCGGTGCTCCGAGCGGAAATACTTCTGGCAGAACTCGATATCGCCAAGATCCATGGCAAGGCCGTTGTCCGCAATGAACTTTTTCAGCTGCTCTTCGTCCAGCTGGTTGAAGCCCTCCAGCACCTTGACCGGGGCGGGCACGGGGTACTCCATTTTCAGGGTCTGCTTGGTGTCCAGCGAAGCCTCGCGGGCCTCCACCGGGTTGATGACGTATTTCTTGATCTCGGCCACCTGCTCGTCGGTCAGGGTGCCTTCCAGCAGATAGACGCGGGCAGAGCGCACCAGCGGGCGCTCGCCCTGACTGATGAGCTGGATGCACTCGGCAGCAGAGTCGGCGCGCTGGTCGAACTGGCCGGGCAGATACTCCACTGCAAAGGACACGCCGTCGCTGGCGGGCAGCTCGGCATAGGTGTTATCCACCGGCGGCTCACTGAACACGGTGTTTGCACACTGGTTGAACAGTTCTTCGTCGATGCCTTCCACATCGTAGCGGTTCAGCAGACGCAGACCGGTAAGCGACTGGATGCCCAGCAGGCTGGTCAGCTCATTTTTCAGGCCGGTGGCTTCCACATCGAAGCCGGGCTTTTTTTCCACATAAATACGATAGACCATTGGGTAGGTTCCCCCTTATGATTCTAAAATTTATCTAGCGTCCTCGCCCTCTCCGTCAGCGCTCACGCGCTGCCACCTCCCCCAAAGTGGGAGGCCTTGGCAGTCCACGCAAAGTTCATGGTTTTGCCAAGGGCTCTCCCTTTGGGAGAGCTGGACGCGAAGCGGCCTGAGAGGGCGAGCCATTTATTCCTTCTCTGCCAGTGCCTTCAGGGCTCGCAGGCCGATATCGCTGCGCTTGTGCAGCTTTTCAAAGCTGATCTTCTCTGCCGCCTCATAGGCATGGCTCAGCGCATTGGTCAGCCGCGGGCCGGTGGCGGTGACACCCAGCACACGGCCGCCGGCCGTGACAAGGGCGCCGTCCTCGGTGATGGCGGTGCCGGAGTGGTAGACCGTCACATTCTCTTCGCCGGGCAGCTGGCCGTCCACAAGGCCGGTGATGGGCTTGCCCTTCTCGTAAGCCACCGGGTAGCCGCCGGAAGCCAGAATGACGCAGGCGGCAGCACCGTCCGAGAACTTGACCTCCTCGTTTTCCAGCGTGCCGTTGGTGCAGGCCTGCATGATGTGCAGCAGGTCGCCTTCCAGCAGGGGCAGCACCACCTGCGTTTCCGGGTCACCAAAGCGGCAGTTGTACTCGATGACCTTCGGGCCGTCCGGGGTGAGCATCAGGCCGAAGTAGAGGCAGCCCTTGAAGGGGCATCCCTCGGCGTTCATGGCCTTGATGGTGGGCAGGAAAATTTTCTCCATGCACTCAGCGGCCACTTCCGGGGTGTAGTAGGGGTTGGGAGCAATGGTGCCCATGCCGCCGGTGTTCAGGCCGGTGTCGTGGTCGTTGGCACGCTTGTGGTCCATGCTGGACACCATGGGCTTGACCACTTTGCCGTCCGTAAAGCTCAGCACACTGACCTCGGGGCCGGTGAGGAATTCCTCCACCACCACATGGTTGCCGGATGCGCCGAATTTCTTATCCAGCATGATCTCCTTCACGCCGTCCGCAGCCTGCTGCTCGTTCTCGCAGATGAGCACGCCCTTGCCCAGTGCCAGACCGTCGGCCTTGATGACCACCGGGTACTTGCCCTCGGCCTTGATGTACTCCATGACCTTGGCGGGGTCGTCAAAGGTCTCGTACTTTGCGGTGGGGATGCCGTATTTCTTCATCAGGTCCTTGGAGAACACCTTGGAGGCCTCGATGCGGGCAGCGGCCTTATCCGGGCCAAAGGCCGGGATGCCCACTGCTGCCAGCGCATCCACCATGCCCAGAGCCAGCGGATCGTCCTGCGCCACCACAACGTAATCGAACTTTTCTTCTACGGCAAAGCCCACCATGGTGTCCACATCGGTAGACTTGATGTTTTTGCACTTTGCGTCATAGCTGATGCCGCCGTTGCCGGGTGCGCACCAGATCTCGCCGCAGTCAGGGCTTTTTTTCAGTGCCTTGATGATGGCGTGCTCGCGGCCGCCGCCGCCGACAACCAGAATTTTTTTCTTCATAATTGCACCTTCTCTATGCATCGGCACGGCGGAAGTTTCTCCGAGGACCGTCCGCTGGGGTGGGACCCTGCCGCCGCAGGCCGCAGGGCGGGCGATGGAATGGCCCGATTCGTGTCCGAGGAGGAAGCTTCCGCTGTGCCGTACTATCAGTGATGGAACAGCCGCAGGCCGCAGAAGGCCATTGCAATGCCGTACTTGTTGCAGGTGTCAATGACCTGCTGGTCGCGGATGGAGCCGCCGGGCTGCACGATGGCGGTCACGCCGGAGCGGCGGGCACGCTCGATGTTGTCGCCGAAGGGGAAGAAGGCATCCGAGCCAAGGCACACGCCGGTCACTTTGCTCAGATATTCCTTCTTTTCCTCAGCGGTCAGCGGGGCGGGCTGCTCGGTAAAGGTCTCGGCCCACACATCGTCGCCAATCACATCCTCGGGCGTATCGCCGATGTAAACATCAATGGCGTTGTCGCGGTTGGGCTTTGCCACATCGTCGCGGAAGGGCAGGTTGAGCACCTTATCCATGTGGCGCAGCTGCCAGTTGTCGGCCTTCTGGCCTGCCAGACGGGTGCAGTGGATGCGGCTCTGCTGGCCTGCGCCCACGCCGATGGTCTGGCCGTGGTAGGTGTAGCACACGCTGTTGGACTGAGTATACTTCAGGGTGATGAGTGCAATGACCAGATCACGCTTCTGCTCCTCGGTCACGTCCTTGTTCTCGGTGACCCAGTTGTTCAGCATGGTGTCGGCGTTGATGACCAGCTCGTTGCGGCCCTGCTCAAAGGTGATGCCGTACACCTGCTTGTGCTCGATGGGAGCGGGCTTGTAGGCCGGGTCGATGGCGACCACATTGTAGTTGCCCTTTTTCTTGCCGGACAGGATAGCCAGTGCCTCCGGCTCGTAGCCCGGGGCGATGATGCCGTCGGACACCTCGTGCTGGATCAGCTTTGCGGTGGGCACATCGCAGATGTCCGAAAGGGCGATCCAGTCGCCAAAGGAGGACATGCGGTCCGCACCGCGTGCACGGGCATAGGCATTTGCCAGCGGCGACAGCTCCATATCCGGGGCAATGTGGTACATTTTGCGTTCCACATCGGTCAGGGGCAGCCCCAGCGCTGCGCCTGCCGGGGAAACGTGCTTGAAGGAAGCTGCTGCGGGCAGACCACAGGCAGCTTTCAGCTCCTTGACCAGCTGGATGGAGTTGAGCGCGTCCAGAAAATTGATGTAGCCGGGCTTGCCGTTCAGCACAGTGACCGGCAGGTCAGAACCATCTTCCATATAAATGCGGCTGGGCTTCTGGTTGGGGTTGCAGCCGTACTTCAGTGCCAGTTCGTTCATTGGTGCATCCTCCTTATTTCTCTATTGTTTTAGTCCTGTTTTTCCTCTGCGTCAAGCTTTTTGAGCAGTTCCAGCTCTTCGGGCAGCAGCTCCGGCTCCTCGGGGTCGTCCAGATCGCTGCACACGGCATCGTACTTGTTAAAGATCATGTCGCCGGTCTCGCCGGAGTCCAGATCAATGACCCGGGCAAACAGGCTCACCTTGTTGTCCGGGTTCAGGCTGCTCCACAGACCCTGTGCAAAATCGCCGATGGTGCGGGGGCAGGCAAAGCGCAGCGGCTCACCTTCAAAGCTGGGGATGGGATTTCCGTTGTGCTTGTAGGTGCTGATGAAATGGCCCTCGCCTGCAACGGGCTGCGGGTAATCAAAGAAATAGCGCTGCACGCTGTCGCCATTGCTGTCCGCAGACTTGAGAATGCTCATCTGATAGCTGCCGTCGGCGTACACCACAGCGGAGATGCGGGGGGTGTAGTTGGGGCCGTCCGGCTCAAAGGTGCGGGTGCGCAGGGCATCGGCAAAGCTCTTGCCCTGACTCATCAGGTCATAAATGGTATCGGTCTGGTCGCCGTTGGTCACGATATGGGTCTTGCCCAGCGTCAGCACCGGATTGTAAATAATAAGGCTGGGGTCCTCCAGCTTTGCGGGGTCCGCTGCGATGGTGCAGATGCCGCCGCGCTCGGGCACGGGGTCAAACACGCGGTTGCGGCTGTTCTCGCTGCGGCCCATGATAAAGTAGCCAATGAACATCTGGCGGCCATCCGGAGCCATTGCCACAGCAATGCCGCGGCCGGGATACTCGTTGGATGCCAGATACTCGTTCAGGTTGATCTTTTCCATGTCAAATTCTCCTATTACGGAACTCCCCCAGTCGCCTGCGGCGACAGCCCCCTCGGAGAGGGAGCCTTGCCTCCCTCCTTGAGGGAGGTGGCACGCCGTCAGGCGTGACGGAAGGAGTTTTCACTCAATTTCTCCGTTGCACACCATAGCCACGGCCTTAGGCAGCAGCTTCCACTCGGCCTGCTCCATCACACGCTTCTGCAGCACCTCGGGGGTGTCGCCGGGCAGGATGTCCACGGCCTTCTGCAGCAGGATGGGCCCGCCGTCGCACTCTTCGTTCACGAAGTGGACGGTGGCACCGGTCACCTTGCAGCCCCGGGCCAGAGCCGCCTCATGCGGACGCAGACCGTACATGCCTGGCCCGCAGAAAGACGGGATGAGTGCCGGGTGCACATTCAGGATGCGGCGGGGATACGCTTCAATGACACTGGGCCCCAGCACGGACAGAAAGCCTGCCAGCACCACCAGATCGATGTTGTGGTCTTTCAACGTTTTCAGCAGAGCTGCGTCAAAATCCTCACTACTGGCGTAATCCTTGCGGCGCACCACGCAGCTTTCCACACCGGCCTTTGCGGCCCGTTCCAGCGCATAGACACCGGGCTTGGAGGCCACCACAAGGGTGATCCTTCCGTTGGGGTTCTCGCCCCGGGCTTCGCTGTCCAGCAGAGCCTGCAGGTTGGTGCCGCCGCCGGAGACTAAAACTGCAATGTTCAGCACAGCTCCACGCCCTCACCTTCTGCAATGACGCCCAGACGGTAAGCTTCCGGCTCACCGTTTGCGTGCAGGATCTCCAGCGCCTTGTCGGCCTGCTCTGCGGGGACGGTGAGCACCATGCCAACGCCCATGTTGAAGGTGTTGAACATATCGTGCTCGGAGATATTGCCGGTCTTCTGCATCAGCTGGAACAGAGCCGGGGTGCGGACATCTGCCTTGTTGATGCGTGCGCAGCAGCCCTTTTTCAGGCTGCGGGGGATGTTCTCGTAGAAGCCGCCGCCGGTGATGTGGGAAATGCCCTTCACATCCACCTCTTCCAGCACCTTGAGCACAGGCTTGACGTAGATCTTGGTGGGAGCCAGCAGGGCCTCGCCCAGCGTCTTGCCGCCCAGCTCTGCAGGGGCAGTGTGCAGCACATCGGGGTTTGCGTCAATGTCAAAGATCTTGCGCACCAGCGAGAAACCGTTGGAGTGCACACCGGTGGAAGGCAGGGCAAGAATCACATCACCGGCTGCCATGGTCTCGTTGCTGAGGATCTTTTCCTTATCCACGACACCCACGGTGAAACCGGCCAGATCGTACTCCTCCTCCGGCATCATGCCCGGGTGCTCGGCAGTCTCGCCGCCCACCAGAGAGCAGTCGGCCTGCACGCAGCCCTCAGCCACACCCTTGACGATCTCTGCGATCTTCTCGGGAATGTTGCGGCCGCAGGCGATGTAATCCAGGAACACCAGCGGCTTTGCACCGGCGCAGATGACATCGTTCACGCACATAGCCACGCAGTCGATGCCGATGGTATCGTGCTTGTTCATGATCATGGCAATTTTCAGCTTGGTGCCCACGCCGTCGGTGCCGGAGATCAGCACCGGGTGCTTGTAGCCGGTGCAGTCCAGCTCAAACAGGCCACCAAAGCCGCCCAGACCGCCAATGCAGTGCTCGTTCATGGTGCGGGCCACATACTGCTTCATCAGTTCAACAGAGCGATAACCGGCGGTGATATCCACACCGGCGGCTGCATAGCTTTCAGAATAGCTTTTTTCCATGGTCTTACTCTCCTAACTTTTTCTCGTCCTTGGGACGGTCGTTCAGGTGGCGTTCGTGAATATCGGTGGAAAGCACCTCGTCCGGCTTCACGGCATATTCGCCGGTAAAGCAGGCGGTGCAGAATCCGCATTTTGCGTTCTTTGTAAGCTGGACAACATGCTCAGTGGAAAGGTAGCCCAGCGTATCGGCCCCGATCACTTCATTGATCTGCTCGACCGTGCGGCCGGTGGCCACCAGCAGTTTCTGATCCGGGATGTCAGTGCCGAAGTAGCAGGGGTACTTGAACGGCGGTGCCGACACCATAAAGTGCACCTCGGTGGCACCGGCATCCCGCAGCAGCTTGATGATGCGGGCAGAGGTGGTGCCGCGCACGATGGAGTCATCCACCAGCACCACGCGCTTGCCCTTGACCGTGCTGGAAACGACGTTCAGCTTGATGCGCACGCTGTTCTCGCGCTGCTTCTGGCTGCCCTGAATGAAGGTGCGGCCGATGTACTTATTCTTAATAAAGCCGATGCCATAGGGGATGCCGCTCTCCTGCGAGTAGCCGAGAGCTGCATCCAGACCGGAATCCGGCACGCCGATGACCACGTCCGCTTCCACGGGGTGTTCCTGTGCAAGGAACCGGCCGGCCTGCTTGCGGGCCTCGTGCACCGAGCTGCCCTCGATGATGCTGTCCGGGCGGGAGAAATAGATGAACTCGAACACGCACATCTGGGTGTCCGGCCGACCGCAGTGATCCTTGATGCTGCGCAGCTCACCGGTTTTTGCGTCTGCCACCACGATCTCGCCGGGCTCCACGTCCCGCAGCAGGGTGGCACCGGCAGCGTCCAGTGCACAGCTCTCGCTGGCAAATACGTAGCCGCCGCCGGGCAGCGTGCCGATGCACAGGGGCCGATAGCCGCGGGGGTCGCGCACGGCGATCAGCTTGGTGGCCGACATGATCACCAGACTGTAGGCACCCTCCAGCACATCCATCGTCTTGCTGATGGCTGTCTCGATGCTGCCCATGCGCAGGCGGTTGCGGGTGATCAGGTAGCAGATCACCTCGGTATCGGAGGAGCCGTGGAAGATGGCACCTTCATTTTCCAGCTGGCGGCGCAGCTCGATGGCGTTGGTCAGGTTGCCGTTGTGGCACAGTGCCATGGTGCCGCGGCCATGGCGCACGATCATGGGTTGTGCATTGGCCCGCACACGGCTGCCTGCCGTGGCGTAGCGCACGTGACCGGTAGCCATGTGCGCATTGGGGTTTGCCAGACTTGCCAGCACCGCCGGGGTGAACACCTCGTTCACAAGGCCGAGGTCGCGGTGGCCGTTGATCACGCCATCATCGTTCACGGCGATGCCGCAGCTCTCCTGACCACGGTGCTGCAGGGCATACAGAGCCGAGTAGGCCGCAGCGGCCACATCCTCGGTACCGGCACGGTCGTAAATGCCGAAAACGCCGCATTCTTCGTGCAGCGGATATGCAAAATCAGACATTGGTTCTCCTTTTTCGCTCTGAAACCCTCTCAGTCATTGCTCCGCAATGCCAGCTCCCCCGAGGGGGGAGCTTTTATACCGCTTTCCCGTCAGATGGCGTAAGACCTCGCCCTTCGGGAGAGGTGGCACGCCGCAGGCGTGACGGAGAGGGTCCGCGTCTTACAGCTCGTTCAGTTCGTTCTGCAATTTTTCCTCTTTGGCAGCGATCTGTGCGGCCATGGCGGTGCGCTCTGCTGCCAGCTTTTCGGTCAGAGCGTCGTCGCTCAAAGCCAGAATTTCCGCAGCCAGCCATGCGGCGTTCTTGGCACCGTTCAGAGCCACCGTTGCCACCGGGATGCCGCTGGGCATCTGCACCGTGGCAAGCAGGGCATCCATGCCGTCCATGGCACCGCCCTTCATGGGAATGCCGATCACCGGCAGGGTGGTGTTGGCAGCAAAGGCACCCGCCAGATGTGCTGCCATGCCTGCTGCGCACAGGATCACGCCGAAGCCGTTGGCACGGGCGCTTTTGGCAAACTCCGCTGCCTCGGCAGGGGTGCGGTGTGCCGAAAGGATGTGCGCCTCAAAAGGGATGTCCAGCGCTTTCAGCTGGGCACATGCGCCCTTTACCACCGGCCAATCGCTGTCAGAACCCATGATCACAGCCACTTTACGAACCATATCCAAACCTCTCTTTCTCAACCGACAAACAAAAAAGGCTGCGGTACACCCGTACCACGGCCTTTAATTCTGCGTATGCTCTCCCGACGCTTTGCACAAAGTTGCACGATGCCCCTGACATGCCCGAATGTTGTTTCGACCCATGAGACCCGGCAGCATCTTCATCATTGAAGTTCTCCTCCGCAGTTCCTTGTGCTTGCGTTTTCAGGCGGCGGAAAAGCCCTTTCTGCGGGCCGCCGTCCCTGTACTACATACAGTTTACGGCAAAAAAACATCTTTGAAAAGAGTGTTCCCACAAATTCTACCTTGTGTTTTCATGCCGTCAAAAAACTTTCAAAAGTTTTGTGCAGTTTCGACATTGTTTTTCTTTTTAAGTATGACTTATAGTTTAAGTATATTTTATGTAAATAGGATGCGTTAACTTTTTGTACAATAGACGGACTTTTTTAAAAAATAATTTTTGCTGTAATTGCCCGTGCAGCGCGGATGAGGTCCGCCGGGGCACAGCACACCTGCGTGCCGATGCGCCCACCGGAGACATAGACCTTCTCCTGCGTCAGCACGCTCTCATCGAACACAGTCTTATACTGCTTTTTCATGCCTACCGGGCTGCAGCCACCACGCACATAGCCGGTGACCTTGTTGATATCGGCCACATGGATCATGGCAACGCTTTTTTCGCCCACACTGCGGGCAGCGGCTTTCAGATCCAGCTCTGCTGCCACCGGAATGACGAACACAAAATAGTTTTTGCTATTGCCCTGCGTCACCAGCGTCTTATACACGCAGGCAGGGTCTTCGCCCATGCTGCCTGCCACATCCACACCTGCCACGGCAACGCCCTCTTCATGAGCGTACTCGTGGGCGGTGTAGGGCACCTTCTCGCGCTCCAGAATGCGCATGGCATTGGTTTTTGCTTCTTTTCCCATCTCTGATATCCCCTTTGCTCTATGTTTTTTCTATTTTATCACTTTCTTCAAAAAAATTCAAAATTCTCTTGACTTCAGTTTCCTGAAGTGATATCATAGCGTCACACACTTCAGAACCCTGAAGTTTGACACTGCAAGCTGCGGCAAAGGAGCCGGTCTCCCTCGCCGTTTCACACGATAAGGCAAAGGAGACAAAACGCTATGATCATCGTACTCAAACAGAACGCACCTGAGGTACAGGTACGCGAGTTCTGCCACGAACTGCAGGATATGGGCCTGCAGATCAACGATTCCAAGGGCAGTGAGAGCCACATTCTGGGCCTGATCGGCGACACCAAGGCCGTGGCCGAGAGCTGGGTGCTGGCAAACCCGGTGGTGGAGACCTGCCGCCGCGTGACCGAGCCTTATAAGAAGGCCAACCGCAAGTTCCACCCGGACGACAGCGTGATCGATGTGGACGGCGTAAAGATCGGCGGCGGAAACTTTGCGGTCATTGCAGGCCCCTGCAGCATTGAGAGCGAGGAGCAGATCACCTACTGCGCACAGCGCGTGAAGGCTGCGGGTGCTTCCCTGCTGCGCGGCGGCGCATTCAAGCCCCGCACCTCGCCTTACTCCTTTCAGGGTATGCGCAGCGAGGGCCTCGACCTGCTCAAGCTGGCACGCCGCGCCACCGGTGCTCCCATCGTGACCGAGATCATGAACACCGAGCACCTGCCCCTGTTCGAGAATGTAGACCTCATTCAGGTGGGTGCCCGCAACATGCAGAACTTTGAGCTGCTCAAGGCCGTCGGCCGTCAGAAGAAGCCGGTGCTGCTCAAGCGCGGCCTTGCCAATACGCTGGAAGAGTTCGTGATGAGCGCCGAGTACATCATGGCCGAGGGCAACGAGAACGTCATCCTCTGCGAGCGCGGCATCCGCACCTTTGAGACCAGCATGCGCAACACCCTCGACCTTGCCGGTGTGGTGATGCTGCACAAGATGACCCACCTGCCCGTTATTGTGGACCCCAGCCATGCCTGCGGCCACGCATGGATGGTGCCGGATCTGGCAAAGGCCGCTGTTGCTGCCGGTGCCGACGGCCTGATGATCGAGGTGCACAACAACCCCGCCAAGGCAAAGTGCGATGGTGCCCAGAGCCTGACCCCCGACCAGTTCGACGAGCTGATGCAGTTCATTGGCAAAGAGGTGGAGTTCTTTGGCAAAAAGCTGAACTGATGATTTGAACTATCCTCTGCGGAATTATTATTTTGTGTTTGCAACGAGGAAGATCCTGCGGGATCTTCCTCGTTGCTTTTTTCACACTGCATCTTCCGGTTCTGCCCCTTTTCCTGTGAAAAAACAACCCCGGGGCGCTTGCGGTCACCCCGGGGTTGTTACAAGAATGATCTACTTTTTAGGAGATCAGGCTCTTTTCCTTGGCCTTATCCCAGACAAGGCAGGTTTGGAGCTTGGTCACATAGCGATAGGGGCGGAACTCGTTTTCCTTCACATCGTCCATCAGACCCTGCTCTTCCATCCAGCTGGCAGCCTGCCGCAGATGAAGGTCGGCGTCATCGATGTCGCTGAAGCTCTTCACCGTCTGCGGTTCCGGGCAGCCGGCCTTTTCCCAGATCAGGGTCGCCAGACCGGCGCGGTTGGAGGGCATGGGGACGTCGGGCATATTCAGCACGCGATAGATGCCGGTTCCGGCTTCGTAAATGCCCCACGCGGCTGCACCGGTCAGCGCAACAGCCGCAATGCCGGCCACCACATCGCTGCTGCCGCTGCCGCTCGGGTTGTCGATGTCAACATTTCCGCCCTGATACAGCGCTTCGACGGTCACGTTGCAGCCGGGCATCTCAAACTGTGCGGTCGGATCATCGCCCAGATCCAGCTCTTTGCCATCGTCACGTACGGCGCTCCAGCCGAGGAACTCTGCGCCCTCTGCGCCCTCCGGGATGTTTGCCGTCACGGTCACGGGGGTGTTTTCCGGCACAACGGTGGCAGTATCCAGCTCCTGCTCCCCGGCACCGAGGTCAGCGGTTGCCTTCGCATTTACAGCGTTGACGATGTTGCCGTTGGCATCTGCCAGATAGCGGTATTCCACGCCGTTGGCATCGCGCTTATAGCCGATGATGTAGCCGGGATTCATGCTGAAAAGTTTCAGCTTGTTCTGATAGCTGAGATCCTCGTTTTCCAGCGTGATATGACGGCCGCGGCTTGGATCGTCGGTCAGGATCGTTGCCGTACCGGTAAAGGTCTTTTTGATGTTGATCTTCTGACCGGCACCCAGATGGATATTGCTTTGGGTGTTGTTCTCAAAGGCCGCGTTCTTCAGGGTCACTTCGGAACTGCCAAGATCCTTCAGAAGGATGCCGTCTTTGCCGCCCTTGATGGTGCCGCCGTTGATCCACGTATCGCCGAAATTGCCGGTGCAGTCAATGACCGTGCCTTCCGCATTCGAGGTAGCCACCGTGCCGCCGTTCATGCGCAGGCTGCCGCGGTTTTTGATGGTGCAGTCGGCATCCGAGGTAATGGTGCCGCCGTTGATCTCCACACGGCCCCAGCTGTTTTGGATGCAGCTGGCACCCTCAGACGCAAAGGTGCCTTCTGTTGTGGTGCCCTTGTTAATGGTCAGGTTTGCATAGCTGTTGACAAAGCAGCTTTTGGTACCGGTGGTATTGAAGTTGCCGCCATTGACGACTACCGTAGAATTTGAAACCGAAAGCACTGCTTCTGTGGAAGTTGCTGTAACGTCATTCAACGTCACGCTGCCCCCCGGACAAGCAAATATTGCAGGATAACCCGTAGAGTTGCTGAACGTATATCGGCCTCTATTCACAGTCACATTGCTGGAGCCACTAGCCACAATAAAGTAAGTACCTGTCTCCACTTCCGCATCATTTACAGTAAGCGCGCCTGAACCTATCATGAACGGATGAAAACTGCTTGCCTTAAACATACCATTTGAGACCGTTACATCTGCTGTCGGGTTGTATATATACATAAAGTGCTTTTTAGCTGTGCCATCAAATTCATGGCCGCCCATCTCAACGTTTACAACACCGGCGTTTTTTACATCGATGAAGGGATCCGCAGATGTAGGCTTTATATTTCCCTTAATGGTAATATTCACCGTCTCCGTTATATCGGTCAGATTGATCGTAATATTACCAGCGTAATTTCCCCCGGGGATCTCGTAATTGCCGCCTTTATCGATGATAATGCTTTTCGTAGGAGTCAGCTCAATTGCTGCATTTTCCTGCGCAGTTACGCCATTTTCAGGCGTACCCCCCCCAGAGCAAGTGCATTGACCGGAAGGACAGATGTCATCATGCATGCCGCAAGCACTGCACTGATGAACCGCATCTTCTGTTTTTTCATCCTCAAAACCTCTGCTTTCTGTTAAATTTCTGAGACTTATGTCTCGCATTTTTAGTATAGCACCTCTATTTTCTGCATACAATCTTCACCTGCACTGAAATTTGCCTTGTAATTTCTTCTAATTTTTGTTGCCTTTGCTCGAAATTCTCTGAAACTTCTCCCGGTAGTACCGGCCCCCCCGGCATTCCATTTTTTGCGTATTTGTGTTATACTATAGTGTATTTGCAATCCACCCTGAAATGAGGTTTTTTTATGAAAGCACATATCGCACGCAACCAGAACGCCGGTGTCCCGCTGGTTCTGGGCTGGAACCTTTCCCCCGCCGACCGCGGCAAACTGGATGGCATGGCTCCTGCTTTTGGCATGAAGCTGCTGCTCGTCTCCCCTGCCGATGCGGGCAAGACCGTGGCACAGCTGCTGGGCGAGGTGGAGACCAAGGCCGCCCGCACGCTGGTGCTGGAACCGGGTGCCTACCCGCCGGCAGTGGTTCTGGCCAACTTCAAGGAGAAGGATGTGGACACCCTGCTGGATCTGATGAAGCAGGCACAGGTTATCATTCCGCTCAAGGCCGTTGTGACTCCCTCAAACCGCAGCTGGGTGTTCGGCGATCTGCTGGCCCACCTGCAGGAGGAGCACGCCGCCTTTACCGCCGCAAAGGAGAACCGCACCGTATGAAGACCCGCGCAAAACGTTTCGTCAGCGCCCTGCTGGCCGGGGTGCTCTGCCTGAGCCTGCTGGCAGGCTGTGCCTCCAAAAAGAAAGAGCTTACCCGCTATTCCACCGTTTTTTATGATGTGTTCGATACCGTAACGCAGGTGATCGCCTACTGCGAGAGCGAGGAAGAATTCAACACCCAGATGGATGCCCTGCACGCAGACCTTATTACCTATAACCAGCTGTATGATATCTACAACGATTACCCCGGCGTGACCAACGTCAAGACCATCAACGACAATGCCGGCAGCGCTCCGGTGGAGGTGGACGACCGCATCCTCTCCATGCTGGAGCTGGCCGACCAGATGTACCAGACCACCAACGGCAAGCTGAACATTGCCATGGGCAGCGTGCTGAATATCTGGCACAATTACCGCGAAGCTGCCGAAGCCGCCGAGACGGATGCCGACAACAAGCTGCCCACTATGGAAGAGCTGGAAGCAGCCGCCCAGCACTGTGATATCAACAACGTGATCATCGATGCGGATGCCAAGACCGTTTATCTGGCCGACCCGGAAATGCTGCTGGATGTGGGCAGCGTGGGCAAGGGCTACGCCGTGGAAATGGTGTGTCAGGCTGCCGAGGCCCGCGGCCTGACCAGCGCTCTGGTGAGCGTGGGCGGCAATCTGCGCGCCATTGGTGTAAAACCGGACGGCAGCCAGTGGACCGGCGGCGTGGAAAACCCGTGGAGCTCTTCGGATGTATACACTTCGGATTCCATGCTGGACGGTGCCATCAACATGAGCGATATGGCCCTTGTGACCAGCGGCGACTACCAGCGCTACTACGTGGTGGACGGCAAGCGCTACCACCACCTGATCGACCCGGACACCCTGTTCCCCGCCGCTTACTTTAACGGCGTGACCGTGCTGTGCAGCGACTCCGGCCTTGCCGACTGCCTGACCACCGGCCTGTTCTGCCAGCCGCTGGAGGACGGGATGAAGATCGTGGAAAGTCTGGACGGCGTGGAAGCCATGTGGTGCACACCGGATCAGCAGGTCATCACCTCTTCCGGCTGGGATTCCCATTTGAAAAAGTAACCCTTAAAACGGCAAAAGGCCGACGCAGTGCTGCGTCGGCCTTTTGCTGTTTTATCAGATGGTGAACTGCACCACACAGAATGCCGCGTAGATGCACAGCAGCGCAATGCCCTGCGGGCGGCTCAGCTTGCCCTTGAAGAGAGCGGGCAGGGTGAGCAGCAGCATCACGGCGAACATGACCGGGAACTCCAGCACCAGCGATGCATTGTGGCCGAAGAGCAGGGAGTTCTGCGGAATGCTAAAGGGTGCCACCACTGCGGAAACACCGCTCACCAGCACCAGATTGAACACGTTTGCACCAATGACATTGCCCAGCGAAAGTGCACCGTGGCCCTTTGCCAGCGAGGTGATGGCCGTTACCAGCTCCGGCAGCGAGGTGCCCAGTGCCACAAAGGTGAGCGCGATCACCGACTCCGGCACGCCCAGTGCCTGTGCGATCAGGGTACCGTTGTCCACCAGAAGGTTGGCACCCACGGCAATGAGCACAGCGCCCACGGCCAGCAGGCCCAGCTCCTTGGCAAAGGATGCATTTTCTTCCGGTTCTTCCTCTTCTTCCGGGGCGGGGGCGTTCTTCATGGCCATCACGTTGCAGATGATATACGCTGCGAACATGGCCAGAAGGATCAGGCCCACCGGGCGGGAGAAGTAGCCGGTGGTGTAGGCCACACCGGCATAGAAGGCCGCTGCCACAAAGAAGAACAGCACCGGCGTGCGCAGGCTCTTGGGGTCTACCTTGCCCGGCTTTACCGCAATGGTGAGGGCCGCAATGAGCGATGCATTGCAGATGATCGAACCGATGGCGTTGCCGTAGGCGATCTCGCCGTGGCCGGTAAAGGCCGAGGTGGTGGAGACCATCACCTCCGGCAGGGTGGTGCCGATGGACACCACGGTGGCACCGATGAGCAGCTCCGGCACATGGAAGCGGCGGGCAATGCCCGTGGCACCATCCACGAACCAGTCACCGCCCTTGATGAGGCACAGCAGGCCCACGATGAACAGCAAAACAGGAATGAGCATAGTTTTCTCCTTTTGTTTTTGGCAGAGCAGCAATAAAAAAGAGACCTTTATTACATCCTGCCCAGAAACGGGAAAGTGTAATAAAAGTCTCAAGCTTCCGGTGACACAGCGGGCATTTCTGCCGGGATGTCGCTGCGCCACAGCGCACCGTTTTTGCAAAACGAGCGCCCTTTACTCCCTTTTATCCGAAAAATATTATACCGGTTTTTGCACCAAAGTGCAAGAGGAGCGTTGAAATTTCATCCGGCCTTGGCTACTTTCTTCGCGTTGGGATAAATACGCTCCATGCGGGCATCGTCAAAATGCGCATCCAGCAGCATATCGATGCTGTTCTTGGGCGCTTCACCGCTGGTGCGGGCATCGTAGCGGGCCAGCGCCAGCGCACTGGTGAGCATGTTCACCGCCATGAATACGGCCAGCAGGACGGTCATCCATGGGCGGACGCGGCTGCGTACCTTCTTCATGCCTCTGAGCACCAGCGGATAGCCGTAGCGCATCCATATCACCGCCGCAATGCCCCAGAAAAAGCAGTACAGCAGGTTGATGCGCCCGCCCAGATTGAACTTGAACTTGCTGTAGTCCCAGAACACGGTGCCGAACAGCAGCTCGGTGACGGCGCTGCATACGTATTCGTACACACCGCCCATGACGGTGCCAAAGGCGAACAGGTAGCGGTCGCTCCGGTCCTTTTCCTGACGCAGCAGCACCGTTGCCAGCACCAGCGCCAGACCCCACACCACGCTGAACGGCCCCCAGACCAGACTGGAGCGGCTCATCCAGACCCCGGCGGTCACGCGGCAGAACACCGTCTCCACCATGTCGCCCAGAAACGCGCCGATCACGAACAGCCACAGCAGGTCGGACACGCTGAGAAAGTTCTTTTCCCCCTTCCGGAGCGCAGTCTGCTCCTGCCGGGCCGCAGCCGGGTAAGCATACTGGATGCGTTTTTCAATGTAAAGCGCGATCCTGCGGCGCAGCGTGTCCGACCGCTCCCCCAGTCTCTGGTTGAGCTGCTCCAGCATCGGGTGCCGGGCCGCATACTGCTGCACCAGCACCGCCGAACCGATCTGGTCCAGTACCGCCACCGTCAGCGAGACCCATACTGCCGGGCGCAGCAGCCAGACAGGGATCTGCGCGCACAGCTGCAGCAACACATTATTGCCCCACAGCACACTTGCCGTGCCCAGCGCACCCCACAACAGCGAATACTGCAGGCACACATAGCCGTTCAGATTGAATTTTTTTCCGGAATAGTCCCACCACTTGCGGCGGTGCAGGCGTTCCAGCAGTTTGGCGGTGATCCATTCCATCACCGTTGCCGCCATCATACAGGCAAAGAACAGGTAGACCGGCTCGGTGCGCAGATCGCCGAAACTCACGGCCAGCAGCACGCCGGTGGTACCGTAGATAAAGCAGAACGGGCCTGCCGCCGCACCGCGGTTGGCAAATCTTCCGCCCCGGATGGTCGCGACTACCGTCTCAGCCACCCAGCCCAAAAAGGAATATACTAGATAAATAACACCCAGAGTATAGAAGTTCAGCGTCATAAGGTTCCTTTCGCTTCCAGTTTTTTCTTACTGCATTGATTGTACCCGTTTTGGGCGCTGTGTACAAGAGCCGTGCAGAAATTTTGTCACTCTGCGACGCGGCAGGCTCTCCGGGCATCTCTGAAAAGACGAAGATCCGGTCTGTTGCTTTGTTTTCAGATACATCTTAGAAAAAGGCCCTGCCATCCCGAAGGACAGCAGGGTCCAAAATTACAGCTTGAATTTACAGAGCGGAATCACAGCTGGCTCTTATACAGCTCCACGATCTCTTCCACGCTGGTGTCGCGGGGATTGCCGGGACGGCAGGCATCCGCAAATGCGGACTCGGCGAGGAACTGGATATCCTCTTCCTTCAGGATGCCGTGCAGATTTGTGGGGATGCCCACGTCTGCGCTCAGCTGCTTGACGGCGGCGATGGTGGCGTCAGCGGCTTCCACATCGTTCATCTCATCGATGCCCACAACGCCCATGGCCTTGCCCACGGCGCGGTAGCGCTCACCGGCAACGGACTTGTTGTACTCCAGACCCACCGGCAGCAGGATGGCGCAGGCCACACCGTGCGGGGTGTCATACAGAGCGGACAGGCCATGTGCCATGGAGTGGACGATGCCCAGACCCACATTGGAGAAGCCCATGCCGGCGA
>OMDR01000280.1_pt1 | contig 42521 bp, 36 predicted proteins | sample 1645251 | NCBI WGS metagenome assembly OMDR01 (sample SAMEA103958142, study PRJEB25191) | human gut metagenome | biome: human-associated habitat [ENVO:00009003]; feature: intestine environment [ENVO:2100002]; material: feces | place: Germany | collected 2013/2015 | reverse complement strand
CGGTCAGGGGCAGCAGCGAGAGCAGGAACACCAGAACGCCCATGCCGCCGATCCAATGGGTGAAGCTGCGCCAGAACAGGATGCCGTTGGGCAGGCCCTCCACACCGGGCAGGATGCTGGCACCGGTGGTGGTGAAGCCCGAAACGGTCTCAAACATGGCGTCCACGGGATTCGGGATGCAGCCGGTGAGGACGAACGGCACTGCGCCCATGATACTGATGGTGATCCAGCTCAGGGCGGTGGCCGCAAAGCCCTCCCGCATATAGAACACCTTGCTGCGGGGCTTGATGGCCTGCAGGGCAAAACCCAGCGCCCCACTGATGGCCGCCGTCAGCAGGAACACGCCCATGACGGCCCACTCGGCGTAGATGAGGCTCGTCACCGCCGGGAGCAGCAGCAGTGCACCCTCTATCATCAGGATGTAGCCCAGCAGACGAAAGACGATCGCATAATTCATACGTCCTGTCCCCCGTTACTCTTCCACGATGTCCCGCAGGTCGTGCAGGCCGTGTTCCAGCGTGACGACGATGACATTGTCGCCCACCTGGATCTGGTCGCCGCCGCGGGGGATGAGGATGTTGTCGCCGCGGGTGATGCAGCAGAGCAGCAGATTCTTTTTCAGATGCAGCTGGCTCAGCGGCACGCCGGTGGCCCGGCTCTCCTCATGGACAGTGAATTCCAGCGCTTCCACGCGGTCGTCGAGGATGCGGTAAAGGGTCTTGATGTTGTTTCCGGCCTCGTTCTGCAGGGCGCGGACGTACTGCACGATGTAGTCGCAGGTCATGTACTTGGGGTAGACGATGCTGCCCAAATCGAGCCCGGCCAGAATATCGTCGAACTCGAGGCGGTTGATCTTCGTGACCAGCTTGCCCTTGGAGTGCTTTTTCGCAAACAGGGTCAGCAGCACGTTTTCTTCGTCGATGTTGGTCAGAGCCACGAAGGCTTCGGTGGATTCCAGACCTTCCGAGAGCAGGAAGTCGCGGTTAGAGCCGTCCTCGTTCAGTATCTGTGCCTCAGGCAGGGACTCGGCCAGAACATTGCAGCGGGCCGGGTCCCGCTCGACGATGCGGACGCGGACGTGATTTTCCAGCAGCTCCTGGCTCAGATAATAGGCGATGGCACCGCCGCCCACGATGAGGGCGTTGCGCACCGGCCGCACCGGCATATTGATACGCTGGAAGAACTCGTGGGCCTTCTCCTGCGTGGCGAGGAAGGTGACCTGGTCGCCGTTCTGCAGCACAAAGTTACCGTTGGGGATGATGACCCCGCCGTCACGCTCCACCGCGCAGACCAGAATGTCACTCTTGAGGCGGGTGGGGATCTCGTGGATGGCCACGCCGTCCAGCCCCTGCCGCTCGGTCAGCGCAAACTTGATGAGCCGCACGCGTCCGCCCGCGAAGGTGTCGATCTTGCTTGCGCCCGGGAACCGCAGCAGATGGGAGATTTCCTTGGCCGCTGCCATTTCGGGGTTGATGATGGCCGAGATGCCGATCTGTTTCTTGATAAAGTCCAGCTCATGGCTGTAAGACGGGTTGCGCACGCGGGCGATGGCGTGGCAGTGGCCCGCCTTTTTGGCGAACATGCAGCACAGCAGGTTCAGCTCGTCCGAGCCGGTGACTGCGATGAACACGTCCGCTTCCTCCACGCCCGCCTCGGACAGGGTGGTGATGGACGAGCCGTTGCCGAGAATGCTCATCACATCGTAGGACTCCCCGATATGCTCCACACGGGCCTTGTTCGTATCGATAACGGTCACGTTGTGACCCTCTTCACTGAGCTGCCGCGCCAGCGCTGTACCGACCTTGCCGCCGCCCACCAAAACGATCTTCATAGAATAACCCTTTCTCTTCTCCTGCGCCGTCTGGGCGCTATTGAGTAGATTATACCACATCTCAGGCAAAACATCTACAAAATCAGCCCTTCTGTCGGCTTTATCCACCACAAAGCGCAGTTTTGGCGGAAAAACGGCCCCGGAACACACGGGTCCCGGGGCCGTTCTCAGCGATTCAGGTATTTCAGTACCGCTCCACGCCGTCCTTGGTGACGAGGGCATAGACCAGCGGGGCTTCCTCGGGCTTTTCGGGGCCGTAGACGAGGCCGCTGCGGTACTCGGCGGCGGCAGCGTCGAACTTATCCGCCGCGCCGTAGAAGGTGGCGAGGCTCTCGCCCTTGTGGACGTAGTCGCCGCGCTTCTTGTGGAGGGTGATGCCGGCGGCGAAGTCCAGCGGGTCGCCCTTCTTCTGACGGCCTGCGCCCAGCAGAACGCTGGCAGAGCCGATCTTCTCGGCGTCGTTGGCGACGATGTAGCCGTCCTCTTCGGCCAGCAGCTCATAGCTGGCGGCGGGCTTCTCGAAGAGGCTGTAGTCGTCCAGAACGCGGGTATCGCCGCCCTGGGCCGCGAACATCTCCTTGCACTTTGCATAGGCAGAGCCGTCTGCGATGACAGCCTCGGCCATGGCGCGGCACTCGGCGGGAGACCCCTTATCGGCCAGCACCAGCATATTCGCAGCCAGCTGCAGGCAGACCTCGGTCAGGTCGGCGGGGCCGTGCCCCTTGAGCACGTCCATGCTCTCCATGACCTCAAGGCTGTTGCCAATGTTGTGGCCCAGCGGGGTGTCCATGTCGGTGATCATCGCAGCGACGCGGCGGCCATGATGGGTGCCGATGGAGACCATCAGCTTGGCCAGTTCGATGCTCTGGTCCACGGTCTTCATGAACGCACCGGTGCCGGTGGTGACGTCCAGCAGGATAGCGTCCGAGCCGGAGGCCAGCTTCTTGGACATGATGCTGGACGCGATGAGGGGGATGCAGCTGACGGTTGCGGTGACGTCGCGGAGGGCGTACATCTTCTTATCTGCCACGGCGATGCCCTCGCTCTGGCCAATGACCGACAGGCCGATCTTATTCACCTGTGCAAAGAACTCGTCCTGCGAGAGGGCGGTCTTTGTGCCGGGGACGCTCTCCATCTTGTCGATGGTGCCGCCGGTGTGGCCGAGGCCGCGGCCACTCATCTTGGCGATCTTGACGCCGCAGGCCGCGACGATGGGCGCGATGACCAGCGTGGTCTTGTCGCCCACGCCGCCGGTGGAGTGCTTGTCCACCTTGATGCCCGGGATGGGCGAAAGGTCCACCATGACGCCGCTGTGGGCCATGACATCGGTCAGCTCGGCAGTCTCCTCGTCGGTCATGCCGCGCAGATAAACTGCCATCATCCAGGCCGCCATCTGGTAATCGGCCACCTCGCCGCTGACGAAGCCGTTGACGATGGCTTCCAGCTCCTCGCGGCTGTGGGTGCCGCCGTCCCGCTTCTTGGCGATCAAATCGTAAATGCGCATAAGGTCACGCTCCTAAATAATATTCTCCGCCGACGGCCCGGGCCGCGCTGCCCCGCCTCCGGCAATCGTATGACAATGTAATTCAAGTATAGCAAATTTTCCCGCAAAAGCAAGCGCTGTTTTGTGGAATCTGTTGAAAAAGAAGCAAAAAGGGCGCAGCCGCCCGGAAAAGCAGCTGCGCCCGGAAAATACGCTCGAATCAGCGGGAACCCTTGTCGTAGGGGATGCCCTCGGCCTTGGGGGCCATGCTGTTCTTGGAGGTGAAGGCCAGAATGACCATGGATGCCACGAAGGGCATCATGTTATAGATGTTGCTGGACCAGTGGAGCTGTGCGAGGAAGGTGGAGTCGGCGATGTTGGCCAGACTCTTGAACACGGCAAAGAACATGGCTGCGCCGCAGATGTTGAAGGGCTTCCACTGACCGAAGATCATAACGGCCATGGCAAGGAAGCCTGCACCGGCCACGCCGACCTCAAAGTTCCAGGTCTGGACGGGAGGCACGATATAGGCCAGACCGCCGATAGCACCCAGAGCGCCCGAGATGACGACACCGGCATAGCGCATCTTGTAGACGTTGATGCCCACAGAGTCCGCGGCCTGAGGATGCTCGCCGCAGGCGCGCAGACGCAGGCCGAAGCGGGTCTTGTACAGCACGATGTAGCTGATGATGAGCAGTGCGATGCCCAGCGGGACAAAGATGCTCAGCTCCAGGCCGCCGATGCTGAACAGGAAAGGCTTGTTGGAGTAGTTCAGCTTGGCGCTGCCGCTGTCGCTGAAGTTCTTGGAGATGACCACGGCCACCGCCGTCGCCAGCAGGTTCAGGGCCGTGCCGCCGATGGTCTGGTCCGCTTTCAGGTTGATGGACGCGAAGGCCAGCAGCAGGCTGTAGACCATGCCGGCGATAGCAGCCACCAGCACCGCGATGAGCACGGTGGCGAAAGCCGGCAGGCTCGCGGGCAGCATGGTGAGGGTGAGGACACCCGCCACACCGCCGATGACCATGATGCCTTCCAGTGCGATATTGATGATGCCGGAGTGCTCACTGAACATACCGCCCAGAGCGACCAGCATCAGCACGATGCCATACAGCAGAGTATACTTGATGAGAAGCAGCATATCACTTGCCCTCCTTCTTGGTTTCGGTCTTAGCAGGGGCAGGCTCTGCATTCACGTTGGTCTTGTCCGCATTCTTGAACAGCATGGAGTGGATCTTGCCACGGAACAGCATGGAGAATGCGCACAGGTAGATGATGATACCGCTGATCAGGTCGGAGATCTCGGTGGGGTAATACTTGGTGGACAGGAAAGAGCCGCCGACCGAGATGTGGGAGATGAAGATCGCGGAGAAGATGGTGCCGATGGGGTTGGAGCTTGCCAGCAGGGCCACAGAGATGCCGTTGAAGCCCATGGCCGGCAGGCTGGTGGAGTTCAGCGGGTTCCACTGAGAGACGTTGGACAGGTAGTAGAGTCCGGCGCCGAAGCCTGCCAGTGCGCCTGCAATGGCCATGGAGAGGATGATGTTCTTCTTCTCGTTGATGCCGGCGTAGCGGGCGGCGCTCTTGTTCAGGCCGACGGCCTTCAGCTCATAGCCAAAGGTGGTCTTGTTCAGGATGACCCAGATCAGAATGGCGACTGCCGCAGCGAGGAAGATCGCAATGGTGGTGCTGTTGGTCTGGAACATCTTGTTCAGGCCGAAGTCCGGGATGATGGACTGGGCGAACTCAGCGTTCTTGCTCAGGTTCAGGGTACGGGTATTGCGCACGTCGTACATGGGGCCGGTGCCGTTCTGGTAGATAAGCTCATTGACCAGATACAGGCCGATCCAGTTGAACATGATGGAGGTGATGACCTCGTTGATGTTGAAGTAAGCCTTGAAGAAGCCGGGGATAGCGCCCCAGATGCCGCCGAGGATGGTGGCGACGATCAGGCAGACATACCAGGGCATCTTGAGCATGATGGCACAGTAGAGAGCGCCGTAAGCGCCCAGCGTGTACTGACCGGCAGCACCGATGTTGAACAGGCCGGTCTTGAAGGCGAAGGCCACGGACAGACCGGTCATGATGAGGGATGCTGCGTTGGCCAGCTCCTTGCCGACGCCGTAGGGGGCGTCATGGAAGCCGCCCTTAATGATGCGGACAAAGCCGTCGCCCCATGCGTGGGCCGGGTTGATGGCCAGCAGCACGAGGAAGCCCACAGCCATGCCGATGACGATGCACAGCAGCGCGGCCAGCACACTGGTGATGGAGCTGTTGAGGTTGCTGTGGGAAAGTTTTTTCTTGTTCATTTATTTGTTCTCCTTTCCCTGCTTGCGTGCGCCGGCCATGTAGAGGCCCAGCTCCTGCACAGTGGTGGTCTTGGGGTCGAACTCGCCCACGATCTCGCCCTCGTACATGACGAGGATGCGGTCGGACAGGTTCATGACCTCATCCAGCTCGAGGCTGACCAGCAGGACAGCTTTGCCCTTGTCGCGCTGGGCGACGATCTGGCGGTGGATGTATTCGATCGCGCCGACATCCAGGCCGCGGGTGGGCTGAACAGCCACCAGCAGCTTGGGGTCTTTGTCGATCTCGCGGGCGATGATGGCTTTCTGCTGGTTGCCGCCGGACATGCTGCGCACGATGGTGGAGCTGCCCTGACCGCTGCGGACGTCGTACTGAGCGATGAGCTTATCGGAGTACTCGCGGACTTTATCGGACTGGATGAAGCCGCCCTTCTGGAACTCGGGCTGCCAGTAGCGCTGGAGCACCATGTTGTTCTCGAGGCTGTAATCCAGCACCAGACCGTGCTTGTGGCGGTCTTCGGGGATGTGGCTCATGCCGTCCTTCGAGCGCTGACGGATGCTCTCGCGGGTGATGTCCTTGCCGTCCAGCGTGATCTTGCCGCCCGACAGTTTTTCGAGGCCGGTGAGGCCATAGACGAGCTCGGTCTGGCCGTTGCCCTCGATGCCCGCCAGACAGACGATCTCGCCTGCGTGGACCTGGAAGGTGACGTCCTTGACGGAGTCCTTCTTGCGCTGGTCGTTGTGGATGGTGACATCCTCCACGTCCAGCACGACATCGCCCGGGTGAGCGGGCTTTTTATCGACCTGAAGCTGGACGTCACGGCCGACCATCATGCGGGAAAGCTCTTCCTTGGTGGTGTCCTTGATGTCTACGGTACCCATATACTTGCCCTTGCGCAGGACGGTGCAGCGGTCGGCGACCGCCATGATCTCGTTGAGCTTGTGGGTAATAAAGAGGATGGACTTGCCCTCCTTCTTGAACCCGCGCATGATCTCCATCAGCTCGTCGATCTCCTGCGGGGTCAGCACGGCGGTGGGTTCGTCGAAGATGAGGATCTCATTGTCGCGGTAGAGCATCTTCAAGATCTCCACGCGCTGCTGCATACCCACCGAAATATCACTGATGAGCGCATCGGGGTCAACACGCAGGCCGTACTTCTCGCTCAGGGCCATGACCTTCTTGCGGGCCTCGGCCTTCTGCAAAAAGCCCAGCTTGTTGGGCTCCACGCCCAGAATGATGTTGTCCAGCACGCTGAAGCACTCCACCAGCTTGAAGTGCTGGTGGACCATGCCGATGCCCAGCGCATTTGCATCGTTGGGGTTGCGGATGGCGACCTCCTTGCCGTTTTTGAGGATCTTACCCTCCTCCGGCTGATACAGGCCGAACAGCACGCTCATCAGGGTGCTTTTGCCTGCGCCGTTCTCGCCCAACAGGGCATGGACCTCACCTTTGCGCAGCTGCAGGGTAATGTCGTCGTTTGCCTTGATGCCCGGGAACTCCTTGGTGATATGGAGCATCTCGATCACAAAATCCTCTGCCAATCTGCTCACTCTCCTTTCGTGTCCAAACGACACTTATACTATTGTAATGCCCATTATACCGTATTTTTGCTGTTTTGCACACTTCTTTTTGAAAATTTAGTGTTTTGCCATATCATAAGTATTACTTTTGTGCATTTTGACGGACATTCCTTCCTCGTCTTGAAAAAGCATATAAAAAAGGCGGGACGCCCTTTGCAAAGCGTCCCGCCCGGGAAGTTTCTGATTACTGGATGTAGTTGACGGTGGTGAACTCGCTGACGGTGGGCTTGGTGCTGTCGTCAGAGCTGTTGTCCACAGTGATCTCGCCGCTCTTGATCTTCTCCTTCAGAGCCTCGTACTCGTCGGTGGTGAAGGTCTCGAAGTTCCAGCTGTCAGCATCGGTAGGCAGGCCGACGTAGTCGCCGTCCTCCAGACCGAAGTTGCCGTTGGAAGCAGCGATGTCGCTCCAATCGCCTGCCTCGATGTCGGACAGAGCGGTGTTGACAGCCTCGGTCAGGCCCTTCATTGCAGAGGTGATGAAGGGGTTGTAAGCGAAGGAGCCGTCAGCCACGCCGTTGACACCGATGTAGTTCTGGTCAACGTCAACGCCGATGACATAGCCGTTGCTCTTCAGAGCAGCCTCAACAGCGGAGGTGTAGATGCCGCCGCCGCAGGCGAAGACGACCTGAGTGCCGTTGGAGTACCAGCCCTCCATACGGGAGGTGATGTTAGCATCGCCGTAGAACTGGCCGCCGTAGAAGTAGTTGATGTCGATGTTGGTGCCCAGCTCCTGAGCAGCAGCGTCAGCGCCCTGCACATAGCCGTAGCCGTAACGGATGACAGCGGGGACAGCCATGCCGCCGAGGAAGCCCAGCTTGGTCTTGCCGTCCTTAACGACAGCGTAGCCAGCCATATAACCTGCCTGCTCCTCCTTGAAGGTGATGCAGTAGCAGTTTGCGGGGATGGCGTCGGTGCCGATGTCGCCCTGGGTGACATCGATGGCGATGAACTTGACATCGGGGTACTGGTCAGCAGCCCATGCCAGGGAAGCGCCGTACAGGTAGCCGACGCAGACGATGACATCAGCGCCGTCGTTGACAGCCTGACGGATCATGGTCTCGCGGTCCTCATCGGAAGCGTCAGCCTCGGGGATGTAGTACTGGCAGTCATCGCCCATGTAGCCGGAAACAGCGGTCCAGCAGGCCTGGTTGAAGCTCTCATCGTCGATGGTGCCGGTGTCGCAGGTCAGAGCGACCTTCACCATCTTCTCGCCGCCCTCAGCGGTGGAAGTGGCTGCGCTGGTGGAAGCAGCTGCAGAGGAAGCAGTGGAAGAGGAAGAACCGCCGCAGGCAGTCAGAGCAGCGGCAGCAGCAGCGGCGCCAGCCACTGCCAGGAAGTTACGACGAGAAATCATCATAATGAAAACTCTCCTTTTATTTTAATATAATCGCGTTTTGTTGACGAAATGTGCGCACTTGCACATTTACTGGCTCAAGTATAGCGGGAAGAAGGGACAGATGCAAGCCTTTTCCGATTACAAAACATTTACAAATATTTTATCAAAATTGTATAAAAACCATACTTATCCCGGAAAATTCGCTCCGCCCGGCCTTTTTCGCGCAGCTGTGTTCAATCTTCCACGGCCTTGTTGCCCGCCACGTTGGAGGGACCGAAGCCGAAGGGCAGCAGCTCGTCCATGCTGCGCTCGATGAAATCGTCCGGGCTTTTTGCCATGATGACATTCAGCTCCGGGCCGCCGAACTCGAACAGCGCCTGACGGCAGACGCCGCAGGGCGAGGTGATCTGCTTGTTGACTTCGCCCCGGCGCGCACCCACCACGGCGATGTCGGTGAACCTGGTCACGCCCTCGGCCACAGCCTTGAACAGGGCCGTCCGCTCGGCGCAACTGGTGGGGGTAAAGGCGGCATTCTCCACGTTGCAGCCGGTGAAGATGCGGCCATCCTCGGCGCGCAGGGCAGCCCCCACCATAAAGTCGCTGTAAGGCGCGTAAGCCCTCTCCCTGGCCGCAAGGGCCATCCGGATGAGCTCCTGCTTTTCTTCCAGAGTCAGTTTTGTCATGGTCAGTTCTCCTTTTTGCAATTTGCAGATATAGCGTTCTTCGTCCTGTGGGACGAAGCCAATGGATTCAAACATTTTCTGCGACTGGGTATTGAAGGAATAGATGTGCGCGAAGCACTCCGCCAAGCCCCTTTCCCGAGCCAGCTCCAGCATTTTTTCGATGACCTTCCGCCCGATGTGTTTATTCTGGTACTCCTTGCAGATGACGATGGCCAGCTCGCCGGTCGTCCGCAGGCTGACGTCACCACAAAGCACACCCCGATACTCGATATAAAACAGTTCCCCGTGTGTGTCCAGATAATGATACATCCGCTTCAGCAGTGGCAAATCATAAACGAAGTCCCTGTTATCTACCTGTTTGCAGAGCTGTGCATCCTGATACCACGCAAGTGCTGTATCGTAGGCCGGATAATACGGAACAAGCCGGATGTTCCCCTCCACAGAAATCGGACTACGCACCATGTTCACCGTTTCTCTGTTCATCGGCCTCATTCCCTTCTGTGTCGTGTATTTAAGTATAAATCATTCTTTTAAGAAGTGCAAGCGGCGATAATTACGCAGCATTATGCAATGACAGCTCTTGCATTTATCATTACAAATGAATATAATAGAATTACAAAGGAGGCGCATCAGAATGGCAAACGCAGTCAATGTGAATTTTCGGATGGACCCCGACCTCAAGCGGAGCATGGAGGAGGTCTGTGCCGAGATGGGGCTTTCGATGACGACAGCCTTCACGATTTTTGCAAAGAAAGTGTCGCGCGAGCATCGGATCCCCTTTGAAGTCTCCGCTGACCCCTTCTATTCTGAAAGCAACATCAACCATCTCCGTCAAATCGTCCATGATATTGACACCGGCAAAGCCAAGCTCACCGAACATGAACTGATCGAGGTGGACTGATGAGGCTGCTGTGGGAAGAGGAAGCGTGGGAAGATTATTGTCTTTGGCAGACGCGGGACAAAAAGCTGCTGAAGCGAATCAACTCCCTCATAAAAGACATTCAGCGGAACACCTATGAGGGCATCGGCAAGCCCGAGCCTTTGAAGGGAGATTTGAGCGGATGGTGGAGTCGGCGTATCAACGACACCCACCGCATCGTCTACCGGGAGCAGGATGGAAACATCATCATTGCGTCCTGTTACGGTCATTACACGGATACCTGAGAAGCAAAAAGACTGCTGTCGGCCGACAGCAGTCTTTTTATATTATGGTTAAATCAATACTCCGCGCCCAGTGCGACCTTCATCATATCGGTGAAGCTCTTCTGGCGCTGCTCTGCGGTGGTGATCTCCGGGGAGACAAAGCTGTCGGAGATGGTCAGCAGGCAGGCAGCGTTCTTGCCCAGCACCTCGGCGTTGGCAAACAGCGCAAAGCTCTCCATCTCCACGCAGAGGCAGCCGCGCTCGTCGCGCAGCAGCTCCCAGTAGGTGGGCTTTGCGTCGGAAGGCTGACGGTAGAAAACGTCGGAGGAGTGGATGTTGCCCTCGATGAGCTTGATGCCCTGCTTCCTGGCGGAGGCGCGCAGCTTGTCATTCAGAGTCTCGCTGGGGAAGGTGATGTCGTGGTCGTTGCCGCTCTGGACGCGGGCATAGTTGGACTCACTGACCGCACCGGTAGCCAGCACGGTGTCGAACAGCTTGGCGTCGGCAGTGTAGCTGCCGGCGGAGCCGATGCGGATGATGTTGTCCACATCGTAGAACTTGAACAGCTCATAGGAATAGATGCCGATGGAGGGCATACCCATGCCGCTGCCCATCACGCTGATGGGACGGCCCTCGTAGGTGCCGGTAAAGCCCAGCATCCCGCGGACATCCGTCACCTGACGGACATCCTTCAGGAAGGTGTCAGCAATGAACTTTGCGCGCAGGGGGTCGCCCGGCATCAGGACAGTCTTTGCGAAATCGCCCTTTTCGGCGCTGATGTGAGGAGTAGCCATAATAATTATCTCCTTTTTATGAATTTTATCCAGGCAGCGGAGCCCGCCGCCTTGCGTTACCAAAAAGCTTTTTTCATTCCGCTGAATGTCAGCCGACATGCCAAAGCCTCCCCTTTTTAGGCAACGGCGACGACTGCCGCCAGCGGCGGAAACAGGGAGGAGCTGTTGGGGCAGCGGCCAGCAGGATGCAAGCGACAGCGAAGCAAACGCTGGGTGCCGCAACCCGGCCTTGGCGCGTCAGCGCCTGAGAGGGCTCCTCTGTCAGCCCTGCGGGGTCTTGATGGTGGCGTATGTTTCCAGTGCAAGGTAATAGCGGTGGCCGTCGCTCTTCTTGTCCGTCCTTGTAAAGGCTATGGCGTTCAGTAATGTTCCGGGCCTCAGAATATCAATCTCTACCTCATCGCATTTCGTCATGCTCTCCGCCTGCGCCAGCGCGCTCTGGCCCGGCTTCACTTCTCCATACCAAAGCCAAACTCTGCCTGTCACCAGATAGTCCTTCAATTCATCTTCAATGATGTGATATGCCTCATAGGTCAGCCCACCATTTTTATCATCCAGCCAGTCCGGCTGGAACTGCTGTGCGATGGCCTCGAGCTTTTTGTCCAGCGTCTCGTCCTTCTGATAGTCAACATTTTGTCTTGTTTTCATTAGAGAGCGGAAGCACTCTTCTACCTGCTTGGTTTTGGAGCTGCTGTCCGAGCAGCCGGTGAGCAGGGCCAGCGCCATCACGCCCGCAAGGGCAAGGGCAAGGAGTCGTTTTGCAGTTTTCATCGTCGCTACCTCCAATCGTGGGGTGTGTCTCGGTGATTTTATTATACCATTCCCCCTCCCCCCAGGCAAGCGCGATTCACGCAGATTTCAGGCCCTTTCGCGCAAGTTTAGCCTCTCAGTCACCTTTGATGACAGCTCCTCGCCAGCGTCCTTGCCCTCTCCGTCTGCTTCGCAGACACCTCTCCCAAAGGGAGAGGCACTGGCGTGTCGGTCAGGCCCACGCGGGACGAGCAAAGTTTGATTTTATCGGAAACAGTAGTGCCCTGCTACAGAGATTCACAGCAGCTTGACAAGGTGCTCTTGTCTAGAAGCTGCTGCCCTCTGTAGCAGGGCACTACATTTTACGCCATATTACGCCTCAGGCGTCCAGTAGGAAGTTGACCGGCCTGCCAAGGGCTCTCCCTCCGGGAGAGCTGGCGAGCGGAGCGAGACTGAGAGGGCTGTTCTGTCACAGCGACGCATTCTCAAACGCATCCCCTGCGGCCTTTTGCAGGGCGTCGATGGAGATGGTGCAGAGGGCCGCGAGGTCGGCGTCCGAGCCGTCGGCAGGGATGTCCGCCGCCTCTTTCTCCGTCTTGCCCTTGAGGTAGCTGCAATAGCCCTCGCTGTGCTCGTACCACTCCTTGCCGAGGCTGGATGCGTTCCGCATCCCGTAGCTGTCGCCCAGCTCAAGCTTGGAGCGGACGGTGTCCGGGGCAGTGACGCCGCCGTCTGCCGCGATGGTCAGCGCAGGCTCTGCCATGTCGCCGATGGCGCTGGTCACACGGCCATCGGCATCCAGCGTCAGGGCCACGATGGTAAGGTCAACTTCTGCGTTCACGTCCTTGTCTTCGGTGGCGGTGATGTCCGAAGAGGCATTCTCCGCCTCTACGCCGAGGCTCACCCGGTCGCCCTTCGCCGCGCCGAGGGCAGACGCATTCGTGCAGGCTTTCGCCACGGCGTCGCGGTACTTATCCACCCGGATGGTGCAGCCGGACAGCAGGTCGGCGTCCACAGCCTTGCCGTCCTTATCCGTTTCCAGCATGGATGCCTGCTCCGGCGTCATGCCGGTGAGATAGTCGGCGAAGTCATCGGCCTGCTCGGCCCAGCCCTTTTTCAGCGAAGATGCCGCTGCCAGCGGGTAGTCGCCCCCTTTCTGGCGCTTGGTGCGGTAGTCGGTGGGCATGGTGACGACGCCTTTGCCGTCGGCGGTAACTTCCACTTCCAGCTCATCCAGCATCACGTCGGCCAGCTTGCCGTCTCCGTCCAGCAGGACGGCGGCAGCGATGGTATGGATGGTGCCGGTGCGGGCCTCGTCGGAGGCCTCGGTCAGGATGCCGAGGCCGGTCTTCCAGCCGCCGGTCTGGGTGGTGCTGGCGCTGCCGGACGAGCCGGACATGGCGTTCGAGCTGCTCATGCTGCCGGAATCGCTGCTGCCTTTGCGGCAGCCGGACAGCAGCAGTGCCGCCGCCACGGCACAGCTCAGAAGAGCTTTTTGTCTCTGTGTCATAAGCGTTACGCTCCCTTTCATCTCTTTGGGAGTAGTATAGCCCGACAGGAGTCTATTTATTTATGTATCTTTTTGTTGGAAACTGTGTTATACTTGTCCTGCGGCCTACCCCGCCCAGTTTTATGGGAAGGGAGGTGAAGGTAATGGCACCTATTCTCACGATTTTGGAATCTGTTGTGGCAAATGTAATCTCGCATTATATTTGTAAGTGGCTTAACAGATTCGACAAGGACCGCAAGCCCGACTAAACGGAAAGCCCCCGGGGAGCTGCAACTCCTTGGGGGCTTTTCTTTTGGTGAAGCCAATGGAACTTCTCACGATTCCATTTCTAGTATATGCGATTCCCTGCAAAAGTCAAGCACCACGCAGAAAATTTACAACTGTGCTCTGAGACCGACGTGTTATCTGGCAAAGTTCCAAAATAATGACGCAGCAACGCTGCAAAACAAACTTCGCCAGAGTGGCGAACTTCGGGTCAGCTGACGAAGTTCGAACTTCGCCAATCAGGGGAACTTCGCCAAGTTGGCGAACATCCAATATTAAACTATATATCGTTTATTTTATAGAACTTCGCCACTTATTCTACCGCAGTATCGCTCACATCAGCGGGCTCAGCAGGCGGAGCACACTGTCCAGCAGCGTCCCGGCCAGCGAGGTGCGGCAGTCGGCCAGCTGCACTTCCCGGCACTCCGGCAGGGTGCGGAGCACATCGTCCCGCAGCGCAATGACCTGACTGTTATAGAGCAGCAGCGCCCCGCACTCAAAGTGGAGGAAGAGGCTGCGGTAATCCATGTTGATGCTGCCCACCACGGCGGCGCGGTCATCGCTGACGTAGCACTTGGCGTGGAGGAAGCCGGGCGTGAACTCGTAGATGCGCACCCCCGCCCGGAGCAGCGGCACATAATAGGAGCGGGTCAGCCGGAAGACGAGCTTCTTGTCCGGGATGCCCGGCAGCACCAGCCGGACGTCCACGCCCCGCTTTGCCGCCGCCTTCAGAGCTTCCAGCATGGTCTCGCCCACCGCGAAGTAGGGCGTATAGATATAGACGTACCGCTGGGCCTGATTGATGATATTCAGGTAGACCGTCTCGGCCAGAGCCTCTTCGTCCAGCGGGCTGTCCCCGTAGGGCTGTATCACTCCGTCCGACTGGGCAGACAGGGCCTCAGCCTGAGGCATAAAGGGCGCATAATCCTCCTCGCTGGGGCGGAAGGCGTTCCAGTGGTCGAGGAACATCACCGTGAAGTTCCAGACCGCCGCGCCCTCGGTGCGGAGGGCTGCGTCCTTCCAGTAGCCGAACCGCTCTTCTTCATTGATATACTCGTCGGCCAGATTGATGCCGCCCGTATAGGCTGTATTTCCGTCCACGACCACGATCTTCCGGTGGTCGCGGTGATTCATGACCAGCGACACCAGCGGCACCACCGGGTTGAACGGGATGCAGCGGATATGCGCCCGCTCCATCTTTACCACGAAATCCGAAGGCAGACCCAGCAGACTGCCGAAATCGTCGTAGATGAGCCGGACGTCCACCCCCTGCGCCGCCTTGCGGACGAGGATGTCCTCTACCCCCTTCCACATCTTGCCGGTGCGGACGATGAAGAACTCGAGGAAGATGAACCGCTCTGCCTTTTCGAGGTCGGCCAGCAGGTCAGGGTACATGGCCTCACCGCAGGGGTAATATTTTGCCGTGGAGTTTTTCCATGCGGGGTACGGCCCGTACTCCGAAACATACCGGCTCAGTCCCCTGCTGGCGGGGTCGAGGGCGTCGGTCTGGCCCGGCTGCTGGGCGAGGTCGGCGGTGTGCTGGCGCTCCACCGCCTGCATCCGCTGGCGCATCCGCTTGGCGGGGGCCTTGTTGCCGAAGGCCAAATAGAGCGCACCGCCCAGCAGCGGCATCATGCCGATGAGGACGAGCCAGATGATCTTATAGTCGCTGTTCTCGTCCTTCCGCACGAGGTAGAGGGTGATGAAGAGGCTGAGGACGTTCAGCCCCGCATTCACCCACACCTTTCCGGCGGTGAGGGAGAAAAAGGCCCAGAGCAGCCAGCCGATCTGCAGCAAAACAAGGGCCACTGTGACCGTGGCCCTGTTGATGACACGATTGAAGAACCGTACGACCGGCAGCCGAAAGAACATCTGCGCCTCCCCCGCTGCCTTTCGGCAGCATTTTTATGGGAATAGTATAACGCAGCGATGCGGAGATTTCAAGCTCAGGCGTCCGCGTCCTCGAAGCCCACCATGAGGCCGCCCAGCTCGGCGTAGTAGCTGCACAGGCCGCCGCACTCGGTCACCCGCACCTGTGCGCCCTCGAAAACAGCTTTCACCATGTGCATCAGGCGCTCGGCGGCGGCAGGGTTGCCGCAGTGGGCAATGATGACTTTGCCGTTGGTGTAGCCGTGGCCTTTGAGCTCCAGCACGATGCGCTCGAGCGCGCCGTGCTCGCCGCGGGTCTTGCAGAGGACGTCCAGTTCGCCCACATCGCTGGCCTTGCCGATGACCCGGATGTTGAGCATCCGCGCCACAGCGGCCACAGCGGGCTTCACCCGGCCATTCCGGGCCAGATTCGCCAGCGATTCCAGCGAGAACAGCAGATGGGTGTGGTGACGGTAGCGCAGCATCTCTTCGCACACCTCGTCAAAATCCTTACCCTCTTCAATGAGCGCACGGATGTGCTCTGCCAGCAGCACCAGTTCCGGGCCGGCAGACAGGCTGTCCAGCACAAAGACATGAGCACCCGGGTGCTCTGCCTGATACTCTTCTGCGGCCAGCTGGGCGGCGTTGCAGCTGCCCGACAGGGTGCCGGTGATGGTGATGGCATAAATTTCATCTGCGCCCTCATAAGCCTCCAGCCAGTCGCCGATGTTGGGGCAGGAGGTGCTGGTCTTGCCCTTATAGGTGCGCAGGGTAGTCGCCATTTCCACGGCGTCCAGCGTGCCGTCGTCGAGGTATTCCCTCTCGTCGGTCACGATCTTCAGAGGCACAGAAGCAAAATCAATGCCGTCCAGCTTGTACAGGCTGGCAGAAGAGTCCACAACGATTCGTTTCATCTCATCTATCTCCATTCCGGCGGGTGTCCGCCGCTTTTTTACGTTCGGTGAGTCCACTATATCAGTTTTTCAAAAACCTGTCAAGCGATTTGCAAAATTCTTAATATTGTTTTCATAAACGGTTGACCCCGACTCAAAAATGCGATATACTACCACCATGAATCAGGAAATGAAACGCCGTGTCACGGCCTGCGCCGCCGGGTTTTCCCTGCCGCGCTACCGGGAGCTGCCCTCCGTGGGGCTGTATCTCGACCAGACCGTGCAGCTCGTCAACAACTGCTTCCGGGGCTTCCCCGGGGTGGAGCTCACCCCCTCCATGGTGAGCAACTACGTCAAGAAAGGAGTCATCTCCCACCCCGTCAAAAAGAAGTATTCCCGCGAACAGCTGGCTTCTCTCATCTATATCGTATTGTCTAAAAATGTCCTCTCGCTGGAAAACATCGACACCCTGTTCCAGATGCAGCGGGCTCACTGCACCGCCGCCGAAGCCTACGACTACTTCTGCGACGAGGTGGAGAACTGCCTGCCCTACATCTTCGGTGCCAGCAGCACCATCTGCGGCCTCGACCCGGATGCCGACGACGAAAAGCGTCTGCTGCGCGGCACCATCGTCGCCGCCGTGAACAAGATGTACCTCGACTGCTGCTTCGTCGCCATGCGGCAGGAGGAATCCCTCTGGCCGGGGATACTGAGCGACCTCGAATAAAAAGAAAAACGTCTGTACCTCCAAACGAAGTACAGACGTTTTTCTTATGCTCTGATTTTAGGTATCCTGCAGCTCACCACGGCTTGCGGCCTTGAGGTAAGCGAAGATGAAGCCGTCGAGGTCGCCGTCCATGACAGCGTCCACGTTGCCGGTCTCGTAGTTGGTGCGGTGGTCCTTGACCATCGTGTAGGGCATAAAGACGTAGGAGCGGATCTGGTGGCCCCATGCGATCTCGTTCTGGACGCCCTTGATGTCGTCGATCTTATCCATGTGCTGCTGCTTGGCGATCTGGTAGAGCTTTGCCTTCAGCATTTCCATCGCGTAGTCGCGGTTCTGGAACTGGCTGCGCTGAGTCTGGCAGCTGACCACGATGCCGGTGGGCTTATGGATGAGTCGGACAGCGGAAGAAGTCTTGTTGATGTGCTGGCCGCCGGCACCGGAGGAGCGGTAGACCTGCATCTCGATGTCCTCGGGGCGGATGTCCACCTGGATGGTGTTGTCCAGCTCGGGCATGACTTCCAGAGAGGCAAAGCTGGTCTGACGGCGGGCGTTGGCGTCAAAGGGAGAGACGCGCACCAGACGGTGGACGCCGTTCTCGCTCTTGAGCAGGCCGTAGGCGTTGGCGCCCTTGACCATCATGGAAGCGCTCTTCATGCCGGCCTCGTCGCCGTCCTGATAGTCCAGGACCTCGACGGTCATGCCGTGGGCCTGCGCCCACTTGTTGTACATCCGGTAGAGCATCTCGGCCCAGTCCTGTGCCTCGGTGCCGCCGGTGCCTGCGTGGAAGGTCAGGATGGCGTTGCTGTGGTCGTACTCACCGTTCAGCATGGTCATCAGCTGCAGCTCGTCCACAGCCTTGCCCACGGCGTTGACGGCCTCTTCGGCCTCCGGCACCATCTCGGGGTCGTACTCCTCATCCAGCATGACCAGCATGGTCTCTGCGTCATCGTACAGGCCCTGCAGCTTCTCGAAGCGGGTCAGCTTGCCCTTCAGGTCGCCCACCTCGTCGAAGACCTTCTTGCTCAGCTCAGCGTCGTCGTAGAAGCCGGGGCGGGACATGGTGTGCTCCAGCTCCTGCACGCGCTTGCGGGAAGCGTCGATGGCCAGCGCCTCCTCCAAGTCCTTTACAGCGGTGTGGTATTCAGCCAGCTGTACTTTCAGTTCATCAGTGGTGATCATCGTTTTATTCCTCTCGTCTCAGTCAACGGATACATCTTTTAGCAGCGTCCTTGCCCTCTCAGTCTCGCTTCGCTCGCCAGCTCTCCCAAAGGGAGAGCCACTGGCGTGTCGGGCAGCTCTGCGCTGGACGCCCATGGCCCGACAGGGCGCAAAAGAGCGGGCCTCGCTTACGAGGGCAGCGGCTTCTGGACAAGCACACCTTGTCAAGCTGCTGTGAATCTCTGTAGCAGGGCACTACTGTTTCAGGTCAGCGCAAACTTTGCTCGTCCTGCATGGGCCTGCCTGGCCTGCCAATGGCTCCCCTTTCAAGGGGAGCTGTCGCGTCAGCGACTGAGAGGTCCTGCCGGGGCATCGCTCTATAGGGGGCTGCAAAAGATACAGTTTATACACAGATACTTCATTAGTATACCCAGAATCCATGATAAAGTAAAGAGGAAAAAATACCATTGTGCTGGAAATTTGAAGATTTCCGCCTTTTCTTTTCCGCATTTTAAGTGTATAATACTGATAAACTACCCTATTCATTGGAGGATGTTATGCCAAAATACTATGGCTGTCCGTGTGAGGGCTGCGGCAAGCCCCTCACACTTCAGGATGACATCGTGGTCTGCCCCGACTGCGGCGCGCCTTATCACCGCGTCTGCTACGAGAAGCTGGGCCAGTGCATCCACCGCCCCGCCCACGCCGCCGGCTACGAGTGGAAGTTCCCCTACGAGGAGAGCCAGCTCCGCACCTGTCCATCCTGCGGCGAGCGCACCCTGCGGGATGAGGAAACGTGCCGCTGCTGCGGTGCTGTGCTTCCCCCCGAGGGGCAGGAACCTCCTTCTTCCCGCGACAGTGGCGAAGAGACTTTTGACTACTCCCAGATGTACCGTCAGTTCGGCACTTCCGCCGACCCGGAGAAGGAGTTTTTTGAGGACGCCTTCGGCAAAGAGGCCAAGATGGACGGCATCGCCCGTCAGGACTGGCTGGACTATATCGGCCCCGCCGCCCCCGCTTACCTCGCCGCTTATAGCCGGATGCAGCTCCAGAAGAGCAAAGTATCCATGAGCTTTTCGGCTCTGCTGTTCGGCCCCTTCTACTTCTTCTACCGCAAGGCGTGGAAGCCGGCCTTCGGCTTTCTGGCCGCTGAACTTCTGCTGGCAGCGCCCACCTTTATCGAGATGCTGCAGCTCTCCGGCAGCGCCCTCGCCCCGGCCATGAGCGCTTCGGCTCTGACGGTATTTGCCCGGGTCTGCTCCGTCCTCAGCTTCGTGCTGATGCTGGTGCGCGGTATGTACGGCAAGTGGCTCTACCGCAAGAGCGCCGCCGACCACATCCGCCGCATCCAGTCCGAGTTCCCCGACGCCCAGCAGCGTCAGGCCGTGCTCCGCGCCCAGGGCGGCGTCAGCCTTGGGGCCGTGCTGCTGTGTATGCTGCTGCTGATGGTGGGGGGCAGCGCCTTTACCCTGCTGCTCGGCCCCGATCTGCAGGCTCTGCTTACTGCTCTTGCCGGCTGATGCACCCAGCCGTAAATCTGAACGTGAAGGAGTTTGAACCATGAAAAAAATCACCAAGGCAGTCATCCCCGCCGCTGGTCTTGGCACCCGCGTGCTGCCCGCCACCAAGGCGATGCCCAAAGGAATGCTCCCCCTCGTGGACAAACCCGCCATCCAGTATCTGGTGGAGGAGGCTGTCCGCTCCGGCATCACCGACATCCTTATCATCGTGAGCCGCAATCAGGACATCATCCAGGACCACTTTGACCGCAGCCCTGAGCTGGAAGCAAAACTTGCTGCTCCCGGCAAGGAGAAGATGCTGGAAGAGTGCCTCGGCATCTCCAATCTGGCCAACATCTTCTTCGTCCGCCAGCAGCAGACCCTCGGCCTCGGCCACGCTGTCAGCATGGCCAAGCCCTTCACCGGCGACGACCCTTTCGTGGTCATCTACGGTGACGACGTCATCTGGGGCGAGGACCCGGTCTGCGCCCAGCTCATCCGTGCCTACGAGGAGTTCGGCCGTCCGGTTGCCGGCGTGTCCGCCGTACCTTGGGCCGATGTGAGCCGTTATTGCAGCCTCAAGACCACCCCCATCCACGACAACTACTTCTTTGTGGATGATATGATCGAGAAGCCCAAGAAGGGTCAGGAGTTCAGCAACTACTCCATTCTGGGCCGTGTGCTGCTGACCCCGGAGATCTACGACATCCTCGCCAGGACCAAGCCTGGTGCCGGCGGCGAGATCCAGCTGACCGACGCCATGGCCGAGTATGCCCGCAACTACGGCGGCATGACGGCTGTGGAGTTCACCGGCAAGCACTACGACATGGGCAACAAGCTCAAAGTCGCTGAGGCACAGGTGGAGCTGGCCCTGCAGCATCCCGAGATCGGCGAGGCATTCCGCGCCTACCTGAAAGAGTTCTGCAAGACGCTGTAACCCTCTCAGTCACCTACGGTGACAGCTCTCCCAAAGGGAGAGCCTCTGGCGTGTCGGTCAGGTTTTGTCTGGACGCACAAAGTCCAATTTATCAGAAACACTAGTGCCCCGCTACAGAGGGCAGCAGCTGCGGAACATGCGTTTCCGGTCAAGCTGCTGTTACTCTTGGTAGCAGGGCACTATTTTTTGTGCAATATCAGACTTCCAGCAGTCAGGCGAAAGTGGCCCGGCCTGCCAAGGGCTCCCCCTCTGGGGGAGCTGTCACGCCCACGGCGTGACTGAGAGGGCTAAAAAGCGCCCTCACCTTGTCATCGGTGAGGGCGCTTTGCTGATCGCTGATTATTTTGATTGGGTTGATTATCTCAGATTAGTCGCTGACGTAGGGCATCAGAGCAACGTGACGAGCACGCTTGATAGCCACGGTCAGTGCGCGCTGATGGAAAGCGCAGGTGCCGGTAACACGGCGGGGAATGATCTTTGCACGCTCAGAGACGTACTTACGCAGACGGGGAACGTCCTTGTAATCGATGGTGTCGATGCGATCGACACAGAAGCTGCAAACCTTCTTGCGGCCGCGACGCATGGGGCGTGCGGGGCGAGAGCCTTCGGTTCTTTCAAAAGCCATTGCTTATTACCTCCTGTTGGATTTTTACGGTTAAAACACCGGTTCGGGAATCAGAACGGCAGGTCGTCGCTGTCGTCGATGACGGCGAAGTCATCTGCATTGCCGGCAGAATAGCTGGGAGCTGCCTCCACAGCAGCCGGACGGGCAGGAGCTGCGTTCTGGTAGGACGGAGCAGCATTCTGATAGCTGCCGCCGCCCTGATTGCTGCCATTCGATTTGGAGCCAGCAAAGTTGACGTTATTTGCCACGACCTCCACAGCGGTGCGGTTGTTTCCGTTCTTGTCCTGATACTGGCGGGTCTGGAGACTGCCTTCGATGGCGATCAGACTGCCCTTCTGGAAATACTTGGAGACGAACTCTGCCTGCTGGCGCCATGCGACGATGTCGATGAAATCGGCCTGACGCTGCTCGCCCTGACGGGCAAAGTTGCGGTCACACGCAATGCGGAAGCTGCACACATTGGTGCCGCTCTGGGTGGTGCGAAGCTCGGGATCCGCCACGAGACGGCCCATGATCGCTACAACATTCAACATAATACGGACTCCTTTTTCGTCACGAAAAGATTACTCCTCGTGGGCAACGATCAGGCTGCGCATAACGCCCTCAGTGATCTTGTACACACGGTCGAGCTCAGCGGGGAAGCTGGGGTCAGCAGTGAAGTTGATCACGGTGTAGACGCCTTCCTCCTCATCGTTGATGGGGTAGGCCAGACGGCGCTTGCCCCACTCATCGATGGAATCGATGGTACCGTTAGCCTCGATCAGGGACTTGAACTTACCGATGAGAGCGGAAGAAGCCTCCTCGTCGAGAGCAGCGCTGGTAATCAGCATGGTTTCGTACTTTGCCATTTTGTAGCACCTCCTTTTGGACTTAAGGGCCTCAAGAATATGAGGCCAAGGGTACACAGCCAGCGCGGCGTCGCGCGGACTGTGCGGCGTGTCTGTTCAGACAACAATTTATTATAGCAAGCCCCGCAAAAATTGTCAAGCCCTCCCGCAGGATTTTTTTCGTATTTTTGAGCGCATGACAGCAAAATCTCCCTCATCATTCTTTTTATGCTTTTCCAGTATATCCGTCATATCTCTTTTATATGGCATCCTTAGTCATTTCCAAGCCAGTTTTCCTTTGCATTTCGCCGAAAGATGGACTATAATAAAAGATGTTCTTCTCCCCTTCTGTCTTCGTGCGCGGCGCATGGCAGGGCTTACGGGGGAGCAGGACGATTGCTAACGTCAAAGGAAGGATCGCCTATGTATTCCATCTTTCGGAATCTCGCCCTCATCCTCATCAGCGCCAAGTTCTTCGCGCTGCTCGCCCGCAAATGCCGGGCGCCGCAGGTGGTGGGTGAGATCATCGCAGGTCTTGTCATCGGTCCCTGTCTGCTGAATCTCGTGCAGCCCAGCGACTCCATCGCCATTTTTGCTGAGATCGGCGTCGTGCTGCTGATGTTTACCACCGGCCTCGGCACCAACCTTCAGGAGCTGATGCGGGCCGGCCCCATCGCCACCCTCATCGCCTGCGTGGGCGTGGCCGTGCCTCTGGCAGGCGGCACCCTGCTCTACAGCCTGTTCTACGGCTTTTCGGCGCTGGGCAGCCCGGAGTTTTATCGGGCGCTCTTCATCGGCACCATCATGACGGCCACCAGCGTCTCCATCACCGTCGCCACCCTGCAGGAGCTGGGCAAGCTCAAGAGCTTCCTCGGCACCACCATCGTCAGCGCAGCCGTCATTGATGATGTCATCGGCATCGTGGTGCTCACCTGCGTGCTGGGTGCCAGCGGCGGCGCAGATACCAGCCTCGTCGATGTACTGATGGACACCGTCCTCTTCTTCATCGCAGCCATCGTCATCGGCCTCATCATCCACAAGGCCATGCTCTGGCTGGACCGCCGCAACCCCCACACCCAGCGCATCACCATCGTCAGCCTCGCCTTCTGCTTTGCCATGGCCTACATCGCGGAGCAGTACTTCGGCATCGCGGACATCACGGGTGCTTACATTGCCGGCATCGTGCTCTGCTCCCTCGAAGATGCGCCCTACATCGAGCGCCGTGTGGACATCAGCGGCTATATGCTGTTCTCCCCCGTCTTCTTCGTCAGTATCGGCCTGAAGACCGACATCAGCGGCCTCACCCCCACCATCCTGCTCTTCAGCGTCTGCTTCGTGGTGGTGGCCCTCATCACCAAAATCATCGGCTGCGGCCTCGCCGCGAAAGTCTGCCGCTTCAGCTGGCCGGACTCCCTCAAGGTAGGCGTCGGCATGATGACCCGCGGCGAAGTGGCCCTCATCGTGGCCCAGAAGGGCCTCGGGGTCGGTGTGGTGGACCCCGTCTACTTCACCGCCGTCATCCTGCTCATCGTCGTGTCCTCTATCGTGACGCCGCTGGCGCTGAAGGGGCTGTTTAGTAAAGGATAACGTCCTTGCCCTCTCAGGCGCTTCGCGCCAGCTCTCCCAAAGGGAGAGCCCTTGGCAGACTGGGCCACTTTCCGCTGACCGCTGGAAGCTCAATATAACGTAAAAGATAGTGCCCTGCTACAGAGATTCACAGCAGCTTGACAAGGGATATTGTCCCGAAGCTGCTGCCCTCTATAGCAGGGCACTACTGTTTACGATAAAATCAAACTTTGCTTGTCCTGCGTGGGCCTGACCGGCACGCCAGTGCCTCTCCCTATGGGAGAGGTGGCATTGCGAAGCAATGACGGAGAGGGCTACGCGCTAAATCCCTCAGACCACCTGAATGCGGCCTGCGCCATACGGATTCTCGTAGTTCAGCAGGTAGCCCGGATAGCTTGCCAGCGGGCTGTTGGCACTGCTCAGGACAGGCACATCGTTCACAGCGTCGAAGATCATGGCGTAGGTGGACATGACGAGGTAGTCCTCAGAGACATAGTCCTTGATGAGCTCTGCGCCGTCGAACATGGCGAAGCCATCGCCCAGATTGCGCAGGGTGTAGTTCATGCCGGCCAGCGCATAGGTGCGGTTCAGGTCCAGCGGCTCGTAAGTGCCGGTCTTCTTGTTGTAGATGCGCACGTTCTGGACGCGGGGCGTGCCGGTGGCGCTGCCCATCCAGACATTCTTGTCGTCGGTGAGGACGGTGTTGGGGATGTCGGTGTGGATCTCATAGGTCGCACCGGCAACATGCAGGAAACCGCCGTTTTCCTTGCCCTCCGGGCCGACGAAGCGGGCGCCGAACTCCAGAGCATCCTGAATCTGCTTGCCGGTAACAGACATCAGGCAGGCCACGTTGCCGAAGGGGCTGACCTGCTTGCAGGTCTTGAAGGTCCACTTGCCAGCGTCCACATCGGTGCGGATGCCGCCGCCGTTCATCATAGCGATGTCGCAGTCCAGCTGCTCGACCTCATTGAAGTAAGTATAGATGCCGTCGGCCACGAAGTCGCCGAGGTTGGTCTCGCCCATACGCCCAGCATAGCGTCCACATCGTTGATCCAGGCTTCTGCGGTAGCGGCCACAGCGGCGTCGGAGACATCAGCGGTGGAGATGAGCTCGGTGGTGATCGCGCCGTCTTCGGCGATGGTCATCTTACCGACGTTTGCCAGATAAGAGCCGGTCTGAGTCAGGGTGACAGCCTTGCCGGCTGCATCGTAGACCTGCTTGTTCTCCATGACGGTGTGAGAGTGGCCATCGATGAAGGCGTCAAAGCCGGTGGTGTTGGCAATGACTTCCTCACTGGTCCAGGGAGAGGAGGACGGATCAACGCCCAGATGGCCCAGACCGATGATGATGTCTGCGCCCAGAGCCTTGGCCTTGTCGATGGCCTTCTGGACGGCGTCGTACAGCTTCCTGCCGTCGTCACCGCCCAGGATGTCGTAGATGTACTTGGTCTGCTTGGCGTTCATGAAGTAAGCAGGAGTGGACTTGGTGAAGGACTCGGGGGTCGTGATGCCCACGAATGCGATCCACTTGCCGCCTGCGGGGAACAGCTTGACAGCGGGCAGGACGCGCAGGCCGGTGCGCAGGTCCACCCAGTTGCAGGAGACATAGGGGAAGTCCGCTTCCTTGATGATGGCCTTTGCACGGGCCATACCGTAGTCGAACTCGTGGTTACCCGGAGTAGCGATGTCGTAGCCAGCCTCATTCATCAGCTCGATGATGGTAGCGCCGTCGTCCATGGAGCCGTAGGCAGTACCCTGAATATGGTCGCCTGCGTCCACCAGCAGGACGGGCTTGCCCTCATCCACGTAGCCCTGCTTCATGGCAGCGATAGCGGCATAGGTCAGTTTGGGAGACTTGTTGTCGATGTAGGTGTGGACGTCGTTGGTGTACAGGATGGTGACAGCGGCATCCTTGCCCGTCAGGAAACCGGCCGAAGCCTGAGGAACGGCAGCAGCCATGGCGGAGGCAGCGGCGGTGACACCGGCAGCCTTCAGGAAATTGCGGCGAGAAATAAAGTGTTTCACGAAAAAGAACCTCCTTTATGTTCCAGACCAGTTTTTGCGGCACAGCCTCTCTTCCGCTGTGCCGCATTCTTTGTTTTAAGCTTACCACAGAACCGCCGAAAGAGCAAGCGCAAAGATGGTCATTCTGCATAATAGTTTTCTTTATGAGTACGACTTTTTATGAAATCTCGCGCAAATCAGCACAAAAGACCGGGCCGCTGCTTCCTGCCTCAGGCTTGCAGCGACCCGGTCTTCCGGTTATGGAGGGATCAAAAATGGAATGTTATTGTCAGATAGCGTTATACTGGCGCAGGAACTTCTCGAGGTCGGTGCCTTCGATCTTCTTCAGCGCCTCCTTCAGGGCGATGCGGCCCATAAGGGGCAGCTCCATGTCCGTGAGCTTCCGGCCGTCCCGCAGCTTCACCGAGGCATCCACCAGCGCCCGGACGTCATAGGTGCTGCCCCAGACCTCCGGCACGCCCCGGTCGATGTTCAGCAGCCGGTACACCGCCTCCATGCCGGTGCGCATGGAGTATTCAGTGGTGAAGATGGTGTCCCGGCCGGTCTCGGCGAACTGGCCGAGGAAGGCAAAGTTCACGGCATCCTTCGGCACGATGTCGGGGCGGTCGCCCTTCGCGCGGGGCATGAAGAAGGCGTCGATATAGGGCATCATGACCGGCACGGTGTTGGCGCTGTGCTCGGCAAGCTCTGCGATGTCCTCCACCGGCACGCCCAGATGGTAGAGCCACTCCATGCAGATCTCCCGGCCGGTGCAGTCCCGCATGGGCTTTTTGACGTAATCGCCGGGCTTATCGCTGAACAGGCCGTACACCCAGACGCAGAGCTGGTCTTTGGGCTGTGCGCGGAACTGCTGCTGCCGGTTCAGGGTCCAGCTCATGAGCCACTTGGAGTCCTTCACGGTGACGATGCCGCCGGTGACGGTGCGGCCGCTGAAGGGGTCGCGCTTGCAGATCTTCTGGATATACTGGGGGATCTTCTCATCCAGCGTCGTGATGGTGGCGCTTTCCCAGTTGGTCAGCTCCGGCTGGCTGCAGAACTTTTCCGGGTGGCCGAAGGAGTCGTCCAGCGCGGCGATGCGCTTCCAGAGGTCCCAGCCGTTGCCCGGCTTGATGGCGGGGTCGAAGCCCGTGGCCTTGTTCTGTGCGCCGACGGTGCAGCTCTCCACGCAGCCGCCGTTGGTGATAAAGAGCAGGTCGTCCTCAGTGAGGTCGATGGTCTCCACCGCGCCCTTGTGGTCCACGGTGATGCCCGCCGCCTGCTTTTTGCCCGGCTCGAGGCTGAACTGGACGTCCACGACCTTTGTGTCGTAGTAGAACTGGACGCCGTGGTCTTTCAGGTAGGTGACCATGGGCAGGATGATGGACTCGTACTGGTTATACCGGGTAAAGCGGAGAGCCGTGAAGTCGGGCAGACCACCGATGTGGTGGATATACCGCTTGAGGTAGAGCTTCATCTCGAGAGCGCTGTGCCAGTTCTCAAAGGCGAACATGGTGCGCCAGTAGAGCCAGAAGTTGGAGTTGAGCACCTCATCGTCAAAAAAGTCGGTGATCTTTTTGTCCTCAAGCTGCTCGTCGGGGGTGAAGAACAGCTTCATGATCTCCATCGCGCCCTTATCCGACAGGCCGAACTTGCCGTCGGTGTGGGCGTCCTCGCCCCGGTTCACGGTAGCGCGGCAGAGGGAATAGTTGGGGTCGGCCTTGTTCAGCCAGTAATACTCGTCCAGCACACTGGCTCCCTCCGTTTCCAGCGAAGGGATGGAGCGGAGCAGATCCCACATGACCTCGAAGTGGTTGTCCATCTCACGGCCGCCCCGCATCACATAGCCGACGTCGTACTTGTAGCCGTCGCAGGCACCGCCGGGCAGGGGGTCTTTTTCAAAAACGTGTACCCTCTCCCCCTTCATCTGACCATCCCGCACCAGATAGCAGGCTGCCGTCAGGGCCGCCAGGCCGCTGCCGATGATATAAGCCGATTTGCGGTCCACGCCTTCGGGCTTGCGGGGCCGCGCAAAGGCTTCGTAATTGCCGCTGGAATAATACATAGACGTGACCTCCATTTTGTTCTGTACCGGCAGCACGTTCGGCTCCGGTTTGTTTGGTTCTGGCATCAGTATACCCCGCCGCTTCCCGCCCTACAACAAACAAAATCCCCCAAATGCCGCAATTTTTTGCAAATGGGCAGGTTTGTAAAAGAAAAAAATCCGCCCCCGGCGTACCGGAGACGGATAAAAAGTTTTATGATGACTCAGAATGTCAGCCGCATCTGATGCCAGACGACATCGCCGTGGGTAGAGACGGAAACGCCCTCATCCACGAAGCCGAACTGCGCATAAAAGCCGATGAGCCGTTCCTTGCAGGTGAGCACGATGCCCTTGCGCCCGGCGGCTTTCGCGTCGGCGCAGACCTGACGCAGAACACGGGAAGCGCAGCCCTCGTGCCGATGGGCCGGGGCGGTGACGACGCTGAATATCATCTGCCACCCACCCTTCGGCGTGTGAAGATGGGGGTCATCGTACATCTCATCGGTGAGGTCGGGCATATCGGTGACGAAGCCGTTGACGAAAGCTTTCACCTCGCCGCCCTCGTCCAGCAGCCAGAAACAGTCCGGGTAGACGGCCACACGCCCGGCGATGCTCTGCCGGGACGCCCCCTCAGCGGGCGGGTAGGACGCAGCTTCGATGTCGGCCAGTGTGTCCACATCAGCGGGCAGTGCATGACGGATGCTCATGTTCTCCCCTCCTCAGGCTTTGGCGGCGGGAGCCACTTCAAAGTCGATCTTGCCCAGATTGACGTCGGCGCGGACGATGGTGATCATCATCTTGTCGCCGAGGCTCCAGGTCTTGCCGGAAGCGGGGTCAGTCAGGCGGACGCCCTCGGTCAGGCTGGTGCCGGAGGGAGTCAGGCTGGAGGCAGGCACGAAGCCCTCCACGCCGTTGTCCAGCTCGATGAAGAGGCCGCGCTGGGTCACGCCGGAGATGGTGCCCTCGTAGCACTCGCCCAGATGGCGGCGGGCATACTCGGCCTTATAGCAGTCCTCGGCCTTCCGCTCGATCTGCATGGCGATGACCTCACGCTCGCTGGACTGCTTGGAGGCTCGCTCTGCAAAATCGGTGTAGCGGAGGATCATGGTCTCCTTCTCGGTACCCTTGAGCATATCGGTCATGATGCGATGGATGGCCAGATCGGGGTAACGGCGGATGGGGCTGGTGAAGTGGGCGTAATCCTTCAGCACCAGACCGTAGTGGCCCTTGGGCTTCTCTTCGTAGAGAGCCTTGGACATGCAGCGGAGCATGCCGGTGTTGATGATCTGCTCATAGGGGGTGCCGCGCACACCCTCGAGGATGGCGCTCAGCTCCTTGGGAGTGGGAACGTCCTTGGCGAAGTGGTCATTGATGCCGCAGGCCTGCAGCAGAGCGTGCAGACGCTCCAGCTTTTCGGCGTTAGGCTCTTCATGGACGCGGTAGACGAAGGGGATCTGCTTGACGCGGGCAAAGTGGGCAGCGCACTGGTTGGCCAGCAGCATGAACTCCTCGATCATGCTCTCGCTCTCGCCGGAAGTGCGCTTCTTGACGTCGATACAACGGCCATTCTCGTCGAGGATGAGCTTGACTTCGCCGCTCTCGATGTCCATGCAGCCGCGCTCCTTGCGCAGGCGGGCGCGATGGCCGTACAGCTCCTTCATGGCGGGCAGCTGGTCGATGACGTCGGCATACTTTGCCTTGATCTCGGCGTCGGCCGTACCGGCCAGCAGGGCGTTGATCTCGGAGTAGACACCCTTGACGCGGCTGCGGATGATGGACTTGACGAAGCGGTAATCCGTCAGATTACCCTCCTTGTCCAGACGCATCAGGCAGGAGAAAGCCAGACGCAGCTCGTTCTCGTTCAGGCTGCAGATGCCGTTGGACAGGGCCTTGGGCAGCATCGGAACGACCTGATCTGCATAATAGACGCTGGTGGCGCGGCTGAACGCCTCGTTGTCCAGCTCGGTGCCGGGCTTGACGTAGTTGGAGACGTCGGCGATGTGGACGCCCAGCTCAAAGCCGCCGTCAGAGGTGCGGGTCAGACTGATGGCATCGTCGATGTCCTTGGTCTCGGCGCTGTCAATGGTGAAGATGGGCAGGGCGCGCAGGTCCATGCGGCCCTCGCAGTCCTTCTCGGAGACCTCTGCGCCCTCGAACTTCTTGGCCTCATCGCGCACTTTATCCGGGAAGCGGGTGCGGATGTCCTTTGCGTAAAGCAGAGCCTTGGCGCAGCGCTTGGCCTCGTCGGAGCTGCCGAAGCGCATGGCGACGCCCACGCGGTGGTCTTCCTGACGGTTGCCGCGGTTCAGGATCTCGACGGCTACCTTGTCGCCGTCCTTTGCGCCGCCCTCGCAGTCGCGGGCCAGCGGCATGGTGATGGCCGGGCAGTCGTCCGGCACGAAACGCAGACGGCCTTCGACCCGGCGCACAGTGCCGACCAGGTCGTTTTTCTCGGTCAGGATGGCGAGGATCGCACCCTCGTCGCTGCCCTCCACACGGGGATGCTCGAATTTCTCCACCAGCACATCGTCGCCGGGCATTGCGCCCTTGGTGAAGCGGCCGGGGATGAAGATGTCGCTGGTGCCGTCCTCCAGCATGACGAAGGCAAAGTTCTTGCCCAGCTTGACCACCTTGCACAGCAGAGCCCTGTCGGCACGGCCGGAGCGGACGGTAAAGAACACGCCCTGACGCTGGCAGACGACAGCCTCTCGCACCAGTTCGTCCAGAGCTTCCATCACCTTGCGGTCTGCGCCGCGCTCGCCGCCGAACTTCTGCTTCAGCTCTTTGACGGTGCAGGGCTGGTTCTGGATGGCGTGTTCGATTTTATCGCGCATTGACATAAATTTTCTTTCTCCTTAACTACCATAGCCCGCCCTCCACCGGGGCGCGGCTTCTTCCCTCTTATCTCTTTTATAACAACAGATAGACACAAAAACAGCCCCGCTTTCATCACGGGGCTGCGGGCGCATACTCAGGCCAGACGGCTTGCGAACACGCAGGCCAGGATGGCCACCACAAAGAAGATGATACCGGCGATGCGGGTCACCTTTGCCAGCATCTGGTCCGCAGGGGTCAGACGGGCGTTGTTTGCGCCGTAAGCGCTGCCGTTGATGACACCAGCCAGACCCTGACCGTGGGTATGCTGCATCAGGGTGAGGGCAAAGATGACCACCGAGACGACGAGCAGAATGACGCCGCCGACGATTTCAATGACTGCCATGGATGAAAACGCTCCTTTTATTATTAAATTTGGAGAACAAACATACAAATACAAGTATATAGTAACATACCTCGGCCAAAAAAGCAAGCAGAAAAGCAAAACCATTCACTCCCCGGCGCTCAGTGCGTCGCACAGGCGGGCAAAGACGGCTGCGCTGGACACCTCCGGCTCTGTCTGGGCGTCCTGCATCACCACGATGGTCCAGCGGGGCTTTTCTGCCGGGTAAAAACCGGCGAACCAGTAGTTTTTCAGCTCTTCGCTGTCCCGGAACTGGCCGGTCTGGGCGGTGCCGGTCTTTCCGGCGGCAGTCCCCTCGGAGGGGGCTGCCTGCCGGCCCGTTCCCTCTGCCACGACGCCCGCCAGCAGCTCCTGCAGTTTTTCCGCCGTCTGCACCGAAAACACCAGCCAGGACGAGCTATGTGCCAGCGGCGTGAGCTCTTCGCCCGTCGTCTCGTCCACGGTACACTCCACGAAAAGCGGGGTGTGGTAGACGCCTCCCGCCGCAATGGTGCTCATCATCCCGGCCACCTGTAAGGGCGTCGCCAGAAGCTCCCCCTGTCCGAAGCAGAAGTTGGCAAACTGCCCCTCGTTTTCGAGTGTCTCTGCTTCGGGCAGAACGCCAGAAGCTGACCGGAGGCCGCCTGCAATGTCCTGCCCCTTCCCGAAGCCCAGCGCTGCCGCCATCTGCCGGACACGCTCCGGCCCCAATTTCCGCCCCAGCTCGATAAAGTAGCCGTTGCAGCTCTTTTCCAGAGCGCCGTCCAGCCCCACGAGGCCGTGAGGCACGCTTCCGGCACAGCGGTAGACCTGGCCGTTCAGGGCGTCGTAGCCGGGACACTCCCGGGTGAAGTCCCCTTCTCCGGCTTCCAGCGCCGCTGCGGCCAGCACCGGCTTGAAGACCGAGCCCACCGCATAGGCCGAAAAAGCGCGGTTCAGAAGCGGGCTGTCCGGAGCCGTCAGGCTCTCGCCCACATTGGCCGCATCAAAACCCGGCAGGCTGACACAGGCCCGCACCTTGCCGCTGGTTACATCTATAATAAGGATGCACCCGGCGGCCATGCTCTCCGCTGCCACCCCTTCTGCGGCCCTCTGGATGCTGCGGGAGAGGGTCAGCCGCACACCCTGCGGGGCAGAGTCTGCTTTTTCTAAAATCGGCTCACTGCCCCGCCGCAGCCGTCCCTGCGCTGTGACCGCACAGTGCAGTGTATCCCGCTCGCCGGTGTAAAGAACATCGTCCAGCGCAGCCTCAAGGCCCGCTGCGCCGTGGCCCTCGCTGTCCAGGTAGCCGATGAGCTGTTCTGCCAGCGGGGCAGCGGCGTACCGCCGGGGAACGGCATAGCACCGCACGCCCAGCCCGCTTACATCCTGCACCACGTCCAGCAGAAAGGGTCGGGAAGTATTCCGCTCCCGGTAAAGCCTGGCCTGCCCGTCGGCGTCCGCATAGGGGTAGAGCCGCGCGTAGCTGCCCTCACCCGGGAAACAGAGGGCCAGCCAGCGCTGAGAGATGCCCGTCAGCGGCAGACCGCCGCAGTCGTAAAAGTTTCCCCGCGCCGCAGGCAGGCGGAGGACCGCTTCGCTCTGCGCCGCCGCCCGCACGGCGTAGTCCGTGTTCGAGCAGAGCCAGTATAACCGGCAGACCACCGCCGCAAACCCCAGCAGCAGCGCCCCGTACAGCGCAAGCACTCTTCGGCCCGACATAAAAAGTCCCCCTTCCCTGCCCGGTAGTATGGGCAGAAAAGAGGGACGGTACACAAAAGAGGCAGAGCCTCCGAAGAAGCTCTGCCCCAGATACTGAAACAGTATGCGCGTTTTGGGAAAGGCTGCGGCTTAGTACATGCCGCCCATACCGCCCATGTCACCGCCAGCGGCAGCAGGAGCAGCCGGGGGTTCGGGCAGGTCGGCCACGAGGCTCTCGGTGGTCAGCACCATCTCAGCGACGGATGCTGCGTTCTCCAGAGCGGAGCGGGTGACCTTGGTCGGGTCAACGATGCCGGCGGCGATCATATCCTCGACGTAGACTTCATTCTGAGCGTCAAAGCCGTAGTTGGGCTTGTTGGCAGAGATGATCTTGTCGATGATGACGCTGCCCTCGAGGCCGGCGTTCTTGGCGATCTGGCGCAGAGGAGCTTCCAGAGCCTTCAGGACGATCTTAGCGCCGGTGCGCTCGTCGCCTTCCAGAGTGTCGCACAGCTCACGGACAGCGGGGATGGCGTTGATGGGAGCAGTGCCGCCACCAGCGACGACGCCTTCCTGAACAGCAGCCTTGGTTGCGTTCAGAGCATCCTCGATGCGGAGCTTCTTGTCCTTCATCTCGACCTCAGTAGCAGCACCGACCTTGATGACAGCCACGCCGCCAGCCAGCTTTGCCAGACGCTCCTGCAGCTTCTCGCGGTCGAAGTCGCTGGTAGCGGCCTCGATCTGGTTGCGGATCTGTGCGATGCGGGATGCGATAGCGTCCTTGTCGCCAGCGCCGCCCACGATGGTGGTGTTCTCCTTGGTGACCTTGACCTGACGGGCATGGCCCAGCATGTCAACGGTAGCGTCCTTCAGCTCGTAGCCGAGGTCTGCAGAGACAACCGTGCCGCCGGTCAGGGTAGCAATATCCTGCAGCATCTCCTTGCGGCGGTCGCCGAAGCCGGGAGCCTTGACAGCCACGACGTTCAGGGTGCCGCGCAGGCGGTTGACGATGAGGGTGGACAGAGCCTCGCCCTCAATGTCCTCGGCCACGATGAGCAGCTTCATGCCGTTCTGCATGACCTGCTCCAGCAGAGGAACGAGGTCCTGAATGACGCTGATCTTCTTATCGGTGATGAGGATGGCGGCATTGTCCAGAACAGCCTCCATCTTGTCGGTATCGGTGACCATATAGGGGGTCAGGTAGCCGCGGTCGAACTGCATACCTTCGACGATCTCGTTGTAGGTCTCGGCAGTGGTCTTGTTCTCCTCGATGGTGATGACGCCGTCGGAAGTAACCTTCTCCATCGCCTCGGCGATGAGACGGCCAATCTCGGGGTCGCCTGCAGAGATGGTGCCGACGCGGGCGATGTCGTTGGAATCCTTGACCTTCTGGCTGTGTGCCTTGATGGTCTCGACGGCCTTAGCAACAGCCTTGGTCATGCCGCGGCGGATGTCCATCGGGTTTGCACCGGCGGTGACATTCTTCATGCCCTCGGTGACCATAGCCTGTGCCAGAACGGTCGCGGTGGTGGTGCCGTCGCCTGCAGCGTCGTTGGTCTTGGTAGCGACCTCACGCACCAGCTGTGCACCCATGTTCTCGAACTCGTCCTTCAGCTCGATCTCCTTTGCGATGGTCACACCGTCGTTGGTGATGACGGGGGCGCCGAACTTCTTGCTCAGCACCACGTTGCGGCCCTTGGGGCCGAGGGTGATCTTAACAGTATCTGCCAGAGTGTCGATACCGGCACACAGTGCCTTGCGGGCTTCCTCGCCCTGCTTGATCTGCTTAGCCATATTTTATCGCTCCTTCGTAAATGCTTGATTATCCAGTGTGAGGGAAAGACGCTTACTCCACGATGGCCAGAATGTCGGCCTGACGCACGATGGTGCATTCTTCGCCGTCCACCTTGACCTCGGTGCCGGAGTACTTGCTGGTGAGCACCTTGTCGCCCACCTTGACAGTCATCTTGACTTCCTTGCCGTCCACGACACCGCCGGGGCCAACGGCCACGACCTGTGCCACCTGGGGCTTCTCTTTAGCGCTGCCAGTCAGGATGAGGCCGCCCTTGGTGGTCTCCTCGACCTCAACAGTCTTGATAACAACACGGTCTGCAAGAGGAATGATCTTCATCGTTCTTGCCCTCCTATTATAAATATAAAAGATAAACTGTTTTATGTCCCGGGGGCTTTGCCCTTCCGGTTGTTTAGCACTCCTTTTCCTTGAGTGCTAAGTGTATTGTACTCATCTTGGAGTCAAAAATCAAGGGGTTTTTCAAATTTCTTTGTTAAGTTTTTATGTCCTTTCCATGATCCATGTTCTTTTTGCCCTCGCCATGTACGAACAATGTACGATCCATCTGCCTTTCAGATAACAAAAAACGCACCCGTCATAGGACCAGTGCGTTAAACTATAGGGGGATCATCTCTCTGTTTGGGCAATTCCGGTTCACCTTCATATTTTCGCTCCGAAACACAGTGCAGTCAAAATACTTGACTTTGTCAAGTAACAGTGCTATAATGCTTTCCATTCAAACACAGAAGGAGTTGACGAAATGGAGCCATCCACGGTATCTTCCTGCATTCTGACCCTGCACAAAGAGTTTGCCGCTTACACGACCCAGCGGTTACAGGAACTGGGTCTGAGCTTCGGACTGATATATTTTGTCATTTATGTAGGAAAGCATCCGGATTGTACGCCTTCGGAACTGACCAAAGATCTGCATCTGGATTGGGGCCACTCCCAGCGCAGCCTGAACAGGCTGGCCGAAGACGGCTTTCTGACGAAAGAAAAGAATGGGCGCAGCTACCACCTGAAGCTGACCCAGAGGGGTGAAAACGCCTTTGTGGTCTGTCATCAGGTCTTTATCGGCTGGGATGCGCAGAGTCTGGGCGGACTGACAGCGCAGGAGCAGCAGCAGCTGCTGACATTACTGCAAAAAGCAGTGCAAAAGAAAGTGTGCAAATGATGTACGAAACGATCTTGAGTCCGATCCATTATGGTGGGATGCAGCTGAAAAACCGCATCATTTTTGCGCCGACAACATTCGGGCTGTCGGATGAAGAATACCTTGCAAAGATCCGTGCCATTGCACAGGGCGGCTGTGCCATGATCATCGTGGGCGATGTCCCGGTGGGCAAAAGCAAATTTGAAAAATCTCTGTTTGACACCAAAGGCTTTGCATTCTACCAGCAGGTCGTGAAAATCGCCCATGATGCGGATTGCAAAGTCTGTGCCCAGCTGCACCAGAGCGATTCCAACCTGCTGGCCCTGTTCAAGTACATTCCCGGCGTCCTGCTGAAGAAGATCACCCCGGATCAGCTGCGGGAAAAGCTGAATGCCGAAGTCGCTCCTTACATTACAAAGATGTCCAAACGGAAGATCCGGACCATCATCAGCGGGTTTGGAAAAGCGGCGGTGCTGGCAAAACAGGCTGGCTTTGATATGGTGCAGGTGCATGGCGACCGGATGTGCGGCAGTTTCAGTTCGGCCATCTTCAACCACCGCACCGATGAATACGGCGGAAGCGCCGCAAACCGCGCCCGTTTTGCGGCGGAAGCAGTTTCGGCAGTCCATGCGGCGGTCCCGGGGATGCCCATTGATTACAAGCTGGCCGTCCGGCAGGAAAACCCGCACTTTGGCAATGCCGGTGTGGTGGAAGAAGAACTACCGGTGTTCGTTCCGCTGCTGGAGCAGGCAGGTGTGACCAGCTTCCATGTAACGCTGGCAAACCATTCGGCGTTGGAAAACACCATCCCGCCCGCCGATCATCCCTATTTCAGCCAGCCGGGATGCTTCCTCAAATTCTGCGATGAGGTACGGCAGTACACCGACCTGCCCATCTGTGGTGTCGGTGGTCTGAACGACCCGGATCTTGTGGAGCAGCAGCTCGCCAGCGGACGCATCCAGTGCGCCGCCATGAGCCGCCAGCTTCTGGCAGACCCGGATTGGGTGAACAAACTGAAAAACGGGCAGGCGAAACAGATCCACCGCTGTCTCCGCTGCAACAAGAAGTGTCTGGGCGGGCTGATGGCACATCAGGGAACCCGCTGCGTTTATGATGCTCTGCGAGAAAAAGAAGCAAAAAACGCATAAACCCACCCGACAAAAAATCACGATATACTCAACAAAAAGACATTCACAAAGGAGAAGCTATGAGTTACGCGATCGTATACAGCAGCAAAACAGGCAACACAAAAATCTTGGCAGATACGCTGCACGACTGCCTGCCGCAGGCAGATTGCTGTTATTTTGGCACCCCGGATCCTGCCGCCATGGAAGCGGACACCCTTTATGTGGGCTTCTGGACGGACAAGGGACAAGCCGATGAAAGCACTTCGGACTTTTTGAAGCAGCTGCACGGCAAAAACATCTTTCTCTTTGGCACTGCCGGCTTCGGCGGCAGTAAGGAATACTTTGATAAGATTCTGAAAAAGACGGAGCATTCGCTGGACAAGAGCAACACTGTTTTCGGCCGCTATATGTGTCAGGGCAAAATGCCGATGTCGGTACGCCAGCGGTATGAGAACATGAAAAAGCAGCCGCTTCATCTGCCCAATCTGGATGCCATGATCGAGAATTTTGACAAGGCTCTTTCTCACCCGGATGCGGATGACCTGGAGCAGCTGAAACAGGCTGTAAGATAACGGAAAAGGCGGCGGCTTCCCTTGACAAGGAAAGCCGCCGCCTTTGTTGATCCTCCGATGAGCACCTAAAGAAACGTGCAGGGCGCTTCTCATACTTTTATTTTACACGTTGGCACGCTGGGCCATGAACCGCTCATAGGCCGGTTTGGGCAGCAGGACGCGCCCGGCCAGCGGCTTGAGCTGGGCGGTGATGGCGTCGCAGGGAGCGCACTCGCCGTCGGCGGTCGCCACGATAGGGCCGCGTCCGTCTGCCGGGCGCAGGGAGACGCACTTTGCCCGGCGGTAGAGGAAGTAGGGCTTCGCCTGTTCCGTCAGCTCACCGTTCCGGAAGTGCCTGCCGCTCTTGTACATCCCCAGCAGGCGGGCGATCGTCAGGCGGCTCACCCTGCGGATGATGAAGACGTCCAGCCAGCCGTCGTCGGGCTGTGCCTCGGGGGCTGCATAAAAACCGCCTCCATAGGTGCGGCCATTGCAGACGGCACACATCAGGCAGTCCACCGTCAGCTCCTCGCCGTCGACGGTGAAGGTCACGTTCCGGCCGATGTGGCCGCAGAGCTGCTTGACGATGGAGAGTGCATACGCCATCTCGCCGCCGCAGAACGGGATGCGCCGGAACTGCGGGATGCCGTAAGCCACCTGTGCATCGAGTCCGGCGGCGCAGATGGTCGCCGAAAGGCCGAGGTCGGTCTGCATCAGATCAATGTCCACCTCACTGCCCGCCAGCTGGGCGTCGAGGTCATTGAACTCTTCCCGCGTGCCGTAGGTGCGCAGAAAATCATTGCCGCTGCCAAAGGGCAGACACCCCACTGCCGCGAGGCCGCACCCCTGCGCCCCGGTCAGCGCTTCGTTGAAGGTGCCGTCGCCGCCCGCTGTCCAGATGCGCACCGGCTCACCGTCGGCCTGCGCGGTGTGCGCCGCCTCAGCGGCCAGCTCCCGGGCATGGCCCGCGTACTGGGTCACAACGACCTTTCTTTTTTCCGGCGGGATGCCCGCCCGCTGGGCTGCGGCCTGGATGGCCGGGGCCAGCTCGGCAGTGCAGTCCCGCTTGCCTGCGGTGGGGTTGAGCAAAAACAGATAGCGCATTCGGCTTCCTCCTCTGGTGGTTCCTGCCCTCTATCATAGCGGAAAACCAGAGCAGATGCAAGAGTTTTTCAGCCGACACCCGCCGTCTGCGTCTCCTGCACCACGATCGTGCCGTCCTCGGTGCAGTCTGCCGTCCAGTGCTGTCCGAGGCTCACACTGCCGGAGGCGATCTGGTCGGCGAAGGCCTGCTCCACGGCCCGGTCTACCTGTCGGCGCAGCTCTCGCGCACCATAGGGTGAACGCGCTTTTGCCGCCAGCGCCGGGCCGACCCGGGCCGTGTGGGTCAACTGATAGCCGCTGCGGGCAGCACGCTCTTCCAGCTGGCCCAGCAGCTTTTCGGCGATGGAGCAGAGGCTCTGCTCCTCCAGCGGGCGGAAGACGATGAGCTCATCCAGACGGCCTACCAGCTCCGGCCGGAACCACTTTTTCGCCTCGGCAACGGCGGCTTCCGACTGCTTTTCAAAGGCAGCTTCGCTTCCCGCCCCGAAGCCCAGCGGTGCGCTCTGCCCGGCAAGGAATCGTGCGCCGAGGTTGGAGGTCAGCAGGACGATGGTATTGCGGAAATCCGCCTTGCGGCCCATGGAGTCGGTCAGCTGGCCGTCCTCGAGCATCTGCAGGAGCACATTCTGAATATCCGGGTGCGCCTTTTCGATTTCGTCAAAGAGCACCACGCTGTAGGGGCGGCGGCGGACGGCCTCAGTGAGCTGACCGCCCTCGTCGTGGCCCAGATAGCCCGGAGGCGCACCCAGCAGACGCGCCACGGTGTGCTGCTCCTGATACTCCGACATATCGAACTTGAGCAGGGCTTTCTCGCTGCCGAACCAGCTCTCTGCCAGCGCCTTTGCCAGCGCGGTCTTGCCGACGCCGGTCGGCCCGAGGAAGAGCATCGCACCGATCGGCCGGCCCGGCTCCCCCAGCCCGGTGCGGCTGCGCCGGATAGCCCCGGCCACGGCGGCGACAGCCCGGCTCTGGCCCACGACTTCGGCGTTCAGGCGCTCTTCGAGGCGGGCCAGACGTTCCCGCTCCTTTTCGCCCACCCGTTCTGCCGGGACGCCGCTGGCCTGCGCCACTACCCGGGCAATTTCCTTCCGGCTGAGGACGGGGTCTTTCTCCCCTTCCCGCTCGGCCCGGATGCGCACCGCCGCGCAGGCTTCGTCCACGAGGTCGATGGCCTTATCCGGCAGACAGCGCCCCGGCAGATACCGCACCGAGAGCTCCACGGCCTCCCGCAGGGCTTCATTGGGCAGGCGGACGCCGTGATACCGCTCGTAGCGGGGTGCCAGACCTTCCAGTATATCCACGGCCTGCTTCGGCGTGGGCTCTTCGATTTGGACGCGGCCAAAGCGGCGCTCAAGGGCGGCATCCTTCTGGATGTGGGTGCGGAATTCCTGATTCGTCGTCGCGCCGATGAGCTGCAGTTCGCCTCGGGCCAGCACCGGCTTTAAGATGCTGGCCGCGTCGATGGCCCCCTCTGCCGCACCAGCGCCGACGATGGTATGGAACTCATCCACGAAGAGGATGGCGCTGCCGTCCCGGACGAGTTCTTCCAGCAGGTTCTTGAACCGCTCTTCGAAGTCGCCGCGGTACTTCGTACCAGCCACGAGGCTGGCCATGTCCAGCGCCAGCAGACGCCGCCCCTGGAGCATCCGGGGTACCTGCTTGTCGGCGATGCGCTGGGCAAGCCCTTCGGCCAGCGCGGTCTTGCCCACGCCCGGTTCCCCCACAAGGCAGGGGTTGTTCTTCTGGCGGCGGCATAAGATCTCTACCATCCGGTCCAGCTCTTTTTCCCGGCAGAACACCGGGTCCAGCTCGCCGTCCGCCGCCCGGCGGGTCAAATCGCGGCAGTATTTGTCGCTGGCCCGGCTCCCCCGCGGCAGCGACGACGCCGAGCGCGGCTGGATAGGCAGGATGAACTGCCCTGAAAGCTGGCGGCACTCCCGCACCGCCTCGGTGAGCTGGACGCCCATGGATGCCAGCATAACGCCCGCAGCGCAGTCGGTGTCTTCCAGCATGGCGCAGAGCAGATGCTCCGGCTCGGCCCGGCTCAGGTGGGCGTTCTGCGCTCCGATGATGGCGTAGTCCATCGCCCGGCGCAGGTCCGCCGCCATATCGCCCCGGGCAAGCCTGGTGACCGAACCATCCCGCCCGGCGGACAGCTGACGCCGCACTTCCAGCTCCGAGATGTTCTTCCCGGCCAGAAAGCGGGCCGCCGGGCCACCGTCCGCTTGCAGCATCGCCCACAGCAGGTGGCCGGTGTCTGCCTTTTTGCAGCCCAGCCCTCCGGCCAGCTCCACCGCCTTATCCAGCAGCTGCCCCGCCTCCCGGGAGAAGCCCTTATACCGTCCTTTGCCGAATGCGTCCCAAATGCTCATTTGCGTGGCTCCTATCTTCCGTATTGCCCTGTTGCATCAAGAAACAGTATAGCCCCGGCAGGCGAGAAAAAATCAGAGCTTTGTGTCGCACCGGCCCAAAAACGCACCGAGAGATAAAACAAAAAAGCCATCTGAACGAATCAGATGGCTTTCTGGTTGGGGATGAGAGAATCGAACTCCCACAAGTAGAGTCAGAGTCTACCGCACTACCACTATGCAAATCCCCAATATCCTGTTGTGTTTCGCGGCGTTTGAGCCGGTCAACGTGTGCTATTATATCCGTCTTTACGTGTTTTGTCAAGCAGATTTTTGAAAAAAGTTGTACTTTTTTCTTGCAGGCCGCGATTCAGACGTACTGACGTACTTTCGAACGATTCAGAGAAGCCGACGCCTGACCGGGCAGAAGCAATTTCTTCTGCACTCTCTTGTGGCATTTTCTGCACTCTCCTGGCCATACAATAAGGTGTACCTGATTTTTTACTTATAAATAAAGGAGGACGCCTTATGCTGCAAACCCCATCCAAAACCACCCAGACTCTGCTTTCGTCCCGCATCCCCCGCGACAACGAGCACGAGCGCTACCACCCCGAGCTGGAAGAAGAGCTGAAAGAGTGCCTGTTCTGCCTGCAGCGGAACGCGATGATGTTCGACCTCGAGGTGGACTCCGACCTCATCGAGCAGCGCATCTACGAGCGGCAGGCGCTTTTGTGCCGCTACCGCTACCTGCTGGCCCGCGCCCGGGAGCTGGGGCTGCATACCATCCTGAAAAAGTATCAGCCGCTGGGATAAAAACCTACCCGCGAAATCTTGACAGAATCCGCACATCGTGTTATCATACATAAAGATAACACTGTATACAGAAAGCTGTATGCGAAACTTTGGAGCTTAGAGAGGTTTTCAACTATGGAACGTATTAAGACTATCGCTACTCGTGACCTGACCAAGAGCGTCGTGACCGGCGGCTGCGGCGAGTGCCAGACTTCTTGCCAGTCTGCCTGCAAGACCTCCTGCGGCGTCGCAAACCAGAAGTGCGAGAACAGCAATAAGTAATCATTGCAGACCCTATGCCGCCTTTGCAGGGCGGCATTTTTTTATGGCAATTATAGATTGGAGAATGAAATGGTACATCAGTATCAACTGAACGGATATAACATCGTGCTGGACAGCTGCAGCGGCTCGGTCCATGTCGTGGACGACGTGGCTTACGACGTCATTGCGATGTACAAAGAGCACTCTGCCGACGAGATCGTGGCCGCCATGCTGGCAAAGTATGCCGACCGCCCCGACGTCACCGAGGCTGACCTGCGCCAGTGCCTCGAGGATGTGGCCTCTCTGGAAGCCGCCGGCAAGCTGTGGGCTCCCGACGTCTACAAGGACATGGCTTTCGACTTCAAGAACCGCCAGACCGTGGTCAAGGCGCTCTGCCTCCACGTCGCCCACACCTGCAACCTCAACTGCTCCTACTGCTTCGCCTCGCAGGGCCGCTATCAGGGCGACCGCGCCCTGATGAGCTTCGAGGTGGGCAAGCGGGCCATGGACTTCCTCATCGAGAACTCCGGCACCCGCCGCAACCTCGAGGTCGATTTCTTCGGCGGCGAGCCTCTGATGAACTTCGACATGGTCAAAAAGCTCGTCGCCTACTGCCGCGAGCAGGAGAAGATCCACAACAAGAACTTCCGCTTTACCATGACCACCAACGGTA
>OMDR01000272.1_pt1 | contig 42865 bp, 31 predicted proteins | sample 1645251 | NCBI WGS metagenome assembly OMDR01 (sample SAMEA103958142, study PRJEB25191) | human gut metagenome | biome: human-associated habitat [ENVO:00009003]; feature: intestine environment [ENVO:2100002]; material: feces | place: Germany | collected 2013/2015 | reverse complement strand
CCCTGTCCACCTGCCAGCTGGACTTCTGCCTGCCCGCAAAGTTCCACCTGACCTATGTGGACAAGGATGGCACCGAGAAGACCCCCGTTGTCCTGCACCGTGCGATCCTCGGTTCTCTCGACCGCTTCATGGCCTACCTCATCGAGGAGACCAAGGGCAAGTTCCCCACCTGGCTGGCTCCTGTTCAGGTCAAGGTGCTGCCCGTCTCCGAGAAGACCCTCGAGTATTCCGAGGCCATCACCGAGAAGCTGGTGGAGGCCGGTATCCGTGTGGCTCTGGACGACGACAACCAGAAGATCGGCTACAAGATCCGCGCTGCACAGCAGGTGGACCGCGTGCCTTATATGCTGGTCCTGGGCGCCAAGGAAGCCGAGGCCGGCAACGTCTCTGTCCGTGACCGCAAGGGCGAGACCACCACGATGGAAGTGGATGAGTTCATCGCAAAGGTCACTTCCGAGATCAAGAACCGCAGCCTGTAAGCTGTAACGTAAGATACAAAAAATCCCCTCCGCCGTCTGGCAGAGGGGATTTTTATTTACGCTTTGTTATTTCAGCAGATTATCATCCGTGAAGTAATCGATTTTCATGGACTTACGCACTTCGGCGAGGGTGGCGGCGGCGGTCTTTTCGGCCACGGCGCTGCCTTCCTTCAGAATTTCCACGACCTCGGGCAGGCGCTGCTCCCACTCCTTGCGGCGGTTGCGGATGGGCTCCAGCTCAGCCTGCATGACGCTGTTCAGGAACTTCTTCACCTTCACGTCGCCCAGACCGCCGCGCTGATAGTGTGCCTTCAGCTCGTCGAGGTTCTGGTACTCGGGCAGGAACTCGGCAAAGTGCTCCGGGCGGCTGAATGCATCCAGATAGATGAAGACGGGGTTGCCCTCCACCTTGCCGGGGTCCTGCACGCGCAGATGGTTCGGGTCGGTGTACATGGACATGATCTTCTTCTTGATGTCCTCGGGCTCGTCGGAGAGGTAGATGCAGTTGCCGAGGCTCTTGCTCATCTTGGCCTTGCCGTCGGTGCCGGGCAGGCGCAGGCAGGCGCTGTTCTGGGGCAGAACAATCTCCGGCTCCACCAGAGTCTCACCGTAGACGGCGTTGAACTTATGAACGATCTCACAGCACTGCTCGATCATGGGGCGCTGGTCCTCGCCTGCGGGGACGGTAGTGGCCTTGAAGGCGGTGATGTCCGCAGCCTGGCTGATGGGGTAAGTGAAGAAGCCCACCGGGATGCTGGACTCGAAGTTCTTCTGCTGGATCTCCGCCTTGACGGTGGGGTTGCGCTGCAGGCGGGAGACGGTGACGAGGTTCATATAATAGAAGCTCAGCTCGGTCAGCTCCGGCACCATGGACTGGATGAAGATGTGTGCCTTGGCGGGGTCGATGCCCACGGCCAGATAGTCCAGAGCGACCTGCAGGACGTTCTGGCGCACCTTCTCCGGGTTGTCGGCGTTGTCGGTGAGGGCCTGTGCGTCAGCGATCATGATATAGATCTCGTCGAACTTGCCCGAGTTCTGCAGCCGGACACGCTCCTTCAGAGAGCCGACATAGTGGCCGACATGGAGTCGGCCCGTCGGGCGGTCGCCCGTCAGAATGATCTGTTTCATACTTTTCTCCTTTTTCATCAGGCCCATTTTTCCTCAACCTCTCCGTCACAGCTGACGCTGTGCCGCCTCCCCTGATAGGGGAGGCTCTGGCGAAAAGGGTAAGTTTTCGGTTTTGCCAAGGGCTCTCCTATCCGGAGAGCTGGACGCCGCAGGCGGCCTGAGAGGTTCATTTTTTATAAGTATATCCCCCGCCGCTTTCCCTGTCAACAAAAGCCGCACCGGAACGGACAAAAAAGAAAAAGCGATGGAAAACTTCCATCGCTTTACTGGCGCCTCTTGCCTGACTCGAACAGGCGACACCCTGATTAACAGTCAGGTGCTCTAACCGACTGAGCTAAAGAGGCATCTATATAAAACGGCACATGACCGTTTTACTACTATAAAATGGTGACCCGTACCGGAATCGAACCGATGTTAAAGGCGTGAGAGGCCTCTGTCTTAACCGCTTGACCAACGGGCCATACTACCATTGCATCGGGTGTTGTTCCCGACTCGATTATTTTAGCACAGCGCCCCCCCTTTGTCAACAGGCATTTTCAATTTTTTCGGCAAATTTTTCGAAGAATCAGAACAGCCGACGCACTCTGCCCTTCACAGCCCCCAGAAGGACGTTCAGGTAAAGGCCCATGACGCTCTCCACCTCGCCCAGCTCCATGCTCTGGCGCTGGGGCAGGCCGGCCAGCGTACCGCGGTAGAGGCAGCGCAGCTCGGGCAGCTCGGCGTAATCGCTGGGGTGCATGAGGGTGCTGGGCTTTGGCAGCTCCAGCGCACCGCTCTTCTGGAGCACCTCGCTGACGAACTGGGAGCAGAAATAATGCCGACGGCGCTGCCAGCGGATATGCATCCAGCAGAGCAGCAGACCCAGCGAATTGAAGCGGTAGAGCTCCCCGTGGTGCATCATGTGCTGGGTGCGGCGCTTGGCGCGGGTGTAGGCCTCATCCGTCACTTCCAACGCGTAGAGGGCGCAGGGGATGTTCTCCCGCATGAGGAACACGCCCCGGTTCAGGTACTCCCGGCTGGGACCTGCGGGGAACATGGTGTAGCCATTCTTGCGGGTAGAGCTGTAGAGGGTGCTCAGGTCCTCGTCGAAGGCGAGGGAGATGTGGGTGTACTGCGCACCGGTCAGGCTGTACACGAGGTTCGAGAGCAGGGTGCCGGAGCGGGTAAGAAATATGTAAAGCGTCTTCATCGTCGTTGTTTCTCCATGCTGGCGGCTCATGGCCGCGGGTCAGATTGGCTCAGTATATCATAAGTTGTGCGTTTTTTCCAGATAAATCGCAAAATATCCACAAATATTTTGTGTCTCTACTTATAATACGTTTTTTCGCGGCCCAAAATTGCAGCCTCTTCTCTCCTGTTTTCCGCTCCTTGTATCCCAAATCGATAAAATTTTATCAAAGATTTGTTTTTGGCATAAAATCTTTAATTTGTGCAGGCAAACGGGCCAGGATTTTTACGAAACCGTCTCAAATACCCCGGATTCTTAATAAGATTTGTTGCTTTTACCCGAAGAAAACCGCCCCGCCGGTTGATTTCGGCCCCAATTTATGTATAATGGTATACAGGAGAATACGCATCTGTATTTCTTTTCGTCGTCCTTTTGCGGTGTCCTTTTGGCTGAGGGCAGCTTACCGCTGGTGTCTGGACGATGACCTGAACGAAAGAAGAGGTATAAGTATCATGGCAAAGTTGGATCTGAGCAAGTATGGTATCACCGGCACGACCGAGATCGTGTACAATCCCTCTTACGAGCAGCTGTTCGAGGAGGAGACCAAGCCCGAACTGGAAGGCTACGAGAAGGGCCAGGTCAGCGAGCTGGGCGCTGTCAACGTCATGACCGGTATCTACACCGGCCGCTCCCCCAAGGATAAGTTCATCGTCATGGATGAGAACTCCAAGGACACCGTGTGGTGGACCAGCGACGAGTACAAGAACGACAACCACCCCGCTTCTCAGGAAGCCTGGGAAGCTGTGAAGGAGATCGCCAAGAAGGAGCTCTCCAACAAGCGCCTGTACGTCGTGGATGCTTTCTGCGGCGCCAACAAGGACACCCGCATGGCCGTCCGCTTCATCATGGAAGTGGCCTGGCAGGCACATTTCGTCACCAATATGTTCATCAAGCCCACCGCTGAGGAGCGGGAGAACTTCGAGCCTGATTTCGTTGTCTACAACGCTTCCAAGGCTAAGGTCGAGAACTACAAGGAGCTGGGCCTGAACTCCGAGACTGCTGTGCTGTTCAACATCACCAGCAAGGAGCAGGTCATCGTCAACACCTGGTACGGCGGCGAGATGAAGAAGGGTATGTTCTCCATGATGAACTACTTCCTGCCGCTGAAGGGCATCGCTTCCATGCACTGCTCTGCCAACACCGATAAGGAGGGCAAGAACACTGCCATCTTCTTCGGTCTGTCCGGCACCGGCAAGACCACCCTGTCCACCGACCCGAAGCGTCTGCTCATCGGCGATGACGAGCACGGCTGGGACGACAACGGCGTCTTCAACTTCGAGGGCGGCTGCTACGCTAAGGTCATCAATCTGGACAAGGACTCTGAGCCCGACATCTACAACGCCATCAAGCGCAATGCTCTGCTGGAGAACGTCACTCTGGACGCTGAGGGCCACATCGATTTCGCTGACAAGAGCGTGACCGAGAACACCCGCGTCTCCTACCCCATCGACCACATCCAGAACATCGTCCGCCCCATCTCTTCTGCACCCGCAGCCAAGAATGTCATCTTCCTGTCTGCTGATGCATTCGGCGTCCTGCCCCCGGTCTCCATCCTGACCCCGGAGCAGACCCAGTACTACTTCCTGTCCGGCTTTACCGCAAAGCTGGCCGGCACCGAGCGCGGCATCACCGAGCCCACCCCCACCTTCTCCGCCTGCTTCGGTCAGGCCTTCCTGGAGCTGCACCCCACCAAGTACGCTGAGGAGCTGGTCAAGAAGATGCAGAAGAGCGGCGCAAAGGCTTATCTGGTCAACACCGGCTGGAACGGCACCGGCAAGCGCATCTCCATCAAGGATACCCGCGGCATCATCGACGCTATCCTGAGCGGTGCCATCAACGAGGCTCCCACCAAGAAGATCCCCTACTTCGACTTTGAGGTCCCCACCGCTCTGCCCGGTGTTGACCCCGCCATCCTCGACCCTCGCGACACCTACGCAGATGCCGCTCAGTGGGAAGAGAAGGCCAAGGATCTGGCTGGCCGCTTCATCAAGAACTTCGCAAAGTACGAGGGCAACGAGCACGGCAAGGCTCTGGTCTCCGCCGGCCCCCAGCTGTAAGCTGACAGCACCTCTTACATAAAGAGCTTCAAGCCCCCTGCCCGAACTCTAAGGAGTCCCGGGCAGGGGGCTTTTTATGTCCCGAAAAAATGGCGAAACCTATTTTTTTTTTGCGGAACCATGTTATACTTAGTCCAAATTCTGCACCGCGGCAGGAAGCCTTTCGGGACATATAAGGGGTATTGCTTATGAATAATCAGACGGTCAACGACTACTTCCGACACCACTGGGTGAAGCTCATGCTCTTCGCGCTCTTTACAGCGGCGGTATCCTTTTTCGCGCCGCTGAAAAACTTCCAGCTCAAGTGGCTCATCGACTCCAAGAGCAAGCAGGAGGCGCTGGGCTATATGGGGCTGGTGTTCCTCATCACCTTCACCAGCTGGTTTTTCGAACGGCTGAGCCGCCGCTCCTTTACAAAACTCGCCTGCGGTGCCGTGGAGCAGGTACGGGGACAGGTCATGGAGCGGGTGCTGCGCCGCCCGGTGTCCCAATATCAGCGGGAGGGCGACGCAGCCTATCTCTCCCTGCTGACCACCGACCTGCGTACCCTCTACGACGACTATTATATGTCCCTCTTCAACATCGCATTCTGGGGCGGCATCATGCTCTGTGCGCTGGGGATGTACCTTTACATCAGCCCGGTGATGCTGGCGGCCATCCTGCTTGTGACCGTGCCGCCGCTGGTCCTGCCCCGGAAGATGAATGAGCGGCTCAAAGCCTCCCGAGACGCTTTTTCGCTCCAGATGGCGGGCTACACCCAGCAGCTCAAGGAGCTTCTGGGCGGGTTCGAGGTCATCCGGGGCTTTCTGCGGGAGGACGCCTATGCCGCCCGCCACCGGGATGCTGCCCGGCAGGCCCGCGACAGCGAGCAGGCCTACCAGCAGAGCCTCAACGCCATGGTGGTCAACACCTCTCTCATCAGCAACCTCATCTTCCCCATCGTCATGCTGGTGGGCCTTTTTCTCGCTTTCGACGGGCGGCTGACGATGGGCACCGTCTCCACCGCCGCCAGCATGGCGAACTTCGTCATCACGCCCTGTAATCAGATCGCCCAGTGCTGGGCCAAGGTCAGATCTTCGAAGGGCATTCGTCAGCGGCTGGAAGCAGCCATGTCCGGCCCGGAAGAAACGCCCAAAGGTCAGCCCATCGGCAGGCTTGAGCACATCGAGTGCCAAGACACCGGCTTTACTTATCCGGGTGCTGCCGCGCCGGTGCTGAGCGGTGTCCGGCTGACCATTTCCGGGCAGGAAAAAGCCGTCCTCGTAGGCGAAAGCGGCTGCGGCAAGTCTACACTGGCAAAGCTGCTGTTCCAGTACTACCCAGACTATACCGGCAGCATCCTCTTCAACGGCCAGCAGCTGCGGGACATCGACCGTCAGAGCCTCTACCAGCGGGTAGGCTACATTGCCCAGACAACCTATCTCTTCAATGACACCCTCCGCAGCAACATCTGCCTCGGCGCGGACTTCCCCGAGGCTCAGCTTTCCCACGCCATCGAGACGGCGGGCCTCACCGACTGGGTGAGCACCCTGCCCGACGGCCTCGACACCCTCATCAGCGAGAACGGCAAGAATCTCTCGGGCGGGCAGCGCCAGCGCATCGGCATCGCACGGCTGGCACTTCGCCGGTACGACCTCATCATCGCCGACGAGATCACCGCCAGCCTCGACCCCGACACCAGCGGACAGGTCATGGAAAATCTGCTCGCTCTCCCCTGCATGGTGGTGGCCATCACCCACGACGTCTCGGGGGCGTTCATGAAACAGTTTGACAAGGTATACCGGGTGGAGCACGGAAGCGTCACACAAGCATAAAAGGAGAGCCTGTGCCGGGTTTCAGCACAGGCCCTCCTCTTGTTTTTACCGGTTATTTCGCCGCGTCGAACTCGGCCAGAATATCTTCCGTGGGAGCCGGGGTCACGAGGCTGACCACCGCGCAGACGGCCAGCGAGACGAGGAAGGCGGGCAGAAGCTCATAGATGCCGAAGACGCCGCCCAGCGGGCTGACGATGTATTTCCAGACGAAGACCATCAGGCCGCCGCAGAGCATACCGGCCAGCGCGCCCTGCCAGTTGCAGCGCTTCCAGAACAGGGCGCAGAGGACGACAGCGCCGAAGGAGCCGCCGAAACCGGCCCACGCAAAGCTGACGATGCCGAAGACGCTGGAATCCGGGTCGCGGGCAAGCACCACGCCCACCACGCTGACGCAGATGATGGTCAGGCGGGCTGCGAAGAGGCTCTGCTTCTCGCTCAGTTTGAGGTGGCCGAACTCCTGCAAAATGTTCTGGGACACGCTGGACGCAGCGGCCAGCATCTGGCTGTCCGCCGTGGACATCGTAGCCGCCAGGATGCCTGCAAGGATGAGTCCGGCGAGGACTGCCGCCAGCACACCGTGCTGGCTGATGAGGCTGGCGATGTGGACGATGAGGGTCTCACTGGACGAGCCGCTGAGGAATTCCAGCGCACCGACCCTGGTCATGCCGAGGCCCACCATGCCGATGACGATGGACGCCGTCATGGCGATGACCACCCAGACGGTGGCGATGCGGCGGCTGAGAACCAGCTTCTTCTCGTCCTCGATGGCCATGAAGCGGAGCAGGATGTGGGGCATACCGAAGTAGCCGAGGCCCCACGCCATGGTGGAGACGATGTCCAGCAGGCTGTAGGACGTGGCCCCGCCGGTCACAGCGTCGTGGCTGGCCGTCATGGTCAGGTAGCCGGAAAGGCTCTGGGCGTTCTCGACAACAGCACCCCAGCCGCCGGCCACGACGATGCCGTAGCCCAGCACCGCGATGAGGGCCAGCGACATGACCACCGACTGGATGAGGTCGGTGGTGGTGACGGCGCGGAAGCCGCCGAGGATGGTATAGCCCACGATGACGAGGGCCGACACCAGCATTGCCGCCATGTAATCTACGCCGAAGAGGCTGTGGAACAGCTTGCCGCAGGCCGCAAAGCCCGAGGCCGTATACGGCACGAAGAAGACGATGATGATGACCGCGCCCAGAGCGTTCAGCAGGTTGCGCTGGTCATGGAAGCGAAGCGACAAGAACTGCGGTACCGTGATGGCGTCGAGGTTGGCCGAATAGCGGCGGAGCCGCCGGGCCACGATGAGCCAGTTGAGCCAGGTACCCAGCGCAAGGCCGATGGCCGTCCAGCCCGGCGAGGCAATGCCTGTCAGATAGGCCAGACCCGGCATACCCATCAGCAGCCAGCTGGACATATCGCTGGCCTCAGCGCTCATAGCCGTGACCAGCGGCCCCATCTTCCGGCCGCCGAGGTAGAAGTCGGCGCTGTCGTTGTTGGTCTTGCTATAGGCGAAACCCACCAACAGCATGGCCGCAAGATAGACGACGATGGTGACGATGATACAGATCTCACTCATACACATTCCCCCTTTGGTGCTTTTTCCCCTATGATAAAAGCACGGCATGATTTTACCACAGTAAAGCATCAAAGTGCAAGACCCCTGGGCAGATTCTTACCCTATGACCGAAATTTCGTCCTTTGCAGCGTCCAAAACCGCTCAATATGCCAACAGGCCGTCCTCCTTCGGAGGACGGCCTGTTGGCTCGGATGAAGAAAATGATGAAAATAAAGAAGATGACAGATTATTTTGCGGCTTCTCCTTCGGGGAAGATGATCTTGTTCACGAAGAAGAAGATGACCATCGAGATTCCGCCGTTGAGCACCGTGGTGCCGATGTTGTAGATGAAATCAGGCACCAGCAGACCGGCCACAGCCACCCAGATGCAGTTGATGGAGTTGACGATGCAGGTGATGAGGCAGAAGGCCAGCAGATACCAGCCGATCTGCTTGGCGAGGCTGCCCTTGCTGCGGAAGACAAAATTGCGCTGGATGGGGAAATTGATGCACTCGCCGATGACCATGGCCACCATGTAGGCGCAGAAGTAGGGCAGGCCGCCGTGGGCGGCGTCGTAGCCGAGGATGTTCCACTTGAAGGTCTCGCCGAACAGGGTGATGTCGATGCCCGGCCAGCCGAAGTCCACCACCGGCAGGCTTGCAAACGCCTTGGGCAGGAACTGCAGAAGCAGATATTTGAACACGGTGATGAGGTTGGACACGATGACGAACAGTCCACCTTCCCGCACCCATTTGGCTGCGGCCGGATGCTTTGCGGCAAAGTTATTCCAGAAATTCATGACCTTATTCCTTTCAGCTGTTTTTGAGCCGGTTTTCCATCTGGCTGTTCAGGATGAGATTCTTGACGAACTCATAGATGACCCGGAGGATGCCCACGAGCCAGAAGCCTTTCAGCTCCCAGACGAGGCCGTCCACCATGCCCATGCTCACCATGCCGTTGGTCATCTTGGCCAGCGCGCGCAGCGGCATATTATACTGGAACACGGTGTTCAGGTCGGGGGTGCCTTTTGCAAAGCTGCTGTCCAGACGGCAGCGCAGCACCTTCTGTGCCACCCAGCCCAGCGGACTGCGGCCATGGTCCATCTCGCCCAGCGTCATGTTCCGGTCGATGCGGACGACATCCTCCGGCACAGGGTGGCCCAGCAGAGCCTCGAACTCGGCGTCGGTCACATAGGTGATCTGACCGGAGACGTAGTGGAGCAGGTCGAGACCCTCGTAGGGGTCGGGAGCGTCGGTCCCCTTGACGGAGACTTCCGCCGTCAGGCGGATGTCCGCGCTGGATGCACCCACGCGGAGCTGATAGCTTCCGCCTTCGACTTCCCAGCGGTCAGTCTTGACGTTCCAGTAGCGGAACGCCTTGTCGTCCAGAGCGATGCTCACCGTCCTGCTCTCGCCGGGGGCGAGGAAGACCTTTGCAAAGCCCTTCAGCTCCTGCGCCGGACGGAAGACTTTGGCGTCCTGCTTTGCGACGTAGAGCTGGACGATCTCAGCACCGGCACAGCTTCCGGTGTTGGTGACAGTGAGGGTCACTCCCTTCTCGTCTGCCTTCAGATCACTGTACTCGAAGGTGGTGTAGCTCAGGCCGTAGCCGAAGGGGAACGCCACCGGCACACCGGCGGTCTGATAGTACCGGTAGCCCACATACAGGCCCTCGCGGTACTCCACGTTCCGGCCCTCGCCGCCGAAGTTCGCCTTGGCGGGGGTGTCGTCGTGAGCCTGCGCCCAGGTCTGGGACAGCTTGCCGCAGGGGCAGAGCTTGCCGGTGAGGATGTCTGCGGCCGCGCCGGCGCCTGCCTGTCCGCCCAGTGCGCCGTAGACCAGCGCCCTGCACTGGCCGGCCCACGGCGTCTCTACCGGCGCACCGGCGCTCAGCAGAACGACGACGTTCGGGTTGACGGCAGCCACAGCGGCCAGAAGCTGCTGCTGGTTCTCGGCCAGCTTCATGTCAGAGCGGTCGAGGCCTTCGCTCTCCCGCAGCTCATCGAGGCCGAGGCAGAGCAGAACGGTGTCCGCCTTCTTTGCGAGGGCCACAGCCTCTTCCAGCTTCTCGGCGTCAGCTGCACCCTGACGCTCGAAACCGGAGGCATAGCCCACGAGGGTGATGCCGCTGTCGTCGGCCCTGATGCAGTCCAGCAGGGTGTCCACCTGCAGGGCGTTGACGGCGCTGGAGCCTGCGCCCTGATAGCGGGGCGTCTCGGCAAAGTCGCCGATGACGGCCAGCTTCTCATTGGGCTTGAGCGGCAGGATGCCGCCCTCGTTCCTGAGCAGGACGATGCTCTCTGCGGCCGCGCGGCGGGCAAGCTTATGGTGCGCGGCAGCGTCGAAGGTGCGGGGCGCTTTTTCCACCGCAGCGTGGGTGGAGAGCACCAGTTCCAGCATCTCGTCGAGGCGGGCGTCCACGTCGGCCTCGGAAATTTTGCCGTCCTGTACGGCCTTCATCAGCTCCCGGATGGAGTCGCCGCCGGGGCAGGGCATCTCGAGGGTGGAGCCGTTCTTCACGCCGAGGGCGTGGTCATTGGAGCCGCCCCAGTCGGTGACGACGGCTCCGTCGAAGCCCCAGTCCTTCCGCAGAATGTCCTGCAGCAGGTGGGCATTCTCGTTGGCGTAGGTGCCGTTGATGAGGTTGTAGGAGGTCATGATGGTCTTGGGCTTTGCCTCTTTCACCACGATCTCGAAGCCGGTCAGATACAGCTCCCGCAGGGTGCGCTCATCGAGCACCGAGTCGCTGGCCATGCGGCGCAGCTCCTGACTGTTGACCGCAAAGTGCTTGGGGCAGGCAGAGATGCCGTTTTTCTGGATACCGCGCACATAGGCGGCGGCCATCCTGCCCGCGAGGATGGGGTCTTCCGAGAAATACTCGAAGTCGCGGCCGCAGAGGGGGCTGCGCTGGATGTTCAGGCCGGGGCCGAGCAGGACAGCCACTTCCTGTGCGGCGGCTTCCTCGCCCAGTGCCTCGCCCACGGCTTCGCCCAGCTTCTCATCCCAGCTGCACGCAGTGGCGGAAGAGGTCGGGAAACAGGTTGCCGGAACGCTGGGGTTGAGGCCCAGATGGTCGGCGGCACCGGCCTGCTTGCGGACACCGTTGGGGCCGTCCGAAAGGGTGATGGCCGGGATGCCCTTGCCCGGCAGAGCGCGGGTGGTAAAGACAGTCTCGCCCGAGAGCAGGGCGCATTTTTGCTCTAAGTTCAGTTTCTGGATGATGTCGGTATGCTTCATCGCATTTTCCTCATTTTATCCTGAGCAGGGCAAAGGCCCGCTGTCTGGTGCAGCGGGCCTTTGCCGTTGGTTCAGTTCAGGTGCTGCATGGAGAGAGGGTCCGGTTTAGACTTCTTCTTCCTCTTCCTTGCGCTTCTTGTAGTTCTTGATGGCGGTGTACTCCAGGCCAACGATGAGCAGCGCGGCCACGACGTCAGCACCGATCATGATGACCTTCCACTTTGCCATGCCGGGGTTCAGGTTCTCAGCCTCATAAGCGCGGCTGTTGACCACGGTGTAGAGGATGTTCTTGGCAGAGGTGCGCATTGCCTGCTTGCTGCTGTTGGTCAGAACAGTCATCTTGTTGAAGTCATTGCCGGTGGTGCAGAGCATCAGATCGCTGCCGTTGCGGACGCCCTGATCAGCGGTCATGTAGCCGTAGACACCGAAGTAGTCGGTCTCGACGAAGCCGAGGAAGCCCCACTCACCGCGCAGGACGTTCTGCAGCAGCTCAGAGCAGCCGCCAGCCCAGCGATTGCCGATGTAGTTGAAGGAAGACATGACAGCGTGGCAGTCAGCATCCTTGACAGACATCTCGAAGGGCTTGAGGTAGATCTCGCGGATAGCCTGCTCGTTGGACCAGGTAGCCAGCATAGAAGTACGGTTGCCTTCCTGATCGTTCAGAGCGAAGTGCTTCATGTAAGCGTAGACGCCGTGCTCCTGTGCGCCTGCGATGGCGTTTGCGGCCATAGCACCGGACAGGACACCGTCCTCCGAGTAGTACTCGAAGTTACGGCCTGCAAAAGCGGTGCGGTGGATGTTCATTGCCGGGCCATACCAGCCGGACGTGTTCATCTCGTTGGCCATCTTGCCGATGCTGTCGCCGAAGTCGTGTGCCAGATCTTTGCTCCAAGTCATGCCGATGAGGGTAGCAGCCGGGAAACCGACAGAGCCGACGCCGGTGAAGTTGTTGTTGATGGACGCAGGGCCGTCACAGTCGTTGGTGCGCACCTTGCCGATGCTGTCCACAGCTGCAGTCTGATAGCCGCCGAAGCCGATGGTCTGCTGCAGGTCGTCGATGCTCATCTCATCCAGCAGGTCATCCCACTTGGAATCGTTGTAATCCACGCCGCGCAGGTCAGCCAGCTTGAGGCCGTTCTTTGCGCCGGTGGTGATGTCCTCTGCGTTGGGGTCATCGTCCTTCTCGTAGTTGACCTCAGTGTAGGTGTGTGCGTTGTCGAAGACAGCCTTGACCTCATCGCTCATGTTGTAATCAGCAGGAGCGGCAGTGGCCTCAGCATAGTTTGCAAAACCGTCCGCACGGGACAGATAGGTGATCTCGCCCTCTGCGAAATCGAACTGATTGGTCGCTGCAACAGCGTCGCTCTCGCGCTTGTTGGACTCGTTGTAAACGATGTCGGAAGCAACAGTGTAGGTCTTGGAATCCAGAACATTGTGGGAGTCAGAGTTGGTGCTGATGATGTAATCGCCAGCCTCCAGCACATAGCAGCCGTTGTTCTTGTAATCGTAGGAAGCCAGATCCTCGACAGGGATGGTGAAGTCGATGGTCTCGCTCTCGCCGGGGGCAAGCTCGCTGGTCTTAGCGAAGTCCAGCAGGTTTGCGGAAGCCTTCTCAATGCCGCCGTTGGTGTACGGAGGATCATTATAGATCTCCACGACATCCTTGCCGGCAGCAGAGCCGGTATTGGTGACGGTGACAGAGAACTTCAGGCTGCTGCCGTCGCTGGTGATGTCGCTCATCTTCTGGGTGAAGGTGGTGTAGCTCAGGCCGTAGCCAAAGGGATAGACAACTTCCTTGTCGTAGTCGATGAGGCCTTCATCGGCAGCAGTCTCATAGAACTTGTAGCCGACATAGATGCCCTCAGCGTAGTTGACGAAGGATGCAGTAGCGCCTGCGGGGTCGAAGAAGCTGGAATCGGAATCCAGCTCGGTGGCGTTGGTGTACTTGAAGTCACCGAAGTTGTTCCACCACGGAGAAGCGGTCAGGTCAGCAGCATAGGTGTCAGCGGTACGGCCGGAGGGGTTGACCTCACCGGCGACCACGCGGCCAAAGCCCTCAAAGCCGGACTGACCGGTGCCGGGGCAGAGCAGGACGCCCTTGATCTGGGGGTAGTTCTTGACCCAGTCCATCTCGAAAGCGTTTGCGCCGTTGTAAACGACGATGACGTTGTCGAAGTTGGAAGTGACGAGGTCGATGAGCTCTTCCTCGCGGTTGGACAGCTGCAGGAAGTGGTCTCCCTTATCCCAGTCATTGCCCTCGTTCAGGCTGTCATCGTAAGTGCCGTTGTAGTAGCCGGCGCCGCGCTGAGAACCACGGTAATCTGCCACACGGCGGACCCAGCTGCCGTCCACGACAGCAGACATATCGGTGGGAAGGTCTGCGCCCTCGCCGCCGACGCGGGTGATGACCACCATGGCAGTGTCAGAGTATTCCTTGGCGTTTGCCATCATCTCGTCGGTGTACAGGCTGACATTCGGCTCGGGCAGGGTCCAGTCCTGCTGTGCCATGCCGACGCTGGGGCGGGTGGAGCAGTAATCGGTGTAGAACTTGCTCAGCTCGTCGTTGGTCTCGATGCCTGCATCATGCAGACCGGTGAGCAGGTCGGTGACAGGGTAAGCGTCGTTCAGAGCGCCGGAACCCGTGCCGCCGTAGCAGGGGCTGGTGGAAGCCCAGCCGAAGACGTTCAGCTTGGAGCCGGAAGCCACAGGCAGGATGTTGTCATCGTTCTGAGCCAGAACTACGCCTTCCTGGGTGATCTCATTGACCAGCTCGGTGGCCTCTGCGGAAGTCTCCTCACTGATGGAACCTTCGCCGGAGACCAGGTCCAGCATGGTGGACATGGGGCCGGTGCAGATGAGGTTGACGACAATCGCCAGCGCCAGCAGAATGGCGAGGCCGGACTGCGCACGGATCATCTTCTTTTTCGCTTTGGGCATCTTCCGCACCGCGAACATCACGAGGAGCGCGAGTACGAGGACGACGCCGAATGCAATCAGATAGTTCTGAATGTTTGAAACTACCTGCATTACATCATCCATATTGATGGACAACATAATTTTCTTCCTCCTTATTCTGAATCCATATTTCCCGGGTACAGCTCCCGGAGCGTTGCCTCTATTATAAATGGATTCAAAGAAAATTCACAAACATCTTCACAATCTGTCATTTTGGAGGCATAGTTTGCAGAAGTTTCAATTTGATTTCAAATTTTATTGTGCTAATCCACAATTTCGAGAGCGGTTTTATTGTGCATCATGCCAAAAGCAAAAACTCCCCCAGCCGCTGACGCGGCAGCCCCCTCAAAGAGGCGGCCCTTGGCAAAGAGGACAATGTTTCGCTCTCTACCAAAGGCTCCCTCCCTGAGGGAGCTGTCACCGCAGGTGACTGAAGGAGTCCCTTTACTTTTCCGGGACCGGCAGCAAGATCCGCAGGGTGAACCAGCCGTCGGCCCAATGAAGAGTCATGGTGCCGTCATGGCGCTGGGCGGCCGCCTGCACGCCCTGCAGGTCGTAGCCGCCGTGGGCGTTGTGGACGGGCAGGCCGTCCGCGCCCATCTCCACGGGCTGGGCGCAGTAGTTCTCGAAGCGGAGCATCACGCAGCCGCTCTGGTTATAGATGGCCACCCGCAGCAGACGCTTTTCGGGGTCAGGCTCGGCCAGCACGCTCTCGATGGCGTTGTCCAGCGGCGCGCCCACGAGGGTACACAGCTCCCGCGTGCTCAGAAAGCCCAGCTGGCTGCCGTCGGCCACGCTGGTCATGTTGATACCGCGCTGCTGGCAGTCCATGCTTTTGGCGGTCAATAGGGTATCCAATACCGGGTTGCCAGTCTTGTTCTCGGCCTCATACTGCCGGAGGCCGCTCTCCATCCGGGCCAGAGCCGCGTCCTGCTTGGCCCGGTCGCGCTCGGCGCGGATGTCCGCGATTTGAATTTTCAGCTCATGATAGCGGCTGTTGATGAGCCGGATGCCCTCCTTGCTCCGCTTGTACTGCTCGTACTGGCGGTGGAGCACCTCGTCCATGGCGGCAAGCTCACTGTGAAGCGCCGCCTCCCGCAGCTGCTCGTGCTGGACCGTCAGGATGAGCACGCCGCAGATGTCCACCAGCGTGCGGATGTAGTAGACGCTCATGTCCACCTCGCGGTCGCCCAAGAACAGCAGGTTGCTCACCGCGAAGACCATCGCCGCCATGACGACGGCCACGAGGGCCGCTTTTCCGCTGATGACGATATGGCCCTTGGGGCCGGTGTGCTTATGCTCCAGCACCCAGATGCAGCCGAAAACGCCGCCGTAGACCACCACCAGAAGCAGCAGTGACAGGCCGTCGGCCCCGCTGCGCTGAGGCCAGAGGAAGCAGTGCAGCTGCCACTCGGCGCTGGCCGCCAGCTCGGCCAGAACGAAGGCCCGGGCGCAGACATAGCCCGCTTCCAGCGGGGAGATGGTGCGGGTGACCCAGAGGTATAAATACTGCATCCCCACAGCTGCCGCCATGCAGGGGATCCACCACGCCAGCGGAACGCTGCCCGTGGCCTGCAAAAAAGCACTCAGGGCCAGCGCCCATGCCGCACTGGCAGCGATGGTGGCCGTTTTGCCGAAGCGGATGCCCAGCGGCAGGGCGTAGATGCCCACGGCCAGACATTCGGCCAGCGCCGTATACAGGCGCGGAATGTTGGGCAGTGCCGTCATGCACCCTCACCCCCGATGTGGTCGGCCAGCGCCGCGAGGAAGGCTTTCCGCCGGGGGCGGCTGACCTGCAATTCGTAGGGTCCCACCTGCACCATCCCCTGCTGCACGCTCTTCACCTGTGCCAGATTGACAAGGTAGCCGCTGTTGCAGCGGGCAAAGGGCCGCTCGGCCAGCTTTTCCTCAAAGGCTTTCAGGGTGCCTGCCGCCACGAAATCGCCCTCTTCGGTATAAAAATGGACGCGGTGTCCCTCGCTTTCCAGATAATAGATGAGGGACGAATCCAGCCGCCGCATCCCGCCCTCCACCGGCAGGGCCAGATAATGCCGTGCGCGGCGGCGCAGCTGTTCTTCGGCCTTGCGCAGCTGCTGCGAAAACGCAAAATAAGGCACCGGCTTGAGCACATAGTCCAGTGCGCCCACGGCGTACCCGCCGATGGCGTACTGCGCCATATTCGTGATGAAAACGATGATGACGTCCTTGTCCAGCTCCCGTACCCGCCGGGCCGTCTCCATACCGTCCAGATGCTTCATCTCCACGTCCAGAAACAGGATGTCGTACACCGGGCGGTAATCATCCAGCAGCTCCATGCCGTCGGCGAACTCCGTCACCGCGAACTCGGTGCCGTACTGCCGGGTGTGCCGCTGCACATAGCCCTGTAGCTGCGCCCGCACCTCTGCCTCGTCCTCGACCAGAGCAATGCGTATCATTGTCGCACCTCCTTTTTATTCTTCTTTATTCATCATCTAACTTCAGCTGTCTTACTTTTTCTTCCCAACACTTTTCCTGTTCTGTTTTTATCTCAATTTTATGGTCTGGTATCTCTAGACCCCAGTTATCCCAGCCAATATAATTATTTCTTGCAAACAGTTCAATTTTTTCCTGCTCCGGAAACATTTTCGTAATTCCATCGATAACTTCCACAGGCTTCACGCTGTGTTCTCCACGATGCACTTGAATGAATTGTCTCACATTCCTCGCACCTCTAGGCTGGGGAAATTTTCCTTTTTTGAATGCCAGAACAAACTCTGTCTGGCTGAGCGTATATCTTCCGGGGTTATGCACCATCTTATCCCAGACAAATGCGATCGTCTTATATTCAAAGCCCCACGCTTTTCCAAGTTCAATGGAATTTGCCATCTGCGGGCCTGTTGTCCACATAAAAAGCAAACAGTCCTCTGCGGCTATGCCTGCAACATCCAGTTCCTTCAGCTGTTTTAATTTTAATGTAGGATATTTGAACTCTGCTGAGCTGAGAAATATTTTCTTATGGAATCCCTCGTTTTCAGATTTTATCGTCGTCTTATCATACTGCATTTTTCCGCCATAATCCCACGGAGGGTCTGCATAGATGACCTGATATTTCTTTTGGGGAAGCTGCGGATACACTTCATTCAACGGATTAATCTTCGTTCGACGTTTTTGCTGAACATTATACAAAGAATAGGCAGTAACAGCTTTTTCTTCCATTGCTTTCCCTCCTTGTGACGCTGTTATAAGTATACTCTGAAACCCTTTTACCGTCAACAAATTGTTGCTTATAGTCCGTTGTCTCAAACTCATCAAAAGTCTATCATTAAATTATGAGGTGTTTCTTATGGTAGCACAAGCTTTTGGAGAACGTATTAAAGCATTGCGAACGGCTCAGGGCCTTAGTCAAGAAAAATTTGCCCTTTCCATCAATATGGATCGTACCTATTACGCTTCTGTCGAAAGCGGAAAGCGCAATATATCTCTCAACAATATCGTTAAAATCGCGGAGGGGTTCAATCTTTCTTTAGAAGAGTTGTTCAAAGGACTATAAGGAGGATATTGAAATGGGGCGTGTTGCATTACATGGTCGTGAGAATTGGCAGACTGAATCCGGCCCACGCGGAAAGTCAGGAACTGCAGAAAAAGACCTCATTGAGGCATTGAAACGAAACCTAGCCCCAGAGACTTACGAAGTCGATGCTCATCCCAAAGATTTCAAACATCTTTATGAAAACGTCGAGCTTTCCTCAAAGACCCTATCTGAAATTTTCAATCCTGATGCCCTTGCTATGAAACAATCTAAAGCACTTGGCTGGGGAATTACGCCAGATTTTGCCATTCGGAACAAGAAAACCGGAAAAATACTTTTCGGTGAAATCAAGCGGCAAGATGGCTGGGTAGAAGGTAAAAGCCCAAGTGCCGGGCGTGGAAATGCACATGAAAGATTATGCAAATTATTTACGCCAGGAATCATAAAGAAATATCGTGAAGTCAGCGGCATTCAAGACCCTTCCATTCTCCCCTTCTGGGTCGTATTGGAAGGTGATATCACCCGCGACCCAAAGCGCAACCGTGAAATCGCTTTCTGGTTTGACAAGTACGACAAGAACTATTTTATGTGGCGTCCTCAAATGTCCGACGCTGAACTTGTGGAGCATTTCAATACATATCTTAAACCTTATCTCGACTAAAATCTCCAGACATTTTTGAACGGGCTCGTATTCTGAAAGTTCCTCCCTCAGAATATGAGTCCTTCTCTATTTCTCTTTCCTTCACAAAACCTTCACCCGCATTAAAGACATCTTATAGCAATTCAACTTTTTAATGCAACAGCAACAGCGTTGAATTGCATATCGCAACTATGCTGTTTGGATGTTGCACTAATTTCTTGACTTGCGATAAACACTTTTTCGGGCATTTCCCAAGAAATGGAAGTTATACTGCAAAGCGTCGACAGAGGGATCTTTCCACCGAAATCGAAAGGTCTGGTGGAAAACGAATGCGGCGATGCGGCGAATACAACATTCCCAGAAGGAAAAGAAAGGCTTATACCTATGAAAACCACGATGAAGACTCTCGCCATGCTCACCCTCTCTACCTGTGTTATTATCCGAGTCAATATGCAGGACGGTGCAGCTCTCATCCGCCTTGTCCCTCAGTTCAACTGCTAAAATAGCAAAACAGCAGCCCCGCTTCATCTACTGCGAGGCTGCTGTTCTGTGATTGGAAAATTTCAGGCTCAGTTCGTCTTGACGGCCACAAGGATACGGATCTTCCTGCCGCCGGAGCAGCCGAAGTTGTCGTACCAGCCGATGAGCTTATAATCCTCGGTGTTGATCTTGGGCAGCGAGGTGGCGAAATACTGGCCGTTCGACCACAGATACACCTGCATATCGTCGGCGGTCTCATAGCGCTTGTCGCCGCTCATGACCGAAGCTGCGCCCAGCTTATCGATGACTACCGGCGAGAGCTGGAGCATCCGGTTGATGGCCTTGCCGTCGGCAGAACGGCCGATGGCGATGCCGCCTGCGATAACGGGGTACTTGGTGGCGGTGCTGTAGGCCACCTGCTTGCCGCCAGAGTAGCAGACATAGGTCGCGCCCTCGCCCAGATAATTGAGGAAATCGCCCAGCGTACCGCCCACGCTGTCACCGGTGCGGCGGAGCACATAGCTGAACAGCTGGTCCGTCTTGCCGGTAAGGGTGTTCCAGGTAGAGCTGACGACGCTGCCGTCGATGAGGCCGTAGAGCACATCGCTGGTGCTGGGAACAAGGATGTTCTTCACATCCTGGAAGGTCTCCTCATCGGTCTTGGCTACCTTGGTTGTGGTCGTGGTGGTCGCAGTGGGGAGGCCTGCGGCCTCTCTTGCGGCGTCCTGTGCCTTGTCGCTGATTTTTTTGTCGATCTTCTTGGCGGCTTCGTCCGTCAGGCGGCGGACAGAATCCAGCGCAGCGTACTCCCACAGGTCACCGGTCACATCGTCGAGGATGACCCGGTCGATCTGGCCTGCGGAATTGGTGGTGTAGTAGCGGACGTCGCTTTCACTCAGAGTTACCCCCGATAGGCGGCTGGGGCGAACTGCCCCAGCCACACCCTCCGACGTCGTATCAATGATCTGCACGTTGTCTGCAAACGGGGTGTCGCCCAGCGCGGTGCCGTCGGCGCTGACGGTGCCGCTGGTCGAGCGGGGCGAGATGGACTGGACGCGTTCGCCGTCACCGTCCACGCTGATCTCCACCAGCTTGCCGGCCGGGAAATTGAGCTTATTGTTCACATTGACGGTGCGGGCGGTGCCGTCGGTACACATGACCGAGACAGCCTGCTGCACCTCAGCGCTGTTCGTCTCCACGAGGGTGCGGGATGAGGACTGGACCACGCCGTAGAATACAGCGTCTGCCGCGTCGCCGGTGAGGACGGAGACAGCTGCATCGTTCATACCCAGCAGCAGAGTGACCACCTGGCCCACGCCGCCGCCGGACAGGGAGGACAGCTGATAGGCCACAGAGGGCGAAGCGATGGCGTAGGTGACGCCGGCCACGGTCACAGAGGTCGGAGCGCTGGCCGAGGGCGAGACAGCCGTCACGCGGCCTGCGGCGCGCTTGTTGTAGAGCCAGACGGTGCGGGCGCTCTCGTTATAATAGTAGACATCATAGGGAGAGAGGCCCGCAGAGGTGGTGACTTCGTCGTTGCGGTAGATGGCCGCCGGGGCGAAAGGCAGGACGGTGGAAGCATCTGCCACGAAGGGACCCTTGACGTTGTCCAGCAGGACCGAAGAGATGTCCACCTGGCCGTTGCTCACGGCAAAGCCCAGGGTGGAAGCGTAGACCTGACCGCTGCCGTTCATAGCGGTGAGGGCGTTGTAGAAGAGCATGGTACCCTGCTCGAGGGTCAGAGTCTCGCCCTGGCGGGCATTGATCTCATTGCGCAGGCCCAGCGCGCTGGCCTTGCTGAGCTGAGCTGTGGGGAAGGTACCGCCCAGCTTTGCCACATCATAGCCCAGCAGGCGCAGCGCCATGGTGCAGGCTTCTTCCAGCGTGACGGTGTTGTCCGGGCGGAAGCTGCCGTCGGAGTAGCCGGTCATCCAGCCGTTCTGGACGGCAGTGCGGATGTAGACCGCATAGGGAGAGTCGCTGTCCACATCGCTGTAGAGGCGGCCGGTGCGGCCCTGTGCCGTGGTGGTATCGCGGTAAGCAGAGAATGCGGTGAGGAGGCGGGCCGCCTGCCCACGAGTGAGGGGCGCACCCAGAGAACCGGCCTGCTCGGCGGTCAGACCGCCCAGTGCCGTCGCCGTCTGGACTGCCGCGTTGGAGCCGACCGCAGAGGCGGGCAGCACCAGCATGGAAACAGCCACGCAGACAGCCAGCAGGAATGCGAGGAATCGTTTTTTCATGGTAAACTCCTTAATCATATCTGAGTGCTTCGATGGGATTCAGGCTGGCGGCACGGCGGGCCGGCAGGAAGCCGAACAGGACACCGATGCCGCAGGAGATGCCCACGGCGATGGCTGCTGCGTCCGCCGAGGGGGTGACGTTCAGGGTAATATCCGTCAGGATATACGGAAGGATCTGGTTGATAATGGCCGACACGACGTAGCCCAGCACGATGCCGAGGCAGCCGCCCAGCGCCGACGTGACGCCGGCCTCCACGACGAACTGGGTCAGGATGGTGCTCTCCTGTGCGCCCAGTGCCTTGCGGATACCGATCTCACGGGTGCGTTCGGTGACGGACACCAGCATGATGTTCATGATGCCGATGCCGCCGACCAGCAGCGAGATGCCTGCAATGGCCGTCAGGACGCCCACCATGACGTTGATCATGGAGGACATCTGCTTCATGGCTGCACTCAGGCTCATGACGTAGACATAGTCGTCCTTGCTGACCAGCTTCTTGAGCCGCGACTGCAAAAACTCCTGTGCCTCATCCGAGTGGTCCGCGTCCTGCAGGACCACATAGTACTGGCTGACACTGCTGGTGTTGTTGACGCTCATCAGGGTGGTATAGGGAACGAGAACAACGTCGTCGTTGCCGCCCTCGTACTGAGAGGCGGGTTTGGAGCGGCCTTCCAGCACGCCCACGATGCGGTACTCGCTGGCGCCTACCTTGAGGGTACTGCCGAGGCCGTTGCCGCCGAAGATCCTGCGGTCCACATAGTCGCCGATGACACAGATATTCTTGTTGTCTATCAAATCGGTGTACTGGATGCCGCGGCCCTTGGCCACCTTGTAGTTGTTGATGGTCGTGTAATCTTCGTTGACGCCGCTGATGTAGGTGCGGCGGTACTTCTCGCCCGCCACCCGCAGCGTGTCGCCGACACTGGCAATCGGCGAAAGACCCTTATAATACTCGGGCTTTTCATTGATGATCCTGTACACATCGTCCACTTCCACTGAGCGGGTGCTGGCGGTCATGACGTTGACGCTCAGAATATCGCTGCCCATGTCGGAGTAGAAGTCCTGCATCATGTTGGTCATGCCGTTGCCGAGACCGACGATGACGATGACGGCCATGACGCCGATGATGATGCCCAGCATGGTGAGGAAGGTGCGGACTTTGTTGCTCAAGACGTTCTGGACGGCCTGTTTGAAGGTCTCCTTTATCATGCCTGCGTTCCCTCCTCTCCGGCTTTCGGCTCTGCCATCATGAAGTTCGGCTGAACGACTGCCTCGGGTGCGTGGGCGTCGCCGTCGTAGACGACGCGGCCATCTTCGAGGCGGATGATGCGCTCGGCCTGCACAGCAATGGAGTTGTCGTGGGTGATGAGGACGACCGTATTGCCCTGCTTGTGCAGATCCTGCAGCATCCCCAGAACTTCGCGGCTGGTGTGGGAGTCCAATGCACCGGTCGGCTCGTCGGCCAGGATGACCGCCGGGCCGCGGGCCAGCGCACGGGCAATGGACACACGCTGCTGCTGACCGCCGGAAAGCTGGTTGGGCAGGTTTTTGAGCTTATTGCCCAGACCCACCCGCTCAAGGGCAGCCTTTGCCGTCGCGTGGCGCTGTGCGGCGGGGATGCCCGCATACACAAGGGGAACTTCCACATTCTCCAAAAGCGTCAGCTTCGGCAGCAGGTTGTACTGCTGGAAGATGAAGCCCAGCTTCTCGTTCCGGATGTGTGCCAGCTCACGGCGGCTCATCTTGCCGACATCCTTGCCGTCCAGCAGATAAGTGCCTTCGGTAGGCACGTCCAGACAGCCGATGATGTTCATACAAGTGGATTTACCAGAACCGGACTGGCCGACGATGGCCACGAACTCGCCTTTGTTGATTTTGAAAGAGACGTGGTCGGCGGCCTTTACGAGGGTATCGCCCATCTGGTAATACTTGCAGACCCCATCAAATTCTATCAGCGTGCTCATTCGTCATCTCCTTCGGCGGAGGCCATCATGTTGCTGTAGAAGTCGGTCGCACTGACGCTGGAGTTGTCGTAAGCGATGGTATCGCCCTCCTGCAGGCCGCTCTTCACTTCGATGTAATCGTCATCGCTGATGCCGGTGGTCACCTTGACGTAGACGTAGCCGTCGGGAGCGGTCATGGAAGTCTCAGCATTGGCAGCGCTGGGCGAATCCTTGGTCACCAGCACATAGCTGCCCCGGACGAGGGCGGCGTTGGGCAGGGCCAGAACATTCTTGACGCTGGCGGTGGTGATCTTCGCAGTGGCGTTCATTCCGGGCAGCAGCTCGCCCATGTCGTCGATGCGGACGGTGACGGGGTAGCTGGTGGAGCCGTTGGCGGTAGTGCCTGCCACGAGGATGCTGCTGATGACGCCCTTGTAAGTCTCACCCGGGACGGCGTCGGCAGTGATCTCCACCTCCTGACCGACCTCGAGGGAGCGGATCTTCAGCTCGTCCACGTTGAGCTTCATTTCCAGATAGCTCATATCGTAGATGGTGCAGAGGTTCTGCATGGCGGTGTCGTTGGCGCTGAGCTTGTCGCCGGCCTTGACCTTCTTATCCACGATGGTGCCGCTGATCGGGGCGTCGATGGTATAGTGGCTGATGGTCTTCTCGGCAGAAGACATCTGCAGCTCGGCAGCGCGCAGGCTGTCAGCGGCGTTTTTGGTCTGCTTGTCCAGATCCTTGCCGGTGATGCGGAGGATGACGTCATCCTGACGGACGGTGCTGCCCTCCTTGACGCAGAGTTCAGACACGGTGCCGGAGGCAGCTGCCGTGACAGTCTCCTCGCGCTGGTAAGTAAAGTGTGCAGAGTTGAGGGAGCTGACGCCGTTCACCTGTGCCACAGCGGCCTGTGCGGTGGTCAGGCTGCCTGCGTTGGGAACAGCGATGGTGACGGTGCAGGTCATCAGGCTGGCGTCGCCGGCAGGGTCTGCACCGGAAACGGAGCGGATGGTGCCGTTCAGCGTCTCAAAAGTGGTGTCCGGCATGACCTGTGCGGCCTGACCGGCAACAAAGCTCTGGGCCTCTGCGGCAGGGAAATCCACGGCCAGCAGCATCACGGAGGTGTCGCGAATGGTGGCCACAGTCTGACCAGCCTGCACGGCGTCGCCTGCGGCGACTGCAAAGGAGCTGACCTCGCCGCTGATCTTGGTGCGGACGTTCTGCATATCCGCAATGTCATCGTAATTGCGCTGTGCCTGCTCCACCGAGAGCTGTGCGCTCGCGAGGTTGTTTTCCACATCCGAAATGTCGATGGTGTAAAGAACATCGCCCTTCTCGATGCTGTCGCCCAGCTCAAAATCGGCGGTGAGCACCGTGCCGGTGACGAGGGACTTGACGGTGTAGGAATCGGCGGCGTTGATGGTGCCGCTGCCGTCGTAGACGTTCACGATGTCGCGGCGTCCCAGCTTCTCCTGCGTGTAGGCAAGGTCTGCCGACGCGCTGCGGCTCCTGCGCGGCACGATGACCGCCACCAGCACCGCTGCGGCTGCAACCACCGCGATGCAGCGCTTTTTGTGGGTCTTGATAAAGTGGAACACCTTATTTTCTCCGCCGGTATTCTCCTGCGGAGAGGCGTCCTGTGTCTTCTTGTTGAAACCTAGCATGAAAAGCCTGACCTCCTGTGTTTCATGAAAAAGAAAAGTTCTTTCTGCCTGTTTTCATCCGTTCTGCGCTTTCCCCCACAGCGTCCGCCAAAAACGACCTGTCTGCAAGATACTGCCCCGGGTTAGCGGCGCAAACCGTTATAATGATACCACCTAACAGAACGGACTACAAGAAATTTTTCCTGCACAATCTGCAACTTTTTTGAAAATTTTTCCATCATCTCTGTGTCTGGAAACTGGAACATCAGACAGAGCTTTCGGATGAAGAGTTCATCCACTCGCTCCGGCCCTTCGTGCAGCGGCTTTTGGGATACCGTCAGAAATAACCTGACGATCCGTGAGATGACGGCTCTGATGGTCGGTGACGGCACGATGAAGTAACAAACAGAAAAAGACTTCCGCTTTGAGAATGACCCTCAGGCGGAAGTCTTTTTACTTTCTGAAAAAACAAAAGAAAAAGCACCAAGCATTTCTGCCTGGTGCTTTTTGTGGTGCAGTAAAGCAATCCAAATCCGAACCATTTCCCTCGGATGCAACTTCTGTCGCTTCTCCAAAGGTGACGGTCTGTGTTCCTTCTTTATAATTAAAAGTTATCAAAACCTTATCATCATACAGATAAATCGCATTGATAAACGTATCCACCAGCGCCTGCCGCTGGTCTTTCAGGCTCATGTCCAGCTTGCGAAACCGCAGCAGCCAGAACCGAATGAATTCTTCGGTCACTTTCGGCTTCGCCAGCTTTTCTTCCGCAATGCGGGCTTCAAGCTCACGCTTGGTTTCTTCCAGCTGCTCCAGCCGCTCCTTGGTGGAACTGGTCAGGATACCGGCCTGAATCGCATTGAGCATATTCTGGATACCGGATTCTGCATCCCGGAGCTGCTTTTTATAAAGGGGAATGTTGGTATTCTCCTTGTTTTGCAGTTCCATCACCTTGGCGATGATGGATTCCATAGCGGCATCGTCTTTCACAAGCTGCATGGTCTGGTTGACCACCAGATCTTCCAGCCACTGTTTGCGGACGGTCTTTTTCTTGCAGCCCTTGTGCTTTTTGGCAGTAGCACATTTATAGTAGCGGTGAACTTCACCCGTCCGGCTTGTGCCGCTCTCGCCAAACATCAACGCCCCACAGTAGCCGCAGAACAGCTTGGTGGTGAGCAGATAATCGTCCTCTGCCTTTCTACGGGCAGGGGCTTTCTTGTTTTTTGCGATCTTCTCCTGCACATCCTCAAACAGTTCCAGTGGAATGATGGGCGGGATAGCATTCGGCACGACCACATCCCGGAATTTCAGTTCTCCGATGTACCGCCGGTTTTTGAGCATATGTTCGACACTGTTATAAGTGAACGCACCGCCCACCGGGTTCTTGATGCCGTTTTCGTTCAGCCAGTCCCGGATCTCCTTCATGGTGGAGCCTTCATTGTACTTCTTGAATGATTCCAGCACAAAAGGCGAGGTGAGAGGATCAATATGGAACTTCCGCTCGGGATCCAGCGTGTAGCCAAAGGTTCCACGACCACCGTTGCAGCGGCCTTTCAGGATGTTCTCAGTCTGTCCACGCACGACCTTCTCGGCAAGGTCGGCGGAGTAGTATTCCGCATAACCTTCCAGCACCGATTCCAGAATGATGCCTTCCGGCCCCTCGGAGATGATCTCGGTGGCAGACATGAGCTTGACACCATTCTTCTTCAACTGGGTCTTGTACCGGGCACTGTCATAGCGGTTCCGAGCAAAGCGGTCGAGTTTCCAGACCAGCACGATGTCAAACAGCTTTTTGTCGCTGTCTTTTATCATCTGCTGGAACTCCGGGCGATTGTCCGTTTTGGCCGAGATGGCACGGTCGATATAGTGCTTGACGATGGTGATGCCATTCTTTTCGGCATAAGCCGTACATTCCCGGATCTGACCTTCGATGGATTCTTCGCGCTGGTTATCCGATGAATAGCGGGCATAGATCACAGCGGTCATGGCAGGCACCTCCCATTTATACATCATCGAACGGTAATACGTTCAGCAAATCAATATTTCGTATAATGCATATACCATACTTTGCAGAAGATGGCAAGTCTTTTATAGTCTTTTTGTAAGAGTTAGCAAAAAGATTCTCTAATGCCCGATAAATATAAAACATAGTCATACACCATTATGCTAAACATCCCTAGAGGAATTGTGTCATTTTGACATAAATCCTCCTGCTTCTCTTGTAAAGTCCAACGGTTTTAGCGCACTTTTGCGATATTGTAAGGGGCTTTGCCCGGTCGCCTTGGCAAACCGGGTGGAAAAGTTGCTGGCATCGCCAAAACCGACCTGCTGCGCGATCTCAGTAACGCTGTGGTCGGTGAGAACCAGCAGTTCCTTTGCCTGCGTGATACGGAAGTTGACGAGGTAGTTGTAGGGCGTTGTGCCCATATACCGCCGGAACAGCCGCAGAAAGTAGCTTTTGCTCATGTGGGCATCGGCCAGCAGGTCAGCAAGAGAAAGTTCTTTCTGGTAATTCTTTCGCAGGATTTCAGCAGCCTGCAAAATGACCTGCCGTGCGCTGGTGGTCTCGGCCTCTGCAAGAATGGTCTGTGCGCACAGGGCAAGCATCCCGTGCAAAGCCAGACCGGTCTGCACCATGCTGTCCACATTGCCGCGCTCCATCTGGCCCAGAATCGTTTCAAACAATTCCTGCATCTTGGCCCCAGTGATCTGCACCGGGGTCAATTTTTTGCCCGGAAACAGCAGCGGTTCCATGGCCGCAACGCCCACACCGTCCAGATGCACCCAATAATGGTGCCAGCAGCTTTGTCCCGGTGCAGTGCAGTAGCTTTGCGGAGTACGGCAGTTGAGCAGCAATGCCTGCCCGGTGCTGAGGATCACATGGTTCCCATCCTGCTCGATCAGCCCGGCTCCGCGCAGGGTATAGAACAAAATGTAGCTTTCCTTGTCCGTGCGCGCCGTAGAAAAATGTTGCTGGGCATAGAACACCCCCGCTTCGGTGCAATAATAAGGTTGTGCCAGCTCTGCTTCGCTGGGTGTTGTGCGTTTCCATACGCTTTCCGGGGTCACATCCATGTTATAAGTCAGCATTTTTCGATTCCTCTCTTTCTGTTTTTAGTATAGCGCACACGCCTTTTGGGGGCAAGAGTAGACTTTTCACAAAAAAGAGAGTACTTTTTCGGATGGAATTTTCCGAATGCGGCCAGTATACTAATGAACAGAAAGTTTGTTATCTTTCTGCCAATCCAAGCGATTGCAGCAAAAAGAGAAGTGTCAATTTGGAGGTTTTGTAATTATGGCCGATCGTATTGTTCTGAACAGCATTTCTTACCATGGCCACGGTGCCATCGAGAACATCGTTCCCGAGCTGACCGCCCGTGGCTACAAGAAGGCTTTCGTCTGCTCCGACCCCGACCTGATCAAATTTGGTGTTACCAAAAAGGTCACCGACCTGCTGGATGCTGCAAGCTTTGCCTATGCTGTTTACAGCGAGATCAAGCCCAACCCCACCATCGCCAACGTACAGGACGGCGTGGCTGCCTTCAAGGTTGCCGAGGCTGACTGCATCGTGACCATTGGCGGCGGCTCCTCCATGGACACTGCAAAGGCTATCGGCATCATCATCAACAACCCTGAGTTCGCCGATGTGCGTTCTCTGGAGGGCGTTGCTCCCACCAAGAAGCACGCTGTGTTCACCATCGCAGTACCCACCACTGCCGGCACTGCTGCTGAAGTCACCATCAACTACGTCATCACCGATGTGGAGAAGAAGCGCAAGTTCGTCTGCGTGGATACCAACGACATCCCTGAGATTGCAGTTGTCGATCCCGATATGATGTCCTCTATGCCCAAGGGCCTGACCGCCGCCACCGGTATGGACGCTTTGACCCATGCCATCGAGGGCTACATCACCAAGGGTCACTGCGTCATTTCCGATATGTTCCATCTGGAAGCCATCAAGCTGATCAGCGAGAACCTGCGTGGTGCTGTCCAGAACACCCCGGAGGGCCGCGAGGGTATGGCTCTGGGCGAGTATATCGCCGGTATGGGCTTCTCCAATGTGGGTCTGGGCATTGTTCACTCCATGGCACACGGCCTGTCTGCCCTGTATGACACCCCGCACGGTGTGGCCTGCGCCATCCTGCTGCCGGTTGGTCTGGAGTACAACAAGACCATCGCTGGCGAGCGTTACCGTGCTGTCGGCAAGGCCATGGGCGTGAAGGGCATCGACGAGATGAACGACGCACAGGCCGCTGATTCTACCATCGCCGCTGTCAAGCAGCTGTCTGCTGACGTTGGCATCCCCACCAATCTGAAAGGTATCCTGAAGGAAGAGGACATCCAGTTCCTCGCTGAATCTGCCTTTGCAGACGCTTGCCGCCCCGGTAATCCCCGCGACACCAGCGTGGAAGAGATCGTTGAGCTGTACAAGAGCCAGCTGTAAGCTTCTACATCACCGCTTTGCTTAAATTCCCCATTTCTTCTTCATTACCTCATCATGCAAAAAGGCTGGAATGCTCCTTCCATACGGAGCGTTCCGGCTTTTTTGCTTATGTTGGACGATTTTCAAAATGGGAGAGTGGACTTTTCACAAAAAATGCGTCACCTTTGCCGATGGAATCACGGCGGAAGAACCCGTATACTTAGGTCAAAGAATCCACACAGGAGGCGCATTATGCAAAAGAACTATCTTGCTATCGACATTGGTGCATCCAGCGGGCGGCACATTGTCGGATGGATGGAGAACGGCGTTCTCCGCACCGAGGAAGTGTATCGGTTCCCCAACAGCGTCCAGCGGGTAAACGGTCATCTGAAATGGGACATCGACAGCCTGTTCGCCAATGTGAAGAACGGCATCCGGGAAGCCTTTGCAAAGTATCCGGCCATCGAGAGCCTTTCCATTGATACATGGGCCGTTGATTATGTGCTGCTGAAAAACGATCAGCCGATTTATCCGGTCTACACTTACCGCGACAGCCGGACGCAGGCGGTCATTCCCGAAGTACACAGCATCCTGCCCTTTGAACAGCTTTACCAGCGCACCGGCATCCAGTTCCAGCCCTTCAACAGCATTTATCAGCTGTACGCTGACAAAAAAGCCGGACGGCTGGCAGAGGCCGAGGACTTTTTGATGATCCCGGAATATCTGCTGTGGAAACTGTGCGGCGTAAAAGCCCGCGAGTACACCAATGCCACCTCCACCGGCCTTGTGAATGCTCAGACCGGGGAATATGACCCGGAAATTTTACAGGCGCTTGGCCTGCCGGAAACGATGTTCCCCAAGCTGACCGCACCCGGCACGGTGCTGGGGTCGCTGATGCCCAACATTGCCGCCGAGGTGGGTGGGCAGACCAAGGTGGTGCTGTGCGCCACCCACGACACCGCCAGCGCGGTGGAGGGCATTCCCATGGAGCAGGGGGATGCGCCGTTCCTTTCCTCCGGTACATGGAGTTTGCTGGGGGTCAAGCTGGCTAAGCCCATCACCAGCCCGGAGAGCCGCCGCGCAAACTTTACCAACGAGGGCGGCGTGGGATACATCCGCTACCTGAAAAACATCATGGGTCTGTGGATCATCCAGTGCGTGCAAAAGCAGCTGGGCATCTCCTTTGCTGAGATGGTGGAACTGGCCAAGACCAGCACCTACACCCGCATTTTTGATGTGAATGAAGCCCGTTTCTCCGCGCCGCAGGACATGCACGCGGAAATCAGAGCCGCTCTTACCGAGACCGGTGAAGCCCCTGCCACGGATGCCGACCTTATCAACAGCATCTACCATTCGCTTGCGTACTGCTACGGGGAAGCCTATCGTGAGATGGAGGCTGTGACCGGGCAGCACTGGGATAAACTCTACATCGCAGGTGGCGGCGCAAAGAACGCCACCCTGAACGAGCTGACCGCCCATTATACCGGAAAACAGGTCGTGGCTCTGCCCATCGAGGCAACGGCCATCGGCAATTTGAAGATCCAGATGAACATTCAATAAGGAGGATTATCCATGCTCGTTGAAACCAAAGCCCGTGTTGGCGTGTTCGCCATTGCTCTGGGCGCGTATCTGCCCCAGTTCCCGACCCTCGTGCCCGAATTTGAGCAGCAGTACGCCGACTTCAAAAAGACCATCCCCGACACCGTGGAAATCGTGGACGGCGGCATCGTTACCACCAAGGAACTTTCCATGGCCGCAGGCGACAAGTTCCGCGCCGCGGACGTTGATCTGGTCATTTTGCAGTTGCTGACCTACGCCACCTCTTACAATATGCTGCCCGCCGTGCGCGACCTTAACGTACCCGTGGTACTGGTGAATGTCCAGAAGAAGAAAGCCCCGGACTACGCCAATACCGACACCCCCACTTGGCTGGGCGAGCTGTATGCCTGTGGTGCCGTGGGCGAGATGGTGGCCGACCTGGAGCGCGCTGGCAAGCGTCACGCCGTCATCACCGGCGTTGTCGAGGGCGGCGACCCGCAGGTGCAGGCCGAGATCGAGGACTGGTGCCGTGCCGCACAGGTGCGCCGCCGCTTCCGCGACACCAATCTGGCGCAGATCGGCCGTCCGTACCCCGGCATGATGGACTTGTACATCGACGAAACCAACCTCTACAACCGGATGTTCCTCTACACCAAGCAGTTCGACTGGGAGAAGATGTGGGCCATCGCCGACAACATCACCGATGAAGCTGCCATCCGCACCAAGGCACAGGATATTCTGGACACCTTCGATATCGAGGGCGGTGGCACCATTGAAAAGGTCTGGGACATGGCGAAGTATGTCGTGGCCTTTGAACAGTGGGTCAAGGATGAGAAGATCGCGTTCATCGCATCCCACTACGATGGTTTTGCACAGGGCAAGGCCGGTGTGCTGGACAGCATGCTGATTCCGGCGTTCTCCATGCTCATCAAGCAGGGCGTGGCCTGCGCCGTGGAAGGCGATATCAAGGTTTCCATGGCCATGAGCATCCTCAAGACCATTGCAGGCTGCGGCCAGCTGAGCGAGATGTACTCCATCGACTTTGACGAGGATATCTGCATCATCGGCCACTCTGGTTCCGGTGATGCTGACATTTCCGAGAAGAAGCCCACCATGAAGATCGTGCCTGTGTTCCACGGCAAGACCGGCGGCGGCTACTTGACCCAATTCTACCCCCATCTTGGCCCTGTGACCTATCTGGGCATTACGCAGGACAAGGACGGTCACTTCAAGTTCGTGGTGGCCGAGGGTGTCAACGAACCCGGCCCCATCTTCACCTTTGGTGACACCAATATGCGCACCCGCTTTACCTGCGGCGCACGGGAGTTCTGTAACCGCTGGAGCGAGGCTGGCCCCACCCACCACATGGCTGCGGCTACCGGCCGTCACATCGACACCATTCTGAAAGTGGCAAAGATCTTCGATGTTCCTGTGGACATCATCACTCGATAATTAAGTTTGAAGAGGAAAAGAGAGGTATTTATCATGGGTATTCTGGATATTGAAATCGTAAAAGGCTTTATGCGGATGTGCAACGATGGCTGGCTGCAGGGCTGGCACGAGCGCAACGGCGGCAACCTGACCTACCGCATGAAGGAAGAGGAAGTGGCCCAGTGCCGTCCCTTCTTTGACCCGCAGCCCCGCGAATGGGTGAACATGGGCGTGCAGGCGGACAATCTGGCGGGCGAGTATTTCATTACCACCGGCTCCGGCAAGTTTTTCCGCAACGTGGAGCCGGACCCTGTCCATAGCATCGGCATTGTGGAGATCAACGACAAGGGCGACAGCTGGCGCATTGTCTGGGGCCTGGAGGACGGCGCAAAGCCCACATCCGAGTTCCCCAGCCACTTTATGAACCACAGCGTCCGCAAAGCCGCCACCAATGGCGCAAACCGTGTCATCTACCACTGCCACGCCACCAACGTGATCGCCCTGACCTACATCCTGCCCCTGACCGACCGGGACTTCACCCGTGCGCTGTGGCAGAGCGCCACCGAGTGCCCGGTGGTGTTCCCGGAGGGCGTGGGCGTCTGCCCGTGGATGGTGCCCGGCGGGGCAGACATTGCCATGGCCACCAGTGAGCTGATGAAGACTTATCAGGCCGCCATCTGGGCACAGCACGGTCTGTTTGCCTCCGGTCCGGACTTTGACATCACCTTCGGTCTGGCCCACACCATTGAAAAGAGCGCAGAAATCTACGTCAAGGTGCTCTCCATGGGCGGCGGCATCATCCGGCAGACCATCACCGATGACGACCTGCGTGCCATTGCCCGCGACTTTGGCGTGACCCTGAACGAGAAGTTCCTCAACTAAGGAGCAGAGCATGGAACACATGGCATGGAAAGGCCGCATCAAGCCCGGCTGCAAGGCCGAATACCAGAAACGTCATGCAGAGATCTGGCCGGAGATGGTGCAAGTATTAAAAGACGCCGGCATCTGCAATTACAGCATCTTCTACTGCAACGATGAACTGTTCGGCTACTATGAGTGCGAAAAGGGCGTTGCCTATGCCGAGAAAGTGCAGGCAGAAAGCCCGGTCGTTGCCCGCTGGAACGAGTACATGAAGGACATTCTGGAATTGGAAATGGACCCCGTGACCGGCGCACAGCCCAAGCTGGAGCAGGTATTCCGGCTGAACTGAGCGGCAACCTTTTATAAAAGAAACATGTCAAGAGCCATCCGTAACAAACTACGGGTGGCTCTTTTCTGCTTACGCTCAAACAATATTGCGCAGAAAAAACGGACGAATTGATCTAAAAAATTATTTGTATGTAGAAAAATAGCAAGAAATATTGTCCATTTCAACAAAACAATAGAGAAAAGCGAAAAAATGTATACAACACAAACGCAATATCGTTTGAATTTTCGGCTTCATTCGCAATTCTTTGCGAGAAAGCTGGCCCCAAAGGCTGTATAATTACAACCAGAAAGTCGCACCGAACGAGCAAATCATTTAGGAGGAATGACAATGAAAAAGACATCAAAAATCTTGTTGACCGTCATTGTCGTCGTGCTGCTGGGAATCGGAGTTTCCACCTTTTTCAAGGTAAACGGCAGCATTGGCAATGACAAGATCCAGCTCCGGCTGGCGCACGGTCAGGCGGGCGATTCCGAGATCGGCGGCACGATCGCGTATCTGTCCGATCTGGTGGCCGAAGATGAGAGCATGAACATGGAAGTTTCTATCTATCCCAGTGGTGTTCTGGGTTCTGAAACGGCCATGGTCGAGTTGGTGCAGGCCGGTGTTCTGGACATGGCAAAAATCAGCGCAAATACGCTGGGCCAGTTCGATGACCGCTACACCATCTTCTCTCTGCCGTACCTGTTCAAAGGGCAGGAACACTACTACAATGCAATGGCAAACAGTCAGGTCATTCGTGAGCTGTTCAACGCCACGGAGGATGCAGGCTACATCGCAATCGGATATTATTGCAATGGTGCGCGCAACTTCTATCTGAAAGACGATGTGGCAGTTACTTCTCCCGCCGTGCTGAAAGGCAAAAAGATTCGTTCCATGGTCAGCTCCACTTCCATGGATATGATTGAAGCTATGGGCGGTTCTCCCGTTCCTATGTCCGCAAGTGAAACGTACACCTCTTTGCAGCAGGGCATCGTGGACGGTGCAGAGAACACTGAGCTGGCTCTGACCGTTGACAAGCATGAGGAGATCGTCAAGTCCTACACCTACACCGAGCATCAGTACACCCCTGACATTTACATCATCAGCACGAAGGTCTGGAACAAGCTCTCCAAGGAGCAGCAGGACTATCTGCTGGAATGCTTCAGCAAGCTGAATGACAACTTCGTACAGAAGTACAATCAGATGATGGACGATGCCATAACTGAGGCGGAGAGCTACGGCGTACACGTTTACCGTGACATCGACAAGACTCCGTTTATCGAAGCTGTGCAGCCCATTCACCAGAACTTCCTTGCAAAAGGCGATGCCTACCAGAGGCTGTACGATGATATCCAGAGCTATGCGGAGGATACAAGCAAATGAAAGTACTGAATAAGATTTTAAGCTCTGTTCTCGCCTTTATGGTTGCGGCGATGGTCGTTGTCTGCTGCTGGCAGGTCATTACCCGCTTCGTGCTGGGCAATCCCAGCAAATACACCGAAGAAATCCTGCGTTTCGCACTGATTTGGCTGACTATGCTGGGTGCGCCGTATGCCTACGGTGCCAAGCAGCATCTGGCCATCGACCTGCTGGTCAAGAGTTTTGAACCCACTGGTCAGCGCCGCACCCAGATCTTTGTAGAGTTCGTTGTTCTGGCACTGAGCGCCGCGGTCTTTGTGGTAGGCGGCATCGCCGTCACGATGAACGCCCACGGTCAGATTTCGGCGGCTATGAAGCTGCCCATGGAGTGCTACTACGCCTGCATTCCCATCGGCGGTGCGCTGATGATCCTTTACAGCCTGAACAATCTGTATCATCTCTTCCGGGATAAAGACAAGGAGGTCGCTTAAATGGAACTGCAAGCCGCTATCCTTCTGGTGGTCAGCTTCGCGCTGCTGCTGATGTTCAGCGTACCTGTTTCGTACAGCATCGTTGCATCTGCATTTATCACCATCACCGCTTTCCTTACCCCACAATTCGGTATGTTCGTTTCCGCCCAGAAAGTCATCGCGGGCATCCTCCGTCCTGAGCTTTGTTCTGAGTTTCACCGGCCTGCCTGCTGCCATCAGTAAAATGGTTCTGGGCATCTCCGACAACAAGTACGTCCTGCTGCTCATCCTGAACATCTTCCTGCTGATCGTCGGCACCTTTATGGATATGGCACCGGCTCTGCTGATCTTCACCCCGATCTTCCTGCCCATTGTCCGCGCCTTCGGCATGAGCGATGTGCAGTTCGGCGTTATGATGGTCATGAATCTGGCTGTCGGCACCATCACTCCTCCCGTTGGCAACGTCCTGTTCGTGGGATGCTCGTTGGCAAAGCAACGTCTGGAGAATGTGATGAAAAGTCTGGTTCCGTTCTTTGTGGCAATTTTCATCTCACTGATGCTGGTCACATACATCCCTGCTCTGAGCGAGTGGCTGCCTACTACGCTGGGCCTGATGTAAGCCCCACAGTGCAAATGCTTGTCAAACCTGAACAGATATGACATAATCAAGGCAAGAACACCGCCTGTTCAGGAGAAAAGGAGCATTTCATGGAAACAACATGGCTGCACAGCATGGTTCAGGGTGATGCGACCCAATATTACCGCAAACGAAACGGCATTATGGTGGAACACATGGTTCGTCCGGCAAACTTTGATATGCGGTACAACCACTTCCATCAGGAGTACGAAATTTATCTCCTGCTCCGTGGGCGGCGGCAGATGTTCTTTGAGAACCGCGCCTATGAAGCACAGGCCGGGAACCTGATTCTCGTGGACAGCGGCCAGATTCATATGTCCCATTCCATCGTGGGAGACCCGGAAACCGAATACGAGCGAGCGATCCTCTATGTAGACCGGGACATTGTGGAAAAGGTCGATAAGATGTTCCCGGAACTGAAGATCGGTGCGTTCTTCCACAAGCACTACGGAATTTACGAACTGACCCCGAAGCAGACAGCGAATACCCGCCGATTGTTTCTGCAAATCATGGGGGAACTGGACAAGGCAGAGCCTATGAGCCAGACCGCTATCCTTTCGGAGTTGATTCTAGGCTTCATCCACTTCCGGCGCAGCAATCAGCAGGTCGCCTGCCTGAACGATGTGCAGGAGGGTAAGGCCAGCGGCGGAAAGTTCGATGCAGTCTACCAAATCTCAGACTACATTTCCGATCACTTTCAGGAAACGCTCTCGCTGGACAGCCTTGCCGAGCAGTTTTATATCAGCAAGTATTATCTCAGCCGTTCCTTCCATGAAGTGACTGGCTTCGGCATCAACGAATACATCAACATCCTGCGGGTAAAAAAAGCGCAGAGCCTGTTAGAAACAACAACACTTTCCGTTTCCGAAATCGCAAGCCGTACCGGGTTTGAGAGCATCACCTATCTGGGACGTGTGTTCAAGAAATATCAACACGTTACGCCTGCACAATATCGAAAATCGCTTACTTCAACCGCTGAGAAAAACAACACAAATACATGAGGTGTTTCTTGTGGCAAACGAAATCAAAAAAGAACTGATTCAGAAAAAGCTGGATCTTGTTATCCAGAAGCTGATGCACCTTGGTGCCCCCGAAAACGAGGACACTTTGAAAGAAGGCGGCGAGGCCATCGGATTTTTTAGCCGTGACTTCGGCATCAAGGAGTGGGACTGGCCGCAGGGCATCGGCCTGTACGGACTGCTCAAAATCGCCAAGATGCAGGATTCGGAGGAATACCGCACCTTTCTGCATGATTGGTTCAAGGAGAACATTGCGCAGGGTCTGCCTTCCCGCAATATTAACACGACTACTCCGCTGCTGACTCTGTGTGAATTGAACGAGATCTACCACGACCCTGAGTTTGAAGCCCTTTGTCTGGACTGGGCAAAGTGGCTGATGGAGTGCATCCCGCGTACCCGTGAGGGTGGCTTTCAGCACGTCACCAGTGCCAACGGCGACCGTCAGGGCGTTCGCCTAAACGAGAGCGAGATGTGGATCGACACCCTGTTCATGACCGTCTTGTTCCTCAATCGGATGGGCCAGAAGTACGGCAAGCAGGAGTGGATCGACGAATCCATTAAGCAGGTGCTGATGCACATCAAGTATCTGTACGATACCCACACCGGTCTGTTCTTCCACGGCTGGTCGTTCAATCGGATGGACAACTTTGGCGGCGTGTTCTGGTGCCGCGGCAACAGCTGGTTCACGCTAGGTATTCTGGACTATCTGGATATGTTTAAGGGTACGCTGAATCAAGGCGTCAAGACGTTCATTCTGGATACCTACAAAGCACAGGTGCGCGCACTGCGTGACCTTCAGGGTGAGGACGGCCTTTGGCATACGGTTCTGGATGACTCCACCAGCTATGAAGAAACTTCCGGCTCTGCTGCTATCACCGCTGGCATCCTGAAAGGCATCCGCATGGGGATTCTGGATGATTCCTACCTGCCCTGTGCCAAGAAAGCTATCCGTGCAATCCTCAAGAACATCGACACCGATGGTACGGTGCTGAAAGTATCCGGCGGTACGGGTATGGGCTACGACCGCGACCACTACAAAAACATTCTGATTGCTCCCATGGCATACGGCCAGTCGCTGACCATCCTTGCACTGGTGGAAGCACTGGAAACCTTTGAATGATATTTCACTGACCTTTATGGAGGACTACTATTATGGCTATCTGCACTCCCAAATCCTTTGACCTGACCGGCAAGGTGGCGCTGATCACCGGCGCATCCTACGGCATCGGCATGGCAATTGCAAAGGCTATGGCAACCAACGGCGCTACCATCGTGTTCAATGATATCAAGCAGGAGCTGGTGGACAAGGGTCTGGCTTCCTATGCAGAGGCCGGCATCAAGGCACACGGCTACGTCTGCGACGTCACCGATGAGGACGCCGTCAACGCCATGGTCGCCAAGATCACCGAGGAAGTCGGCCACATCAACATTCTGGTCAACAACGCCGGCATCATCAAGCGCATCCCCATGTGCGAAATGACCGCTGCACAGTTCCGTCAGGTCATTGATGTTGACCTGAACGCTCCCTTTATCGTTGCCAAAGCCATCATCCCCGACATGATCGAGCAGGGTGGCGGCAAGATCATCAACATCTGCTCCATGATGAGCGAACTGGGCCGTGAGACGGTTTCCGCTTACGCTGCTGCCAAGGGCGGCCTGAAGATGCTGACCAAAAACATTGCTTCCGAGTACGGCCAGTACAACATTCAGTGCAACGGCATTGGCCCCGGCTACATCGCCACCCCGCAGACCGCGCCCCTGCGTGAGATCCAGCCGGACGGCAGCCGCCATCCGTTTGACCAGTTCATCGTTGCCAAGACTCCCGCTGCACGCTGGGGCAACGCCGAGGACCTGGGCGGCCCCGCTGTCTTCCTGGCATCTGAAGCTTCCGATTTCGTCAACGGCCTGATTCTGTACGTTGACGGCGGCATCCTGGCCTACATCGGCAAGCAGCCGGGTTGATTGGGTGTCGGTTTGTCTCCCATAAAGGTCTGACCTGATCATAAAAGATTTTCCCCCGTTTTGCAGCAGGCGTAAATGCCGCTGCGGAACGGGGGATTTGTTTTTTATGTTGATGTATGGGCATTATTTAATAGGCCAGCAGTTGGATTATTTGAGTTACGGAATATTTCGCAGCTCGTCCGCGGGCGCACAATGTGCGCCTCTACTAGTGTGGTAATTCTAAAGCAACACCGCACAATTCCCGCCTTACGGCTTAAGCACCGCTCCGGCGGCTGCGGCACCTCGCTCGCCGTATCGGCACTTAGAATTATGCGGTATCGCCCTAATTAAAATAGTTCCTCCCTCCTACCTCCCAACTTTTTCTCTTCGCCCCAATTTTGCCCTCTTTTTTTGCCCTTTTGCACAAAAAAAGATTCTCATTCTATGGAAAAAGCCCTGCTGTCTTTCAGGCAGCAGGGCAATTTTTACAATGTTTTATTTTCTGATTTGTGCAGAATTACAGGTGGAAGTAACGCTGTGCGTTGTAGTAGCTGATGCCTTCCACGATCTTCTTCAGGGTCTTCTCATCGCTGGGGTACTGGCCATTCTCGACCCAGTTGCCGATGAGGTTGCACATCAGGCGGCGGAACAGTTCGTGGCGGGTGTAGCTCAGGAAGCTGCGGCTGTCGGTCAGCATGCCGATAAAGTTGCCCAGCAGCCCCAGGCGAGCCAGGGTCTTCATCTGCTGGTACATTCCGTCGTCGGTATCGCAGAACCACCAGGCAGAGCCCAGCTGGATCTTGCCGGGAACTTCGTCATCCTGGAATGCACCCAGGATGGTGCCCAGCATGTCAAAGTCGGCGGGGTTCAGGCTGTACAGGATCACCTTCGGGCATTCGCCGGTCTCGGTCAGCTTGCTCAGCAGGCTGCTGATGGCGGCGCTGCCATCGGTCACAGCGATCATATCAAAGCCAGTATCGGGGCCCAGCTTCTTGTACATCTTCTGGTTGACATTGCGCAGGCAGCTGTAATGGATCTGCATGGCAACGTTATACTTTTTGTACAGGCGGCCCAGGCTGATCAGCAGGTAGGTGGTGTATGCGTCGCCCTCTTCCTGGGTCAGCGGCTCACCGGCCATAGCCTTTTTGAAAGCTGCGGTTGCCTTTTCGGCGTTGGTCTCCACGTAAGGAACATAATCCAGCCCGTGGTCAGAAGCGCGGCAGCCCATCTCAACAAAGAACTGCAGGCGCTCTTCCAGAGCGTTGACCACACAGTTGGCGCAGGCGAACTTGCGGCCAACAACTTCTTCCAGCTTATGGATGTAATCCGCAAAGCCGTCCTTGCGGATGTTCAGGACCTTGTCCGGGCGGAAGGAAGGTGCAACAACAACCTTGATGGTGGGGTCTTCCTTGATCTTCTTGTGCCATTCCAGGCTGTCGATGGGGTCATCGGTGGTGCCGACCATGGCAACGTTGCTCTGCTCGATCAGGCCGCGCACGGTCATCTTGGGATCATGCTGCAGCTTATCGTTGCACAGGTTCCAGACTTCCTCAGCGGTATCGCCGTTCAGAACGCCGTTGTAGCCAAAGTACTTTTTCAGTTCCAGGTGGCACCAGGTGTACATCGGGTTGCCGATGGCCATTTCCAGTGCTTCTGCAAACTTCTGGAAGCGCTCGCGGTCCGGCTTGTCACCGGTGATGTACTCTTCGGGCACACCGTTGGAACGCATCACGCGCCACTTATAATGGTCGCCGAAGTAGTAGTCAGAGCCATCGGCCAGAACCTGATGGCCGCCCAGCCATACCTGAGCGATATTTTCAAAGCGGCGGTCCTCGTAGATCTCCTGCGGGGGAATGTGGCAGTGATAGTCTACGATAGGCAGCGTTTCTGCATAATCATGATACAGGTGCTGCGCGGTGGGGGTTTCCAGCAGGAAATCCTTGTCCATAAATGCTTTCATAATTGCAAGCTCCTTCGTTGTGTGCTGTGGGTCAACAGAACGAATCATGCTGCCCCCAAACAGCAGAATAAAACATAAGCTGATATTATTATACATACTTGCAGCGGTTTGAACAAGTTGCAAATCTTGCCCTTTTGATGTAAAAAGCACTAAAAATATTGCATCCCGCTTGTGCAAAACAGGGAAAGGGAAAAAAGTCAAAAAAGGAGCGCAAAATATATGCGTTTCTTCACGAAAGCATCTTGACGTTGCAAGCAAAAAAAAATACAATGAAGCTAAACAAGGCGCTTACGCAGCGCAGGGCGTTTTTGTCTGGCCCTGCACACCGCCGCCGTAATTGCACACATTGCAAAGGAGAATTTCCAATGGAAACTTTGAATTATCAGGTCCTTGAAAAATCCGGTTATGATGGCTACATTCTGAAAAATGCCCCCGAAAAGGTTTTGCAGTTTGGTGAGGGCAACTTCCTGCGTGCCTTTGTTGACTACTGGTTTGACCTTGCCAACGAAAAAGCTGACTGGAACGGCAAGTGCGTTCTGGTTCAGCCCATCGCCCCCGGCCTGGCCAAGATGATCAACGAACAGGAGGGCCTGTACACCCTGTACCTGCGCGGCAGCGAAAACGGTCAGAAGGTCGATGACAAGCGCGTGATCTCCAGTGTATCCCGCTGCCTGAACCCGTATGAAAAAGCTGATTACGAAAAGATGATGGACGTTGCCGCCAGCGACGACCTGGAAATCATCGTTTCCAACACCACCGAGGCCGGTATCGTTTATGATCCCGCCTGCCAGCAGAACGACTGCCCGCCGTCCAGCTTCCCCGCAAAGCTGACCCAGGTGCTGTACCACCGCTACAAGGCCGGCAAGAAGGGCATCATCATGCTGGCCTGCGAGCTGATTGACAACAACGGCAAGGAGCTGCTGAAGTGCGTCAACCAGTACATTGACCAGTGGGGCCTGGAAGACGGCTTCAAGAAATATGTCAACGAGGACTGTACCTTCTGCGGCTCTCTGGTTGACCGCATTGTTCCGGGTCGCATCCGCGACCCGAAGGAAGTTGCCGAGCTTGAAGAGAAGCACGGTTACGCTGACCCCCTGCTGGACGTTGGCGAGGTTTTCGGCGTGTGGGTCATTGAGGGCGACACCAAGCTGAACGATATCCTGCCGTTCCGCAAGGCTGGTCTGGAAGACCACGTCTTTGTTACCCCCGATATGAGCCCGTATAAGAAGCGCAAGGTCCGCATCCTGAACGGCGCACACACCGGTTTTGTTCTGGGTGCTTACCTGGCAGGCTTCGACATTGTGCGTGACTGCATGCACGACGAAACCATCCTGGGCTACATGAACAAGATGCTGCTGCAGGAAGTTGTTCCCATTCTTCCGCTGGACCAGGACGACTGCAAGAAATTTGCTGCCGCTGTGGAAGACCGCTTCAACAACCCGTTCGTCAACCATGAGCTGATGAGCATCTCCCTGAACTCCACCTCCAAGTGGCGTGCCCGCAACATGCCGTCCTTCCTGGAATATATCGAGAAGAACGGCAAACTGCCCACCTGCCTGACCATGAGCTTTGCCGCTTACATCGCATTCTATTCCAACAACATCCAGGAACTGAACGATAAGGGCCTGGTCTGCAAGCGCGCCAAGGGCAACGAGTACACCATTTCCGATGACCGCTATGTGCTGGAATTCTACAATGCCCACAAGGATGACGACATTCCGACCCTGGTTCATGCTGTTATGACCAACGAGCAGATGTGGGGCCAGGATCTGACCAAGGTTGCCGGTTTTGAGGAAGCCACCGTCAAGAACCTGACCCTGATCCGTGAGCAGGGCGCAATGGCCGCTTATAAGAGCTGCCTGTAATTTGAGTTAGGAGGTAGGAGTGAGGAGTTAGGAGTTAGGGAGCAGCGCAGAGCCTTTGGTTATCTGCAAAAAGCCCTAAGGCAATACCGCACAATTCCCGCCTAACGGCTCAAGCACCGCTCCGGCGGCTG
>OMDR01000268.1_pt1 | contig 43048 bp, 62 predicted proteins | sample 1645251 | NCBI WGS metagenome assembly OMDR01 (sample SAMEA103958142, study PRJEB25191) | human gut metagenome | biome: human-associated habitat [ENVO:00009003]; feature: intestine environment [ENVO:2100002]; material: feces | place: Germany | collected 2013/2015 | reverse complement strand
ATTACTAAATTAAATTGATCATTAGGCAGACTGTATAGTTTTTTCATAATCCTAAGAGTGTCAGCATCATAGCCTTTTTCAGCTGCAAGCTCTTCAAGTATGGCGTCCATATCATCTATAAACATTTCACCCTTGCCTTCAGTTAACCAGAAATAATCCACGCAATACTTAGAACATATCAATCTAATAGTTCGATCAGACGCGCCGTTTGTATTTCTTTCAATATTACTAAGCGCCCCTCTTGAAAGACCGATAGGCTTCCCAAAGGCCTCACCCGATAGGCCTAGAGCTTTACGAACTTCTTTAATTCGTTCACCCACTGTTTTCATAAGTGCCTCCTTTCAAAAACAGAATACCACTATAGTTTTAAAATGTAAAGTAACAAAACATTTTTTAAATTTCGGTGTTGACAATTGTAAAGGGACGAGCATATAATGACATCGTAAACTTCAGTTACGAAGCATACGGAGGTGAAAAAATGAAAGCATCGCAACATCAGGAAATAGAAAAAACAAGCCTAATTCTTTCAGAAAAGATTCCCAAGCTATCTGAAAGTGAAAAAGCCTTTGTAGAGGGAATACTGACAGGCCTACAAATGAATAAGGCTCAGCCAGCACCAGCAGCCAAGGAACCACAAAAACAGGAGGAGGTGAAATAGATGCCTATTGAAATACAACTCATAGTCGCCATGACACTAGCCACGACCTGGTTACTTGTAGTCCTCGTGATACTCATGAATATAGACAACTGGCTCTTTGATAGATGGCTAGAAAGAAGGTACAAGAAATGATTAATGACTATCTAGAAAGATTTGAAATCCTAGACGGGTGCTCAGTAATCAGGATAAACGATTTAGACTTGAGCAATTACCCGGTACACGACTGCTCAATAGAACCCCTAGAAAATGGAGAAGTCCGAGTGCGTATATCAATGGATTTCATAGCTAAACACACGAGCCTTTATCAGGCGGCAAAAAAATGGGTATCCCAAAAAGGAAACCCCGATGTCAAATTTGAACCTTATTCAGAATAAGCTGCTCAGCTATAAGCAGCATAGGAGATTGTAACACGAAAGGGAGAAAGAGAAATGGAACACAAGACAACAGGCGCAGAGCTTCCAGACTTTGCGGAGGGTATCAACCTTCACGGAGAAAGACTAAGACTGGAAGCCTTCTATGCAGAACAAAAAAGAATCAGAAAGCAGAAATTCAGATCTGGACTTGTAACAGTGCTAAACGTTGCGATCCTAATCCTGATCCTATCGCTTATTGTAGCGGTTTGGATCATGATCTATCAAATGCTTTAAAGGAGGTGGTGAGCTTTGCAAGTAGAAAACCTAGCAGCCTACAGATACGAAATGATGGAAAAGGGATATATGAACAAATCCGAGCTATCAAAGTTTCTAGGTTGCGGAAGGAACAAAGGAAGCAAGATCTTCCAGAAAATCATGGAAGACATAAAAAAAGAAGGCTTAGAAAATATCGACAGCAACGTAATTCTAACCAAACGTGCTATTCAGTATCTAGGCCTCACACAAAAGAATATCGTAGAATCCTACGAGCGTTCTATAAAAAAAGGCTAGAAGACCTCGTTCGAAAACGAATAAGGCTCTAGCAATAGAACACGCTTATATTATACAGCACGTGTTCAAAAATACAAGGAGGAAAAAATGAAAGCGAAGGAAATGTTCGAAAAACTTGGCTATGAAATAGACATAGACAGTGCGCATATATCGTATTTATTCAAAAACAAGGAATACTTCAGGTATAAAAAAATAGACTTTCATCTAGTAGGCGAAGGACTATCTGTAGAAGGTATGTCCTTATCAAAAGCTGACATGCAAGCAATTTTTATGCAATGCCTAGAACTTGGATGGGTCGAACAAGTACCGAAATACAAAACTAATCTAGATCATTACAGAGATAAAATTCTAGAAGATTGCACGTGGAATTTAGCATTAGTTAAGGGGAAGCCTGAAAAATGTAGCGACATCAGTTGTAGAAATTGTGACTTTTACAACGAAGACGACGCCGAAAGGCATTGTTATGAATTGGTAAGAAAATGGCTAAAGCAACCATACAAGGAACCTGCAAATAAATTAACTAAATTTGAATATGATTTATTACAAAGCATTAAGCATGACTATAAATTCAAAAAAGTGTATTTACTTAGAGAGCTGAAGGAAAAAGGACATTTTCAAAACGTTAACGACGACGACTTTATCAAAGACCTGCTAGCAAATTATGAAATTGTTGAAGAAAAGGAGGACTAAACATGATCACTATTGAAAAGGAAAAAAAAAACAGCAGAAGAAATTAAGCTTTTCTCAATAGAAGTTGTACTGACACCAGACGCTGAAGACAGCATGCATATGGAAACAAATATTAGAGGACACAGAGCCGAGGTACAGGCCTTTCTCGAAACGATGGATGCTGATCCAGAGGAATACCGGTCTATTCTAAAAAGCGCAGCGAGGGCGATGCTTAAAGATTTTATGCAGCATGTAGTAAATCTAAGCGAAAGCATAGAAGGCGTAGAAATGGAAGAAACGGAGGACTAATTTGTATTTATACAGAATAAAAGTAAGCCTAGTAGAACCTATTCAAGGATTAAAGGGAATCCATACTAAATATGAACGAATCTCGCAAAATGACAAGCTTCTATTTGCTATGTTCAAAATACCAGAAGAAGAAAGAGACGAAGTTTTAAAAGTAGCCATGAAAGCATTTCAAACAGCTTTCTTAGAAGAAATGTCTAAAAGATCAAGAAAAAGGAGGAAAAATAGATGTATTACCAACTAACAATGCAATTCGGTACAGACGAAATCGAAGATGCTAAAAAAGTATTGGAGCTAGCCAAGGAGCTAGACCTAAAACATGCAGGATCAGAAAAGAAACTGCCTGAACCTGAAACATTCCCATGGGAAGAAGAAGCACCAAAGCAGGAAGCACCAAAGCAGGAAGCACCAACTCATAAGGAAACAGAAAGTGAGACTAAGCTTCCAATGGCCAAAGATTGGACAACTCAAGACGAGCCTATTTATGAGACTGCAAAGCCAACACCAGAACCTGCAAAAGAAATCACATTGGAAGAGCTACAGAAAGCCGGCGTCGCATTTGCCAAAGAAAAAGGTGTATCCGTACTAAAAGTATTCCTAACTCAGATGGGTGCAAGCAAGATCTGCGAAATTCCTAAAGAGAAATATCAGGAAGCCTGGGAGGCGCTACATGGGGAGGCCCTACATGCCTAGTCAACACGCTATTTTATCAGCCAGTGGATCCAACAAATGGATTCACTGCCACCCTTCCGCAAGACTGGAGGAACTATTCGATGAGAAGCCAAGCGTTTACGCAGCAGAGGGAACAGAGGCTCACAGCGTAGCAGAACAGAAACTTCGTAACTGGATCGAAGGACATCCACGAAGAAAAGTCAAAGCAGCCAACGGCGAAATGGACGAAGCTACAAACTTCTATAAAGACTACGTTCTAGAGGTATACAACAAAGAGAAAAAGAAAAGCGATATCGCGGATCTTTTTATCGAGGTTCAAGTTGATTTGACTCCATGGATTCCGGAAGGATTCGGAACAAGCGACGCTGTAATCGTAAGTAATCACACGCTCCATGTTATCGATTTTAAATACGGAGAAGGCGTCAAAGTAAACGCTCCACACAATCCGCAGCTTACTATTTACGCGGCAGGAGTTATGGCCTTGTACGATTGCTTGTACGATTTTGAAAAGGTTCAACTTCATATCGTACAGCCTAGACGTGACCACATCAGCACATGGGAACTGACTACAGAACAACTGGCAGACTGGATGGAAAACACGGTCAAGCCTGCAGCTATTGAAGCCTGGAACGGAGACGGAGAACAACAGGCCGGAGACTGGTGCAAGTTCTGCAAGGCAAAAGCACAATGCGCAGCACACGCCGCCAAAATGAAAGCAATCAACGAAAGATATCAACGCATGTGCGGAATGATTTTAACAGATCAGCAAATCGCAGAGCTTCTACCGGAACTATCTGGACTTATCGATTGGGCCAAAGAGGTGCAAGAGTTCGCACTGGATCAGGCTCTAAAAGGAACGCACTACGAAGGATATAAAGTTGTAGAAGGAACAAGCCGAAGAAAGATTACAGATGAGGTCAAAGCATCTGAAGCACTTCAGAACGCAGGCTTCGATTACAACATGATCATGACTAAGCCAAAGCTTCAGACTATCACAGCTCTAGAAAAGTTAGTCGGAAAGAAAGACTTTGCAGAAATCGTTGGCGAATTTATAGAGAAGCCACAAGGCAAACCGACACTGGTGCCAGAAAGCGACAAGCGCCCTGCCATTGGAAGCGTAACAAATGACTTTAAGGATGGTATTGATTAGGAAAATAAAAAGACTGGTAGGAATCCAGTCGCCTTCAGAACACATGATGGGCTTTAAGCCCAGGAGATCAAAAGATGAGTTCAAAAGAGGATATCAATCAGCTCGAAGAAAAGATGGTCCGCATCCGAGCCGAGATTCGAAACAGTAAACCAGGACCACACAGAAACGATTTAAAGCGACAGCTTAAAAGCGTAATGCGACAAAGAATACAACTAGGAGGAACAGAAAGATGTCACAAGTAAAAACAAAATTAGTAAGATTCGTTTATTGCCATTTAGCAGAACCATGCGCGTTTGCAGAAGGCAAGGACGCCAAATATAGCGTGAACGTATTAATTGACAAGGACGACAAAGAAACACTTAACCGAGTCATTAATGGATACCAGGAAGCCGTTCAAAATGGAGTAGAACACTATGGCGCTTCTTTCAAAGCAAAAGCTACACCGCTAAAAAGAGAACCAGGAAGCTCACGCGGCTTATTGGTTGACTGCGACGCGGTTGAAAGATACAGCGCGCCAGAGTTCAAGAACAAATACATGCTAGCGATAAAGAGTATCAATCCTGTATCAGTTGGATACCGCAAGAACGGAGTGACATACGCATACAGCGACAAGGAAGCTATTAGGGAAGATGTATATAGTGGATGCTATGGAGCTGTAAGCTTCAACTTCTACCCATTCAACAAAGTCGGAACAGGAATCGCTGCAGGGCTTAACAGCGTTTTAAAAGTAAAGGACGGAGAACCATTAGGAGGACACTCAAGTGTAACCGCAGACTGGGCAGACGCTTCTGAATTCGACGAGGAGGCAGGAAGCGACGATTTAAATGCCTTGTTGTAAAAAACCCATACTGCATATCGACCTGGAGACCTACTCCAGCGTCGACCTTGCAGCCTGCGGGGTTTATAAATACGCAGAGAGTTTAGACTTCAAAATACTTCTATTCGGATACGCCTGGGGTGATGATCCAGTAGAAGTTTTAAATTTAATGGAAGAAGATCTGCCTTTTTCTTTAGTATCAGCACTAGCCGACGAAAACATCACGAAGGTGGCGCACAATGCAAACTTCGAACGCATATGCCTAACCAGATACGTCAAGGATTACGCAAAGAAGAAAAACATTCTAGGAGACGCAGTAAGAAAGAAGCTAACAGAGGATAGATTCCTTCCACCAGAACAATGGCAAGATACCATGATTATGGCATCAGAGAATGGCTACCCTTCAAGCTTAGGCCAACTAGGACCAGCACTTGGACTTGAAGAAGACAAGGTGAAACTGGCCACAGGTAAAAGGCTGATCCAGTATTTCTGCAAGCCTTGCAAGCCAACAAAAGCCAACGGCGGAAGATGGAAGAACCTACCGGAGCACGATCCGGAGAAATGGAATCTTTTCATAGAATACAACAAGCGCGACGTGGAGTCCGAACAAGCCATTTATAACAAGCTAAATAACCTGGTACTCGTATCCGATCAGGAATGGGAAAACTGGCACAGAGACCAGAGGATTAATGACAGAGGAATTCACGTAGATACGCAGATCATAAAAAACGTTCAGTCCTACAGCTTGGAACATTCTATGGAACTAATGGAAGAAGCCAGATATATCACAGGGCTAGAAAACCCGCAAAGCGTAGCACAGCTAAAAAAGTGGATCCTTGACCAGGAAGGACGTGACGTCGAAAGTTTGAACAAAGAAGCCGTGAAAGATCTTTTAAAAGGCACGCTGAAGCCAGAAACAAGAAGGGCCCTAGAAATACGACAAGAGCTCGGGAAGACAAGCGTCAAGAAATACGACGCTTTCCAGAGATCATGCTGCGAGGACGACCGCATCAGGGGGACTTTACAATTCTTTGGAGGCAGAACCGGAAGATGGGCAGGCCGACTGATCCAACCGCAGAACTTCCCACGGCCAAGCTTTGACGAGGTAGACGAACCAAGAGCACTCGTGAAGGAAGGCAACTTCGAACTTTTAGAGCTCATCTATCCAAGTATGAATGATGTATTCGCTACGATTCTAAGAACCGTAATCACACCACCCGAAGGCAGCAGCTTTATAGTAGCCGACTACTCAGCCATAGAAGCTCGAGTGATTGCCTGGCTAACAAGAACAACATGGCGCCAGGAAGTATTCAAAAACGGTGGAGACATCTACTGTGCATCAGCTAGCCAGATGTTCGGGGTGCCTGTAGAAAAGCACGGAATCAATGGACATCTAAGACAAAAGGGAAAGATTGCCGAACTAGCGCTCGGATACGGAGGTGGAACGGCAGCACTGGAAGCCTTCGGAGCGAGTAAGATGGGACTAAGCCCAGAACAGCAGCATGAGATTGTAATCAAATGGAGACGGGCGTCGCCAAAAATCTACGATTTCTGGTACAAGCTAGAAAGAGCTTTCAAGGATGCAATCACAGATGGAAAAGTCACAATCATGGACCGAAATATGAAGGTTTTCAAAAATAATGGAAACGTTTATATTCAACTACCTAACGGACGGATCATTGGCTATGTCACTCCACGAATCAAGGATGGCCAGGTATCCTTCATGGGGTTGAACCAGACAACACGAAAGTGGGAATGGACCAACACATGGGGCGGAAAGCTAACAGAGAACGTGGTTCAGGCTATCGCTCGAGACTGTCTATGCGAAACGCTAAAAGGGTGCGACGAGATCGGAGCTAAGACAATCATGCACGTTCATGATGAAGTGATCTGCGAAGTACCGACGGAAGAAAAAGAAACGAAGTTCAAACAACTGCTAGACGTAATGGCCAAACCAATAGACTGGGCGCCAGACTTGGTTCTAGTAGGAGATGGGTTTATATCCGAATACTATAAGAAGGACTAAAACATGAAAAAACAAAATTTAATTATAGCCTTGATCTACATCACCGCAGCACTGATCATTCTAAGCATTTTGAAAGATGTGTTCGGTTTAGATATAGCACAAGCACCAAGGCTAGGAGGATAGAACATGAGTATTAAATGGACACAACAGGAGGACAACCTTCTAAAGCAGCTAGACGCCCTGGGCTATAGCAGCTCAAAGATTTATAAAGAATACGGCTCTATACTAAAGAACCGAAGTCAAAATGCTATAGCTCTTCGTCTAAGCTATCTACACAAACCACCCGAAGAAAGACGGAAGGAAGACATGGCCAGCTTCGACAATGCAGACATGCTAGAAAAAGCGATCAACCAGGCCGCAGACCGTATCTGCAACAGGCTGGACAATATCGCAAACGCTCTAGCTGTAATCCGCAGAGATATGGAAAGCAATGCAGTGGGCGCCGGAAAGCATGCTGCGCACACTATAGGGCTTCTAGAAGAGATCAAGGCCAATGGGACACTCCAGCAAGGAACACAGCAAAGTATCAAACACGAGCTTCAGAAAGTGGCCTATCGGGGAAATAAGAAATGGAATATGAAATGAAAAGAAAGCAGAGAATCTTTTATATTCTAGCGGAAGAATAGACAGGAGGCTGAAGGATGTGCAAATAGCAACCTGCAAAAACAGAAAACAAAAGCGATATTTCAACCAGGAAATGTCCTGGGATGAATTCACAAAAAAACTGCTCTTCACAACCAGAACGAAAGAAACGGTGGAAGAGTACAAGAACATGACGAAGGACCAGCAGTCCAATATCAAGGATGTCGGTGGATTCGTAGCCGGAGAACTAAAAGACGGCAGACGAAACAATCAAAGCGTTCTATCACGTAGCATGATCACATTGGATGCTGACTTCGCAGACAAAGACTTTTTAGACTTGATCCGAATAACGTGCGACTTTTGCAGCGTGATCTACTCAACGCATAAGCACACACCGGAAAAGCCAAAATATAGATGGATCCTGCCCCTACAAAGAGGAGTATCACCGGAAGAGTACGAGGCAATCGCCCGAAGGATTGCAAGTACAATCGGAATGGAATACTTCGACGACACGACGTATCAGCCAGCACGAATGATGTTCTGGCCTAGCACCAGTAAGGACGGAGAATACATCTGTGAACAACTAGGAGACCGAAACGCGTACCTGAACCCAGATGACATCCTGGCGCAGTACAGAGACTGGCATGACATCAGCTACTGGCCTCGCTCGAACAGAGAGACAGAACTGCATCACAGCGACATTAGACACCAGGAAGACCCTTTATCTAAATCCGGATGGATTGGCGCCTTCTGCAGGGCCTACACGATCCAAGAAGCGATTGAGAAGTTCATACCAGAGGAATACACGCCGACAGAGGACCCGAACCGCTGGACCTATACGAACGGATCAACAGCCGGAGGCTTGGTGATTTATGATGATAAGTACGCCTACAGCAACCACAACACAGACCCAACAGGGCAGCAGCTATGCAATGCCTATGACCTTGTAAGGATACACAAGTGGCCAGACGATCCAGCAAGCACAGAACACATGCTCGAACTAATGGAACACGACGAGGGCACCAGGAAGCAGCTTATAGATGACAAGAAGGAACAGATTCACGAGGAATGGGACGACTTCAAGGACGACACCGCGAGGGGTTCGCAAGGGGTAGAAGACAGTAAAGAAGAAGTAAGCGAGGACTGGCTGGATGCCATGGACATGGACAAGAAGGGAAACTTCAAGCCAACTACAGACAACATAGTCCGCATACTTTTAAATGACCCAAAGCTTAAAAACGGGGTCGGAGGAAATGACCTATTCGCACAGAAACCCGTCAAGAAGGGAAACCTGCCGTGGTGGAACTACAACCCAAGCGACCCGACCTGGACGGATACGGACGACGCAAGCTTCAGATACTATCTGGAAAAGAAATACAACATTGTCGCAAAAGGAAAAGTAGACGACGCTATAGCCTACGTCCAGGAGAGAAACAGCTTTCACCCAGTACGAGACTATCTAGACACACTAGAATGGGACGGCGAACCAAGACTAGACACGCTATTTATAGACTATCTGGGTAGCGAGGACTCAGAGTACAGCAGAGCGGTCGCAAGGAAGGCTTTTACAGCAGCCGTGGCCAGAATCTACACACCAGGGTGCAAAATGGATTATATGCCGGTACTCGTAGGACATCAGGGAATCGGAAAGAGTCACATGCTAAGCATCATGGGCGGAGATTGGTTCTCAGATTCAATCACAACAATTTCAGGGAAAGAAGGATACGAAGCCCTGCATGGATCATGGGTTATTGAATGGTCCGAATTATCTGCAGCCAGAAAAGCCGATATCGAGTCCATGAAGCAATTTATAAGCAAGAGGGACGACCGATACAGAAAAGCCTACGCAAGACGAGTTACAGACAACCCGAGACAGTGCGTGTTTTTCGGTACCACAAACGATGACGAGTTCCTAAGAGACTACACAGGAAACCGAAGATTCTGGCCGATCAACACGGATATATCGAAAGCGAAGAAAGTCGTGTTTGATGATCTACCAAAAGAGCGAGATCAGATCTGGGCTGAAGCCAAGCAGAGATTCAAGGACGGAGAAAAGTTATTCCTTCAGGGCGAAGCTTTGACCGGAGCCGAACAGATGCAAAAAGAGCACACGTTTACCAGTGTCCGAGAGGACATGGTCCGTGATTATCTAGACAGAAAGCTACCAGAGGGCTGGATGGATATGGACTTATACGCCAGAGTCCAATGGTTGGAGGACCCGAAGAACAAGGGGGAGGACATCAGAGACTGCGTAAGTTTACTCGAAATTTGGTGCGAAGTTTTAAATGGTGCAAAGAATAAGTTTACACCCGTGGACCAGAGAGAACTCAAGGCAATCATGGAAAGCTTGGGGTGGAATAAAGGACCAGCGCCAAGACAAAGAGGAGCCTGCTATGGCAAACAACGGGTTTATTTGAACCCTAAGTTCGCATGGGAAAACAGGAATCATATTTAGGAAACGCTGGAAACGGTTGTAAAAAAATACATGGAAACGCTGGAAACGGTTGTAAAAAAATACAAGGAAACGCTGGAAACGGATGTGGAAACGCTAAAATTATAGAGTGTTTCCAGGGAATCACCGCATAAAATAAGGCTTTTTAAGCTATTGGAAACGGTGGAAACAGAAATATTACTAACTTAATAAATATATATATAATATAGCGTAATACAGTACATGCGTATGTATATGCGCGCGAGAAAATATAGTATATATATAAAGAGTTTGGAGGGCGTTTCCGCACGTATCCGTTTCCAGGGCCAAAAATCAACTAGAAAAGGAGACACAGAAATGGAAAGAAATCACATCAGAACATATCGAGGTTTTATGGTAGAAATAGACGCAAGAGTCAACCAGGCAACAATGGACCGATACGGTATCCAAAATCAGAGCCTGGTCGCTATGGAAGAACTATCAGAACTGCAAAAGGTTGTATCTAAACTGGTACGCTATCCAGAAGAAAGAACAAAGCCTTTTGATTTCAAAGGACTAAGAAATAACCTGATCGAAGAAATGGCGGATGTATTGATTTGTATGGATCAGCTTATCGAGTATTATCAAATCGAAAGACATGAGATTCAAGAACTTATTCAAGCAAAACAGGAAAGACAAGCTAAAAGGCTAGAGGAGGAATAAAACATGAAAGAAAATAGAATGTATATCAAGTGCGACCGATGCGGAAAAGAAACATCAGTCGGAATCGAAAAGAGCAAGATTGAAAACGGAAAAACAATCGAAACCTGGAAAGGACTTCCAAAGGGCTGGATCACAACAATTGACAACAAAGAGTTGTGTCCAGAATGCGCCGAGCGGTACCGCGAACTTCAAAAGAAGTTCTTCCAGAAATGATAGAAAATCAAGTGGAAAATTACCTGATCAAAAAGGTATCAGCGTTAGGCGGTAAAGCCTGGAAGTTTGTAAGCCCAGGAAACGCAGGCGTGCCAGATAGACTGATCACATATAATTCAAAGGCTTTCTTTGTAGAAGTAAAAAGGCCAGGCGGTAAGCCTAGAGCCCTACAAAAAGCCACAGTAGCCCAAATACGGGCAACAGGTATGAAAGTATACTGCATCAGCACAAAGGCCCAGGTGGACGAATTAACAAATCTGATGCGATCTGGAATCATACCGGAGGAGCGACACTTTGACAGAATTTAAACCTCATGACTATCAAAAGAAGGCTATCAACTTCGGACTGGATCATAAGAAGTGTGGTCTTCTTCTCCCTATGGGAGCCGGAAAGACTGTAACCACGCTAACAATCATCAGCCTTTTAAAACTAATCGACACAGAAAAAGTTCTGATCATTGGCCCTGTGCGCGTAATAAAAAGCACGTGGCCGGAAGAAATAGAAAAGTGGAGTCACACTAAGGACTTGAGCTATTCAATCATAGCAGGCACTCCAAAGCAACGTGAGAGAGCACTGCAACAAAAAGCAGACATTTATCTCATAGGCAAAGAGAACGTTACCTGGCTAGTAGACAACAAATACTTTGACTTTGACATGGTAGTGATTGATGAATTATCAACTTTCAAGAATCCAAGAAGCCAGAGATTCAGAGCCCTAAGAAAAGTTATGCCACTAGCTGACAGATTTATAGGCCTAACCGGAACACCAGCCCCGAAAGGAATCCCGGACCTTTGGAGCCAGATATATTTGATCGATCAGGGAGAAAGATTAGGTCGAACACTAACTCAGTTTCGAGAAAGATATCTAATTCCAGGAAGAAGAAACGGGATGATCGTATACGATTGGAAGCCAAGACCAGATGCAGAGGAAAAAATATACAAGAAAATAGGTGACGTATGCATGAGTCTGGATCAGGCAGACTGCGCCAAACTTCCACCGGTTCAGTACTTGAAAAAATCAATCGAATTACCTCAGAAAGCGATGACAGAATACCACGCTTTCAAACGTGAGAAGGTTCTGGAACTAGATAACAACGAATCACTGCTAGCAGCCAACGCTGGAGTGCTATGCGGTCAGCTTCTACAGATGACATCAGGAGAAATCTATAAACGTGATCAGCTGGGAAATAAGCTCGAAGAAGTAGCAACCCTTCACACGGCTAAACTTGAGGCCCTAGACGACTTGATCGAATCCGCGAACCAGAACCCGGTGATGGTGTTCTATTACTTCAAACACGAACTAAAACGAATCAAGGAACATCTGAAAAAGCAAAAGATCGAAGTAAGAAGTCTAAACAGTGAAAAAGATGTCAAGGACTGGAACGACGGAAAGATAGACGTGCTGCTTTTGCATCCAGCAAGCGCAGGACATGGGCTTAACCTTCAACGTGGTGGACATATCGCAATCTGGTACACACTTCCAAACTGGAACCTTGAACTGTATCAGCAGGCAAATGCCAGAATCTACAGACAAGGACAGAAACAAAACGTGACTATTTATCAGATTGTAGCTAGAGGCACAGTAGACGAGGACATGCTGGATGCACTAGAACACAAGAACATAACACAAAAAGCCTTAATCGAAGCTTTAAAGAGGTAAAACATGACTTACGACGAATTAATTCCAGAACTAAAAACGGTGCGCTACTGCTGCCACCGTTTGATTGAATTGAATCAAGAATTGGAGGTACTAAACCACCAGACAACAGGCCTTGCAAAGTCTGGCGGAATCGAACTGACCGCAGAACAGAAAAAAAGTAAGTGGCCTATGCCGACATATCAGCATCAGTACCACAGCCCGCTCGGACTATTCGAGGAGATATCAGCCAAAGAACAAGAACTGCATCACTTCCAGAAAAGACTGATGGACCTAAGATGGACGGAGCTACTCGATTTGCAAGACCAGAACATTCTATGGGATCTGTACATTCATAGAATCAAGGCTGAAGAAGTTGCTGAGAAATACGGATACACAAGACGAGGACTATACAAACATCTGATGGCGGAAGTAAAAAAGCTCACAAAAAGTTAAAGAGTTCCCACTGTGTACCACTTTAAAGTGGTATATTAGTACTTGTAAAAGAGGACCGGTAGAAAAGGGCCCTCTTTTCTTTTACCCGGAGCGTCCTCCTTTATAAAAAACGAGTGCTTTCCAGACAACGTCAACGTCAAGCATCAGCTACGATAAATCATGGACATCAATTTTATTTTCTTTTCAGCGCTCCGGGTAATCATAGACAACAAAGAAGCCTTAGAAGCTTCTTTTTTAATACACAGAGGTGAACACACATGAACATTACAGACATAAGAACAGGCGACCTGAAGCCTTACGAGAATAATCCAAGACTGAACGAAGATGCCGTCGATTTAGTCGCAGCATCTATAGACGAGTTCGGATTCAAGCAACCAATTGTGGTGGATAAAGACCTGATCATTATTGCAGGACACACGAGATGGAAGGCAGCACAAAAGCTAGGCCTTGAGACTGTCCCATGCATCCAGGCCGACGATCTAACACCAGCACAGGTGAAAGCCTACCGATTGGCAGACAACAAAGTCGCGGAAGCAGCACAATGGGACCTTGACGCTTTGCAGTTTGAACTGGAAGAGCTAGACAACATGGACTTCGATATGGAGCCTTTCGGATTTGAAACAGAAACATTCGACGAACAAATCGCAGAGGACGACAACTTCGAGCCAGAGATTCCGGAAGAGCCGACAACCAAAAGAGGACAATGCTGGATGCTAGGAAGGCACAGATTGATGGTCGGAGACAGTACCAAACGCCAGGATGTAGAAAAGCTTTGCAGCGACGCTACCATAGACATGGTCGTAACTGATCCACCTTATAACGTAGCTCTAGGACAGCATATGAGACCAAGCGAAGCCAAACAGCTACACCGAAGAACCGACGGACTGGTCATTGATAACGACTCATGGGAAGACGACGAGGGCTTTATTGAGTTTCTAAAAATAGCCTTCGAGAACATGACAGAACAGCTCAAGGCTGGAGGCGCCTTCTACATTTGGTACGCATCTACACAGAGTAAGAACTTCCTGGAAGCAGCAGAACGCGCAGGCCTAAACATCCGACAAACGCTGATCTGGAACAAGAACACATTCGCACTGGGCCGCCAGGACTACCAGTGGAAGCACGAGCCGTGCCTTTACGGATGGAAAGATGGCGCAGCCCATTACTTCGTCAATACTAGAAACCTTGTAACCGTACTCGAAGATACAGAGAACCTGGACATTGACAGCATGAAGAAGGACGAGCTTAAAGGCCTTCTAAAATCAATCCTGGGGAGGTGCAAGGACACAACGATTCTGGACGAGAAGAAGCCCACGAAATCCGATCTGCATCCAACCATGAAACCAATTCCACTGATTGCAAGACAGATCAAGAACAGCAGCCGAACTGGAGAAAACGTGCTGGACCTATTCGGAGGTTCAGGCTCCACGCTTATGGCTTGCGAACAGCTAGGAAGGAGATGCTTCATGATGGAGTATGATCCACACTATGCCGATGTAATTATCAAGCGCTGGGAAGATTACACCGGAGAACAGGCGGAGCTGATATCAGATGCCTGCTAAGGGATTAGCTGGACGCACGAAAAGCGAAGCGGCCAGACAGCGCAAAGACCCCATGCAAAACCTGAAGCCTTTCACGAAAGAGAATGCAGCAGAGATGGGACGCAAGGGTGGAGCCGCAAGCCAGAAAGTCCAGAAAAAGAAAAAGAAGCTGAAACAATGCCTGGCCGCAATCCTAGAGTTGGAGCCAAGCGAAAGAAACAAAGAAAAGCTGATCGACATGGGACTGGAGGATGATGAGCTCAGCAATCAAATGCTTTTAGCCGCAACCATGTTCAACAAAGCCACACGCGGAGACGTAAGGGCTGCAGAATTTATTCGAGACCTTACCGGACAGCAACCAGTCACAAGTCTAGACAGAGCCAGAACGAAGCTGATGAACGCACAAGCCGAACAGATCAAGAGACAAGGCGATCCTTCTAAAGAGATTACGAAACTGGATCTTTTATTGAAAGCTATGGACGCAGTAGCCGGAGACGATAGTGGAACTAACTGAGAAACAGAAAGAGTTCTGGAATCATAAACCGAGCCGCTGGAACATAAAAGAAGGGGCTACACGTAGCGGAAAGACATGGCTGGACTATTACATCATCCCGAAACGGATTCGAGCTATAGAGGGCCTTCCAGGCCACGTGTTCCTTATAGGAAACACGAAGTCAACACTCGAAAGAAACGTTCTAGAACCCATGCGAGAACTATACGGACCAGAACTGGTCGGAAGAGTAAGACCCGATAACACGGTAAAGCTTTTCGGGCGTATGTGCTACGCGATAGGCGCAGACAAAGAAAGCCAGGTTACAAAGATTCAAGGGGCCTCAGTAGCGTACTGCTACGGGGATGAAGTCGTAACCTGGAATAAAAAAGTATTTGATATGCTAAAGTCGCGTCTAGATAAGCCATATAGCTGCTTTGACGGAACATGCAACCCGGACAACAAGAACCATTGGTTTTTACAGTTTCTAGAATCAGGAGCCGACATCTTCCGCCAGAAATATACGATTGAAGACAATCCGTTTCTGCCGCAGGAGTTCGTGGAAAACTTGAAACTCGAATATCGAGGGACAGTCCTATACAACAGATACATACTAGGAGAATGGTGCAACGCGGAAGGGCTACTCTTTCCACAGTTTGCAGATAATCCAGACGAGTGGGAAGTCAAAGGAGAACTCCCACTTTTCAACATGATCAACATAGGCCTGGACATAGGGGGAACCCGTTCGCATAGTAGCCTGATCGTTACGGGAATCACGGCCGATCTTTCTGAGATTGTAACCTTTGCAGAACGCAAAGTCGTACACGCTAAAGGAACAATAGATGCAGAAAGACTTTGCACAGAGACAGTCGACCTGATCAGAGCTTTATGGATTCAAGGATTCGTGGTATCAAGCGTTTTTGTAGATAATGCAGAACAAGTTATTCTGAACAGTATACGAGTAGCCGTACAACGGGCAGGCTTTCCAACCAACGTGATGGATTGCCGCAAGATAGACGGAAAGACTAGGATTCTGACATATAACATGATGCTGAACCGACACAAGATGAAGTTCCAGGCAGTACCTATGGTGGTCGAAAGTTTGAGCACAGCCCTATACGATACGAAATCGAAGGAAGACAAGATTCTGGATGACTTTACAACCGACGTCGATACATTCGACGCCCACTTTTACAGTTGGTCGACATACATGGACCTGATCACAGGAAGGAGAAATTAAATGAAAGTTTTATTCACAATACTAAAGGATTTAGGATATCCTGTGAGCCAGGAAGTCCAAGACTACTACAACAAAATTCAATTCTGGAACGATTGGTGGAAAGGCTACGTTCAAGAATTTCATAAATATGAGATCAAGAACGAAAGCGGAAGCAGCAGAGATGTGAAGCGCAAGCAAATGCGAATGGCTAAAAAGATCTGTGAAGACTGGGCCGATTTGCTTTTGAACGATAAAACTCGAATCCTGGTAGAATGCAACGAACACGGAACAGACATCACACAAGAGTTCTTGACAGGAGATAAAGAAGACCAGAACGGCGGAGTTTTTGGAAACAGCAAGTTCTGGAAGCTTGGAAACAAAGCGGTCGAGAGAGAATTCGCACAAGGTACCGTGTGCTTCTATTTGCAGCTAGTAAAGCCAACAGTGAACAAAGGGCAGCTAAGTGCCCAGAGCGTACAAATCAAAACTATCAAGGACGCACAGAAAATAGTGCCATTGACCTACGACGAGGAAGATATTTCAGAAATTGCATTAGCTAGCGAGTATACGCAAAACGGGGAAAGTTTTATGTACATCCAAGTCTTCAAACAAGAGCTAGAAGGCTATCAAATCTACAACCATTATTTCAAGATCAACAATGTGGCAGGAGACGCCGTAGGCTATGAAAGAGTATCAGCACCACACGGAGAAGCAATCAGTTACAAGCTACCCTGCAAACCTTTTGTGATCCTAAAGCCGAACATTGAAAACAACATTGCAGACGTACCATTAGGAATGTCGATCTACGCAAACGCAATCGACATGCTGGAAAGCTGCGACTTGGCATACGACAACCTATTCATGGATACTTTGTTAGGAAAGAAAAAGGTATTTATGGACCAGGCGCTGTTCAGTATGAAGCCAATAGCCTATGCGCTAAACGATAAAGGTGAACGAGAACCAGTAAGACAAGAGCCGGACGTCGGCGCAACTTTGGAGAAATCTCTATACGTAAGTACAGGAACACAAGTAAGCCCAGACAAGCCTCGACTTTTTGAGGAATACAATCCAAGCCTTCGAGTTGACGAGAACAAAGAGAACGTTCAATTCAATCTAAATCTTTTATCAAGTAAATGCGGGCTTGGCCAAAACAGATATCAGTTCAGCATCCAGAACATGACTACAGCAACTCAGGTTCGTGCAAGCAATAAAGAATTAACAGAAAGCGTCTGGAAGCAACGTATCGCAATCCAGGACGCACTTACAGAGCTAACTAGATCAATTATCATTCTGGGCAAAGAGAAGTGCCATATATCCGGACTTGATCCAGACGTTCGCATCACAATTCAATTTGACGATACTATGTTTTCAGACGAGGAAGCGGAGCGCCTAAGAATGCTTCAGGAAATCTCGGCCGGAATCCTACAAAAATGGGAATATCGCGTCCGATACTATGGAGAGGACGAAGAAACAGCCAGAGAGATGACTGGAGAAACAGAGAACCCGGCAGACAGAATTCAAAGTATGTTCTTCCAACAAGATGAACAAAACGAAGAGGAGCCAGAGGGTGAAGCCTAATGCTAGAACCGAACTATCTGCAGAACGTAGGTGACGACTTAGAAAAGCTGTATCAGGAACTGGCTACAGAAATACTGGTGGATATAGCGGAGCGAATCAAACTGAATCAGGACGCTATGACAAGCACAACGGAGTATTTAAACAACAAACTAAAACAACTTGGTTTGCAGCAAGACTGGATTAACCAAAGACTAGCTGAAATACTTCACGCTTCCGAAGAAGAAGTCGACCGGATCATGCAACAGAGCGCTTATAAAAGTATCCGCGACACCTTCGACAGACTAGAGGCTGGAGGATACGACACAAGCGGCTTAGAATTTTCGGATCAGATCAAAAAAGGAACATCAGCACTGTGGGGAGACATCCAGAACCTTACAAGGACCACAGCTCAACTGGCTAGTGACACTTTTATGCGATACTACGACATGGCTTATCTTCAGGTATCAAGCGGAGCTTACTCACTAGATCAGGCAACCGCAAACGCAATAGACAAGCTATGCAGAGAAGGACTAACAAAAGTATCCTACCCAAGCGGTGCTCAACGATCAATCGAGGCGGCCGTTCGATTGGCAGTACGAACCGCAGTAAACCAGAACGCCCTGGCTTGCGAGAAATCGGTCATTGATGAGCTAGATATAAATCTAGTACAGACAAGTGCCCACACGGGAGCCAGACCAAGCCACGCAGCGTGGCAAGGTAGAGTGTTCTGGGTAAATCATCCGGAAGGAAACTACGAGAACTTTTATGAAGCTACAGGATACGGAACAGGCGCAGGACTTGGCGGATGGAACTGTAGGCATTCATTTACTGCATACTTTCCAGGAATAAGTGAGGATTACAACAAGCCTGTAAGTCCTAAAGAAAATGACAGAATATACCAGATGGAGCAAAAGCAAAGGTCCTACGAAAGAAACATGAGAAAGTGGGACAGAGAGCGCCGTGTGAAAGCCGCAGCAGGGCTAGACACGACTAAAGAGGATTACTGGTATAAATACAACAAGATGAGACTAAAGGAGCTTGTGGACGATTCTAAGGGCAAATTAAAGAGGGATTACTCAGCAGAGAAGATAGGCGGAACCAAGGGCAGACCTTACAAGCCTGTAAGAATACCGAAGAAGCGCATCACGACTAAGGCCAATACACAGGTTAAAAATGACAGTGGAACACCGAAAACTAAAGTGATCAAGCTGAGCAAAAAAGAAGATTTGACAGGATACAAGATGGACTTTGCGTCAAAACAAGATAAACACTATCAGGGTACAAAGCAGTACAAAGATTCAATAAAAGTAGGGAAGTATCCTTCATACTTTACAGTTTCAAGAGAAGAGCTAAAAGAAATCATTCTAAAATACGCGCAAACGGGTATTAATCAATATGATAAGAATCAGGACTGGCAAAACTGCGAAACAATACTAGACTGTGACAAGGTAATAGGGTATGCTGTAAATAGAGATACAGGTGCCAAAATAGAAACAAAATACTTCCGAGTCCATTATTCAAAGGATAAGGGGTTTCATGCAGTACCTGAGTTTCCTTCGAAAGGGGTATTAAAAGAATGAAAACACTGACCAAAGATGAATTCATGAAAGCCTGGAGCCTTGAAAAATCCCGTGTGATATTTAACGACGGAGACATTGTAGAAGGATGCTCAGTTTTTATTTCAGACGTTGACAGCTTTAACGACGTAGACGAAATAGAGATATATACAAAAGACGGAGGGTGCATCCTTGAACCTTTATCAAAAGTAAAGGAAATAATCGAATTAGATTAGGAGGCAGAACATGTCGGAAGATTTCAGAACGATATACAAAATTCTATCAATTCTGCAAAAATCAATGGATTATGAGGTCGTAGACATCCGAAGACTTTCAGCGGATAACCTAGACATCACAGAACCAAAGAGAAAAGCACTTCTAGGCATGCTACTGAAAAATGGATACGTTGAGGGATTCCAGGTGATCCAATACATAGGAGACCAAACACCAAACATTGAAGGGCTAGAGGGTATCAGGATAACCCTTAAGGGGCTAGAATACCTAGAAGAAAACAGCTTGATGCAGAAAGCCGCAAGACTTGCAAAAGGAATTGCGGAAGTACTATAGAACACAACTAAATAAGGACAAGAACCGTGCTAGGGATGGCGCGGTTTTTATTATGCCCTAAGCACGGCATATAAAAGGCTTGAATACCCCTCGGCACGGGATATAAAAGGCCGGACTCGATACTGGAGTGAACCAGATATAAAAAACGCAGGAGGACAAAAATGGAGTTTTTAAAAGAAATCTTAGGGGAAGAATTGTATGCACAAGTTGCAGCTAAGCTAGAAGGAAATAAAACCGTAAAACTAGCAAACCTTGCCTCAGGAGACTACGTCTCGAAAGCAAAATACGAGAGCGACATGCAAGCCAAAGAAACACGTATTCAAGAGCTTACACAAAGCGTCAAGGATTTTGACGGAGTAGACGTAAAACAACTACAAAAAGACGTCAACGACTGGAAAACAAAGTACGATCATGACTTGGAAGAAACAAAACGTGACAGCGCAATTCGTTTAGCTATCGCGAAATCTGGAACCTTATCTGAAAAGGCCTTGATGGGATTACTAGATAAAGACAAGATCAAGTTTGATAAAGACGGAAAATTAACAGGACTTGACGAACAAATCGAAGCTATCAAGAAAGAGGACGGCTTCTTATTTAAGGCGGCAGAGCCAAACAAGCCAAAAGGTGACGATGTAAAACTTGATGGGGATCACGGAGGAAGTCCGAAACCAGAGGCACCAACAACTCTAGCCGGCGCAATTTCAGAACACTACAAAAAATAGGAGGAATTAAAAAATGCCACTTACATTAGAGCAATCAAAAGTCGGCTTAGCCGATTACGTAGACCAGCAGGTCATTGACGAGTTCCGCAGGGACTCTTTTATTTTGGATCGTTTAACTTTCGATAATGCAGTATCACCAGGAACTGGTGGCTCGACATTAACTTATGGCTATTTGCAATTAAAAACACCATCAGTGGCTGAAGGGCGTAAATTGAATAGCGAATACACAGCAGGAGAAGCTGTAAAGACTCAGAAAACAACAAACTTAAAAATCTTCGGTGGAGCCTACGAAGTAGACCGTGTATTAGAAGACACAGCAGCTAGCTCAGAAATCGCATTCCAGTTAGCTCAGAAAATCATTGCAGTAAAGAACAAATTCCACTATGACTTCATTAACGGAAAGTCAACAGCCAAAGGAACTGCTGCAACAGATAACACAAGCTTTGACGGTTTGGATGTATTAGTAAAGGGAACAAATACGGAAGAGAAAAACGCAGATGCAGCCTTTGATTTGTCGACAGCCGCAAAGATCAAAGAAAACGCAGATGCCTTTACTTTTGCATTGGATTCTTGGTTATCAACTTTCTCTGTAAAGCCAGACGCTTTATTAGTAAACCGCAAGACGGCTACAGTTTTAAAAACTATCGCTAAAATGCAAGGATACTACACAAGATCAGAGAACAGCTTCGGCCAAGGCGTAGACAACTACGACGGAATCGCAATCGTTGACATGGGTGAATATTACAACGGAACTAAATCCTTGATGTGCGTACCTATCGACGAATCAACAGGGACAACAAGCATCTATGCTGTAAAATTCGGATTGGATGCCGTGCACGCAGTAAGTCCACAAGGACAGAAAATCATTCGTCAATACATGCCAAACTTGAGCGAACCTGGAGCGGTAAAAAAAGGCGAAGTAGAAATGATTGCTTCTATCGTTTCTAAGGACACTACAAAAGCCGGTGTATTCCGTAATGTACAAGTAGCTCCTGTCACAGCATAAGGAGATAAAACATGATCCTAAGCTTTGAGGAATACACAGCCTTAGGTGGAACACTACTGGATGAAGTAGAGTATGCGCAGATAGAGCCAAGAACCGAAAGCCTTCTAGAATCCTACATTCGAGAGAAAATTCCATACTGGAAGGTTCAGGCTTTGGAGGACTACAACATGGACCTTAGAAAAGTAATCCTATACCAGATAGACTTCATAGAAGCACATGGCGGCATGGATTGCTTTGTAGGTTCTAGTGATATGAACTTCACAGGCGCAACCACAAGCGGCTTCTCGTATTCCGTAGATAATGCGAAAACGATAAGGTTCCATGACATACCCTTATCAAGCCTAGCAATATCAGAGCTCGACTACCAATTATTCAAAGCAGGACTAGCCTGCCAGGCGATATGGTAAAAAGCCCGAGATGGCTTAGGCCGCATACAATAAAAGTCATGAACATTCTAGGCGAAGAAAACCTGGAAGAAATTACGTCAACAGTAACGGTCCAACACGTAAAGATTTCCAAAACAAAGGCCCGGACATATGGACAGACGGGCGCCAGTAATTCCGATACGATCCTCATCACGATAGACGTGAACGATTATCAGGCGGACAAAGTTCTAGTTCCCCCTTTAGAATTCAAGACGCCAGAAAAACAATTCACACTTAGAACCGGGGACCGTATCGAAGCACATGGCGACATTTACGAGATCACAAATGTGAATATTCTAAATCCCTTGAGAAATACGCCAGAATTCATAGAGGTAACGTGTGAGTGAGTACCATCTAAAAGTTATAATTGACATCCCGGTGGCACAGCTACAGGCCAGAGGAACCAAAGCGCTCCGCCGATCTAGATTGAAGCTGAAGCAGCTTATCGTTCAAGACACGAACAAAAACGTGCCTATCGGAAAAGGAACGCTGAGAACCTCAGCTTTAAGATGGGCGGCACAGGATAACGACTGGATCATATGGGATACGCCGTACGCACACTTCCAACATACAGGAAGAGTGATGGTCGGAACCCATAGCCACAGTCCATGGGCTAAACACGGAGAAACAAAAGTCTATACAGCTCGAAATTTGAGCTATAGACAAGGAGGTTCTGAGTGGTGGCCTAAGACACTGAAAGCACGAAAGAACGCCTGGATGGAAGGCGCGAAAAAGTTTTTCAAGGAGGAATTCAGATGAGTGAAAAGAAGATCATAAAGCTGGAAGACGTAAAACAGATTGAAGACGGATTATATAGTTTCTTTTCTTCAATCAATATAAACAACATACCGTGGTGCCTGGAGTACTTCAACGACTCCAAGCACACCGCTTTACTTTTCAAAAGTAGTGGCTACACGGAAGAAATAGAACACTATCTGGGTGGTGGCTATAGAGCTACATACCCTTTTGAAATTTATATTCAAGCAAATAGAAAGGACACGAAAGCACGCTTGGACCTATCCAGAATCCTGTATGCACTAGTACAGGCACTCGCGGAAGAAGAGGCGCAAGGCTTCCCAAATCTAGCATTGGACGAAGCGACACCGCAAGGGGTCACGCTCACAACGCTACCTTCAGACTACACGGGAGAAGAGGCCACGCTTTCAACTTTCTATTGCTCTATGACATTAACCTACGAAAAGAAAGGAAGGTTTGAATAATGGCAGCAGAAGAACTACCTAAAAGAGAGATCAAAGTCGAAGAGAATTTACACTACGTCAAATTCACAGGCTCAGAAAGCTACGTTCTAGCTAATAAAGGCTTGACGAACTGGGAGCAAGCTTTGAACGCTACAACGGATGATGGCGTGCAATATATCGGAGAAGCAGGCAGTCAAAGCCAGGTTACAGGTTACGCGCCTACAGTATCTTACGAAGGCCGTGCATACCCAGGGGATGCCTTTAACTATTGGCTATACTTACAAGGTAAAGAACAGAAAGTCGGTTCTACTTTTGAAGAAATCGAAGTAGAAACATGGAACGAGAAAACAGCTAAGTCCGGAGACTTTGTAGCCTATCAAAGAATCTACGAAGTGCAACCAGACAACCCCGGAAGCGGAGAGGCCGGAGCTAAGCTAACATGCTCTGGAACATTCGCACAACAAGGCGATCAGGTGAAGGGAACATTTAATATTAAGACGAAAACATTTACCGCAGACAGCGCCACAGAGTAAAGCACATAAAAACATAAGGAGGACACCATGGAATTAAAGTTACAAAGACAGTTATATAAAGAAATCGACATTGACGGACACAGATTCAGAGTCGACGTAAAGGACACTTCTAAAATTGAGGCCCTAGAGAACTGGGCAACAGAACAGAATTCTCAAAGCAAATTCGGAAAAGAATCACTAGAGGACTGTCCTGCTTTAATCGATAAGATTCTAGGAGATGGAGCCTTTGAGACACTATTCAGAGGATACGAAGAAAGCTCGGCACAGTTTGAACTTTGCTTCACATTGCACAGCATCTTCCAGGATGAATTTTTAAAGGATCAGCAGGCAAAAGTCGCTGAAGAAGAAAAGAAGAATCTGGACAAAATCGACAAGCTTTGCGAATCTATGGACAAATTTAACAGGACATTAGAATACGCAGACAAACGATATGGAGGAAGAAATGCTGTGGCTAAAGAGAGAAGATCTTCCGGAAAGCGTAGACGTTAACGGAACGATTCTCCCTATCTTTGCAGACTTTAGAACCTGGGTCCGAGTTGACAGCGTTATACAAGATAACGCAATACCAGAGGAACTGAAGCTGCCCGTTATTTGTGATCTAATAGGAATCAACCCGTTCGCTTTTAAAGGCGATCAGAAAGACCTATGGGATGCAATAATGGGCTTTTATTTTTGCGACAAGAAGCCTAGAGAATCCTATGCCAAGACAAACGGTCGACAAGGCTATCGATTCGAATATGATATGGACCTTATATATGCAGCATTTAGGCAGCAATACAACATAGACCTTTTAGACGCCAGACTTCATTGGTTCGAATTTAAGGCACTTTTTAATGCACTAAACGACGATACTATGATTGTACGCATTATCGGATACAGAACTAGAGACACTTCAAGCCTTAAAGGAGAGGAGAAAACTCATGCGCAGCGTCTGGAAAGATACTACCGTCTACCAGAGGAAGAAGGACCGGAAAAGGAAAGAACACCGCAAGAAATAGAAGCAGAACTTCTGGCCAGATTAAAAACCTAGGAGGTTGAGGAAATGGCATCAGGAGCTGATGGAACAATCAAGGTCAAATTAGGACTAGATGACAGCGAATACAAAAGCGGCCTTAGCGGAGCGCATAAAAGCGCGGAAAGCTTCGCGGACAAAGTGAAGTCAACCTTCGTGGGCGCAACTGTATTCAAAGCAGCCAGCAAAGGCTGGGATTTAATATCTGGATCAATCGGGAAAGCAACCGCCCGATTAGATGCCATGCAAAAAGCTAAACAGGTAATTGGAGTTTTAGCAGGAAGCAGCGAAAAAGCTACAAAGGTTGTAAACAATTTAAGTGACGCTGTAACGGATACCGCGTATGGACTAGACACAGCCGCCACTTCAACACAAAAACTGGCTACATCAGGACTGGGATTAGATAAGTCTACTCGAATGGTAAAAGACATGATGGACGCCGTTTCTTTTTACGGAGACGGAACCAACGAAACCCTGGCCAATACGATAGACGCAATCGCAAAGATGAACGCATCTGGAAAAATATCAGCCGATCAGTGGCAACGTTTAACCGACGCCGGAATCCCCGTTTTAAAAATCTTTTCAGAGAAAACGGGGAAAAGTATGGCCGAAGTATCCGATGCCTTCTCCAAGGGCCAGATTAGTGCGCAGGAATTTAATGACGTACTGATGGATGCCTTAGAGAACGGAACGGAATCATTCCCAGCAGTAGCAGGAAAAGCCAAGGAGATGGCCGGAAGCTTTGCAACAAGCTTCACGAATATGTCGGCACGTATCGCAATCGGTATCGCTAATATAATCACGTCCTTCAATGACTTTTTAGCTGATAACAGCTTACCCACAATTCAAGAAATGATTGCGAACTTCGGGTCCGTAATCAAAAACGGATTAAACTGGATTGCGGAAGAAATACCGAAAGTGCTGAATGCACTAAAAGAATTTTTTGCACCAACCGCGGAAGCTATAAAAGCAGCAACAGAAAAAATTCAGGAAGCCTGGAACAGCGTACGAGATACAATCGCACAAAAGCTAGATTCCAACGATTCTCTAGATTTTGTAAAAAGCGCTCTAGAAAGAATCAGAGACATTCTGCCAATCCTTGTAGAAAAAGTAGGGGAGTTCGTCGCAGCCTTTATCGAAAAGCTTCCAGACATCATAGACAAAGTACAAACTGTAGCAGATATGATTCAAGGACTTACGCCTTTGATTGCAGCTGTAGCCGGAGCTTTTGCAGCCTGGAAAGGAATCAAGGCTGTTAGTGACATAGCGAAAACAATCGGGGACGCTGGAAAGAAGATCAAGACATTCGGAAGTCTAGTATCAAAAGGTTCTGGATTGCTTGATGGACTAGCTTATGCTGCATCATCAGGAACGGGCGTATTTGCGAGTATGGCCGAATCCTTTACACTAGCCGGCGGAGGACTTTCAGGACTAAGCGCAGCTCTTGGAGTAATCGGTGGCCCTATCACATTAGTGGTCGTAGCTATCGGAGCCTTGACCGCGGCGTTCGTATATCTTTGGAATACAAGCGACGGATTCAGAGAATTCTGGATCAATCTATGGAACAACATAAAGGAGACCACAGGCCAAATAGTAGATGGGATCGTGAACTTTTTTACAGTAACGGTTCCTGAGGGCTTTAACAACTTTATGAGTACTGTTTCTGAGATTCCCGGAAAAATAGCAACGTTTTTAGCAGAAGTGATTTCTAACGTTGCCTCCTGGGCATCTGAAATGGTACAAAAAGCGATTCAGGCAGGAAGCGAATTCGTATCAAGTGCAATCAACTTCATTCAGCAGCTACCGGGGAAAGTATGGAACTGGCTATCAAATACGATCAGTAATGCTGCTAACTTTGCAAGTCAATTTGTACAACAAGCAATACAGGCTGGACAGAATTTCTTCAGCGAAATAGTAAACAAGATCGGACAGATACCAGGGGAAATGATTTCGATTGGATCTGAAATCGTAAACGGGATCAAGAGCGGAATCAGCGGAGCTTGGAGTTCGTTGACGGGTTGGCTTGGTAACATGGCTAAGGGCCTTATTGACGGGGTAAAGAGTGCTCTAGGAATCGGCTCGCCTTCAAGATTATTTGCAGATCGTATTGGTAAATGGATTCCAGCCGGAATCACTCTGGGCGTAGAACAAGCTATGCCAAAAGCTAAGGCCTTTATGGGACGCATGTCGAACGAATTAATAGACGCAGCTAACATGGACAGCCTAACTTCAAGATTGGCCTTAGAAGGCAATCCTGGAGGCCTAGGAAGCGGCTTAGGTAATACGGTCGTCTATCAAGTAGATCAGACAATAAATTCAGCGAAGGAGCTAAGACCTAGCGAAATCGCGCAAGAAACAGAAAGAATGGTTAGGAGGTTAGCATGGGCGTAACAGTAATATATACAAACAGCCTGGGGAAATCAGTTGAGTTTTCCGAGGCCTCAGGCATCCGACTAACAACACTAGACGGAATCTCTAAAAACGAGATCACCTTATCAGAATCAAGCGTTTCTAATCAAATAGGGACAACGGTGTCCGGGGCTTCTATTGAGCCTAAGGACATCACCCTAGAAGGGCGCTTTAAATACAACGCAGACACAAGAAAAAAACTTTTAGCTGTAATCCTTCCGGGCGTATCAGCAAATCTAAGATACATTAATACACGAGCTGGGATTGACGTTTACTGGAAAGTCGAACCTAAGACGACTCCGATTATTACGCTCAACGAAACCTGGCAAAAATTTCAGATTGTATTGAGGGCTCCATTCCCATATGCAAGACGTGCAGAGGAAACAAAGATGGCCTTCCAGAGATTGAGGTCACTCTTTAAATTTCCTCGCTCTTTTTCAAATACGGAACCCTGGAAAATATCAGAGAGGATCACAATGCCACTAGTAACAGTCGATTACAATGGCAGTATAAATACTGGTTTTCTTTTGACAATGAAAGCAGAGGCAAAAGTGAAAAACCCGAAAATTTTGAACGTGTTCACTCAAGAACATATATCCTTCGGGCAAGTAGCAGACCTCGAGATGAATACAGGGGACGTGCTAGAAATAAGTACTTTTGCAAACGAGCAATACTGCCACTTGATACGAAACGGAGAAGTGGAAAACATTTTCTGGATGACAGATTATGACTCCGAGTTTTTCCAAATTCAACCAGGAGAAAATGTACTGAATTATACTGCAGAAGAAAACCCAGGAAGCCTGGATGCGCTTCTACGATTTGATGAAGTACTGGCGGGGGTATAGATATGCATTACTACGTTTATGACAGAGAAGGAAAGAGACAAGGACCTCTTCAAAATATCACGAGCGTGCAATGGAATCCAAAATATTACGAAACAGGAAAAGTAGAAATCCATGTGGAATACACGGAATTCAATACAAAGTATCTACAAAAATGGAACCGAATCGTTTGCAAGGAAAGAAATGAGATTCTTTTTATAGAATCCGTAGAAAGACTTGCAAAAGAAATTGTGGTGCTCGGTCATATGGACAATTTGGAGGACCGTATAAACCTCTATACTTTGACCGTTCGAAATGTGGAACAATCACTACTCGGTAATTTTGAAAAGAACAAACGTGGATTGGATATAGTAATCGGGAAGAATACAGGCCTTCCTGGAAAGCTTGATAACGCATCCGACACAACATACGACACGCTCAGGACTATGGCACAGAAATACTGCAGGCTAGTAGGCTATGGATACAGAGAAGTTCTAAAAGGGACTACACTGAATTACTTTGAAATCTATACAGGGTCAACAAAGAACAAGTTGAGGTTTTCAGATAAACTTGGAAACTTAATATCGCAGACTTTTATTGAGGATATTTCAGGTTACAAAAACTATGCTTACGTGTACGGTGAAGAATCCGGATCAGAACGAAAATGTGTGACTGTAGATCTTCGAATAGGAGACGAGCCGAGAATGGAACTGTATGTGGATGCCAGAGATTTGCAGTCTACATATACTGATGCATCAGGTAACAAGCAAACCTATACGGAAGAAGAATATAGTAATTTGCTAAAAGAGAGGGGCCTTAGTAAGCTAGCAGAGACTAGGAAGGGCTCTTCTAAATTTGAATTTAAGATTGATGGGGCCGACAAGAGGGCTGTCCTTCAACGGGACTTCGATCTAGGAGACGTGATACCGTGTCTAAGCTTTAAATTCAATCTATTTACGTTTGCAAGAATAGCAGGCCTTAAGTTTGTAGAAGAAAGTAATTTACAGACGAAGGTCACTCTTGAACTAGAACTTGTAGAGGTTCAAGAAAGCGCAACAAAAATGAAAGGAGGGGGCTCATGACAGCATACCCTTTAAACAATACGGAGTATCTTGCGGAAGACCTGCGGATGTTCCATGCCGGGCGAACACCTGGCCTTTTTAATATCACAGGTGAGGATTTTGAAGTGAAAATTGCCGGCGGTATGAAAATATCAGTCGGTAACGGGCTCGCATTTTTAAAAACATCCAGCAATGGAATAGGCGGTATCGTTTACTCGCCTAAAGACGAAACTACCCTGACAGCTACCGTCGCTACGAACTACACTAGATATGACTACGTGGCCATTCGATATGATAAGGTCAGCAATTCATGCGGTCTTGTATATCAGGAAGGAACGCAGTCAATGCCTATGCCTATTCGAAATCTAGAACAATACGAGTTGATCATTGCGATTGTAGCTTTAAAGGCATCAGCTGGAGAAATCACGCAAGAAATGATTCAGGATGTACGACTTAACGAAAATTACTGCGGTTTAACAGTTGATACGTTAACAAAAGTACCAACACAAGAGCTATACGATCAATTCCAAAGTTTCTATGAGAGGATCCAGAAAGAAAATGAGGACACCCAATACAACAATGACGTGAAATTCAAAAAATGGTTCGAGTCTTTAGAAGAAACGCTTCAGGGTGAAGTCGCAACGGCACTAGCCGCTCGCATTCTAAGCCTTGAGAATATGCTTCTAGATAATCACATTTATACAAAAGTCATGGTGGATGCAGACACAACATTAACCGACGAGGAAGGCACAAACGTATTTGCAGACTGGAAGTATCAAGTTCAGTAGGTACGATCATGAGACAAGGGACAACACCAACTCTGGTCATTCATACTTCAGGAATTGAGCTAGAAAAACTAACAAGTCTATATTTAACAATCAAACAAAGTGGGACTATTCTAACTAAAAGAATGGAAGACCTAGTGATTGAGGAAAATACTGTGGCTGTAACGCTAACCCAGGAAGAGACGCTTCAATTTATGCCAGGACGATACCAGGTACAAATTCGAGCTATCACTGAAGAAGGAACAGTCATAGCTTCCCCAATTCTAACTCGTCCCGTTTTTCCGGTTTTATATAAGGAAATCATAGAATGATGAAAGATGAATTTAGTATCAATCTAGCCGAGGAAAACGAAAGCCTGGGGTTTGATTTCAAAGAGCAATACATCGCAGGAACAAACGACTACAACAAACTGAAGAACAAGCCTACTCTAAACGGTAAAGAGATCATAGGAACTATGGAAGAAGAGGATCCAACCGTACCTTTATGGGCGAAAGCAGAAACAAGACCGGTATATACACCAGAAGATATTGGAGCTATGGCAGAAGGTTCTGTAGCTTCAGTATCAACAAATGAATTAATTGATTTATGGAATAATTTATAGGAGGAAAAAAGAATGACCATTGAATATTTAGATAAGAGTGGATTGACCTTATTAATTAGTAAGATTAAGGCAGCATTAAATGGAAAAGTTGATGCGGAAAGCGGTAAAGGCCTATCAACAAATGACTATACTAGCGCAGAAAAAAGCAAATTAAGTAGTATTGCAAGTGGTGCCCAAGTTAACGTGATTGAGTCTGTAAAAGTAAACGGTACGGCATTAACGCCAAGCTCAAAAGCCGTTGACGTTTCAGTTCCAACAAAGGTATCGCAATTAACAAATGACAGTGAATTTCAGAACGCTACACAGGTTAATTCAGCGATTACAGGAAAAGGCTATCAAACGAAAGCCGAAGTTCAATCACTGATTAATTCGGCCGTAGGAAACGTCACGTCTATTAGATATGAAAAGGTAAATTCATTACCTGCTACAGGTTCAAATGGCGTTGTCTATTTAGTTGCACATTCGCATGGAACTCAAGATATTTATGATGAGTATATTTGGCTTTCAGAATCCAAAACGTTTGAAAAGATTGGTAATACAGATATTGATTTATCGGGATATGTTAAAACTTCAGAATTAACTGCAATCAGTACATCAGACTTAGGCGTAATGTGGGGTTAGTATATGGCTTTCCTATTCAAAGATAAAGCTTCTATTCAGTGGCTTGTCGATAGAATAAAGTCTGTAACCACATCACATAATGCATTGAATCAAATGGTGATGAATAATCACTTCACTACAAATCTAAATGCTACAAGCTCTCAAGATTTAGTGGATGAAAAAGGAAATACAATCTTAGCCGATTGGTCTTACGAAGTAGCTAGTGGAGAAGTCGGCAAGGATTGGAAGTATAAAATCAAGGAGGAATAACATGGCAGGAAAACAAGTAACAGAATTAGACGTATTGCCTAGCTTTACAGACGCTAGTCTATTGCCTGTTCATAACGGAGCAGGCTTAAAAAAAGGTACATTGTCGCAACTAATGGATTACATTGCAGAAAGATTCAGTAATCCAAATTTATTACTTAACTCTAACTTTAGAGTTGACCAAAGAGGACGTGGAACGTACACGAATAATACTACTAAGCCAACTTACACACTAGATAGATGGATGAGCATTAATACTGAGGTTGTATACAATATTGATGGAACGGCCACTATCACATCCTTAGCTACTACCGATACAAGTTCGTGGTTTAAACAAATCTTAGAACACGCAATCAATGATACGTGCACATTATCGTGCAATATTACGGCGGTGACAGGTAATGCGTATCTATACAATCAAACAAAAGGAAAGAAGATTGTAAAAGGATTAAATACCGTAACTTTATCCTATTTGAAGGAAGCAAGCATTGAATTAAAACAAGGTGCATCGATTACGATTGAATGGATTAAATTAGAGAAGGGTAGTAAAGCTACTGCTTACGTAGCACCAAATTACGCAGAAGAATTACAGAAGTGTATGATGTATTACAATGTCGTAAATACACCATTGAATGGCTACTTTACAACACAAATGTACATTGGGTGCGAAGTCATAGCAAACATGCGAACAAAGCCGACTATTAAGTGTGTAGGAAACTTCTGGATTTATTACTATGAGCGCAATAACAAATACAAATTCAGTGATTTCCCAAATATCGTATTAACTAAATATTCAGAAATCACGATACCCTCAGTTCCTTCAAGTGTAACACCACAGAACATGACTGTTATCTTTGATAAAGATAGCTACATTGAATTAGACGCAGAAGTTTATGCGTAGAAAGGAATGAGAAGAATGTATAAGGTATACGTCAAATTAAATAAAGATAAATGTATCACATTAATTAATTCTGAAATTTTCTTAACAAATGAAGAAATTCAAACAATGACAGAAATTGATGAAGGAGAAGGAGATAAATACACTCATGCACAAAGTCAATATCTAGAAAAAGGATTAACTGATGAGTATGGAAGATACAATTATAAATTTACAGAAGGAAAGATTGTGGAGATTTCCGAAGATGAGAAGTCGGAAATCATGCAACCAGAACAACAAGCAACAACACTGGATAAGATTGAAGCGCAGGTGATGTATACAGCGCTAATGACAGACACACTTCTAGAAGAAAGCGAGGCTTAATCTATGTTTGAAAAAGTTAAAAGATTTTATGATCTAAAATTATATACAGATAAGCAGGTAAGAAAGTTCTGTGAAAAAGGATTCATCACAGCTGATCAGTATAAAGAAATTACCGGAGAAACATACTAACACTGGAAACAAGGAGGAGCTAAAAAGCTTCTTCTTTTTCATAAATAGAAGGAGGTCCAAAATATGAGAAAAGGACAAAAACTAACAAAAGGCGGATATCAGCTTTTAGGTTTTCCAATGGAGTACATGAATGTAACCCAAGGAAACAACGTAGGAACACACCTGGGCACTAACGCATTAGACAACGCGGGAAAGGATACTGGAATCGATGAAACAATCGCACCATGCGACTGTCATCTAGTAGCCTATGATTCAGCACGAAACGGAAACGCCGTTTTCTTAGAATCAGACAAGAAAGTGCTATTCAGAGACGGAACGATTGATTTTGCTACATTTATGTTTATTCACGATAACTATATCGAAGACATTAAAAGAGTGAAGTATTTCAAGCAAGGCGACACGTTCGGAGATGAAGGGACAACTGGATACGCTACAGGAAATCACAGCCACATGGAAGTCGCAAAAGGCAAATACACACATATGTACGATAGAAACGCACAAGGCACTTGGCACCTTCCAAACAACGTGTCCGCGGATTTAGCATTTGTAACAGATGGAACTGTGATTTTAAATAAAGGAACATTCGCAAACTGGACAGATGCTAGCCACGTACCATTCAATCAAGGAGGGGGAAGCGCTACTGGATCAGCAGCAGTACTAAATGGCATTCCTTCAGACTTTAAATATGAGAAAGCAACATTCTATCCTGCTTGCACAATCAAAATCAGACGAGCACCAAGCCTAAAAGGACAAGATACAGGACTAACCTATACTAACGGAATGCATGTAAATTACGACGGGTATGTTCGTAGAGAAGGATATGTATGGATCAGCTGGATTGGTGGCGACGGAACACGACGCTGGATGGCCGCTGGAGAACTAAATTCGGCAGGAGTAAATGTAAAGCCATACGGAACATTTAAATAGAAAGGATCAGCAATAGAACACAATGAATAGAAGGATAAATAGAAGATACCAGACACCTCTACGCCCAGACTTTGCTCATTTTCTAATTGAGGAACAAGGACTGAGCGATAGACAGAAAAAAGTTGTATACCAGCTAAGAAGCAAAACGCAAGACTCGCAATGGCACTACCAGGACGCAGGCATGTCAAAAGACGAATTCGAAGAAACCGTCAAAGATTTAAATGACTACTACTGGGCCCTTTTGGTAGATATGGCCTTCGGATTTTACAAGCTAAAGAAGGACAAAAGAGGGATGGTTCCAGACATGAAAATATAAGAGAATATAGGTGAAAAGAGGTAGAACACAATGAACACACCATATTTCAATAATTTCATGCCGCAGCCTGGGCAGTTCGGGATGCCGCAGATGCAGGCACCGCAACAAATGAACCAGATTCAATTTGTAAACGGAATCGAAAGTGCTAAAGCTTTCACTCTAGGACCAAACCAGTTCGTGATTTTAATGGATAGTAACAAGCCTATCTTTTATCAGAAACAAGCAGACGCAAGCGGCTTCTGTACGATCAAGGCCTATAGCTTCCAGGAAGTGAAAGAAGATCAACCGGAAGACAAGTACCTAACGAAGGCAGAATTCAAGGAATGGCTTTCAAAGGTAGAACAGAATGCGAGAGGAGGCAACTGTCATGAATCCACTACTTCAAAATAGACCAGGAGGAAACGGAAACATGCTGCAACAATTTCAGCAATTTAAAAAGATGCTAGGGACACAGGATCCACAGCAACTTCTAAACGAGCTGATGGCCTCCGGAAAATTTACACAGGCTCAACTGGATCAAGCCAAACAAATGGCGGAACAGTTCAAGGGCTTTCTAAAATAGGATTTTGCAAAATCAAGATAGATAAGAAAGGAGAACACGCATGGACAACTTATCATTATCTGATATCGCTTCTGTAACTGGAAACAAAGATGGCTTTCTAGAAGGAAACGGGATTATCATTCTAATTTTATTCTTTTTAATTTTTGGATTTGGTGGCGGCGGAGCCTGGGGAAACAACCAGCAAGGCACACAAGCAGAGGTTCAGCGCGGATTTGATACACAAGCTATTATTAGTAAGCTAGACGGAATCACAAACGGAATTTGCTCAAACGCATACGAAAACGCGCAGCTAATCAACCAGATGAATGTGAACCAGATGCAAAACGCAAACCAAACACAGATGGCCATGATGAATGGCTTCAACGGTGTAAACAGTTCTTTATGCCAAGGTTTTGAAGGAGTACAGGAAAGCATTAACAACCTATCTCACCAGATGGAACAATGCTGCTGCAACTTAAAGACTCAAATGATGCAAGACAAATATGATGCCTTGAAAACTCAATATGATCAAAGCCTGCAGGCAATTTCAAACAGCGTACAAACTCAAAACATTTTGAGCCAATTAGGACGATATTACACAAATCCGCCTTACTACCCACAATACGGAACCTACTACCCTACAGGCGCTACAGTAGCCTAGAGGTAGAAACATGATCCAAGTCGTCAACACGACAAGCGCAACACTAGCAGCAGGCGCAACGATCCCACCGGGAACTGTACGGACTCGGACAAACAACAGAGTCAATCTAAACGGAAATGCTCTGGAGATCGTAAAACCTGGAACTTATAAAGTGGATGGAAGCTTCGTGATTTCAGCAACCGCAGCGGGAACAAATCAAGTGCAACTTTATGCCAACGGAACAGCAGTACCGGGAGCCTTAGCACAAGTAACAACAACCGCAGCAGACAACGTGATTACTCTTCCAGTATCCGCTGTCATCCAGGCAGCACCAGCAGCACCAGGAAACAAGGTCGCTCTAACGTGGGTTACATCAGCAGCCGGAACTTTGATCAACGCATCAGAAACGGTTTCTAGAATAGTATAGGTGATTGAAGGCATGCCAGAAGGCGTGCCCTTTTTAGTAGGAGGTAACGAGGATGAGTAGACTTACAAACAAAGCATGGTGGGAAGCAGCAGGAGTTCGAGCAATCAAGACAATGGCTCAAACAGCGCTAGCCTCTATCACCGTAGGCGCAGCCGTTCCGGACATTAACTGGATGTACGCAGCAAGCACAACGGTCGTGGCAGGTGTATGCTCAATTCTAACAAGCTTAGCAGGTTTGCCAGAAGTAAACGAGGACGAATAATGACTGATACAATTCTGGTTGCGATCATATCCGGACTTTGCGTCGGAGTACCTTCAGTCCTAGCAACCTGGACCAGCAATTCCAAACATTCGGCCTTGCTGGATTACAAGGTAGAACAGATGGACAAAAAGGTCGACAGCCTGGCGAAAAAGATCGAAAGCCATAACGAGCTAGAAAAAGAAGTGGCTACACTAAAGGAACAGGTCAAAGACCTATCGGAACGGATCAAGGGAATGCTTGAAAAATAGCATTCCCTTCTTTTTTATTTTCTGCTTTTTTTACTTGCTTTATGTACTGTAATACAATACAATGTGAGTGTAAAAAGAAAGAGAGATAGAACACAATGACAAACACAGAAAACCTTGAAGCACTAGAAACACAAATTCAAAACTGGATTGAAAAACAAACAAGAATCGCAAAGGAAATTCAATACGAACTAAACGCAATCGAAAGAGAAGAAAGAGACATTGACTTCGGAAAAATCAGAAAACTAGCTTACGAAGCAGACGTCTATGAAACATTGATTCAAGAATCACAACGCCAAATTAGAACACTACAGGAGGAAGCTTAATATGACTAGAGAAGAAGCAGCAATGAGACTAAAGGAAGAAGTGCTGGACCAATTGTATTACGATAGACACATGATGACTCTAAAAGAAATAGAAAGCTGGCTGTACAAGCACAATTGCGATGAAGACGCCTTGGACGTAATCATGGAAATAATAGAAGACTAAGGAGGAGAAGTAAAATGGCAGTATCAGAGGCAAGAAAAAGAGCAAACCAAAAGTGGAGCGATAAAACATACAAGATCAAGACCTTCAGGCTTCACCTAAAGCATGACGCAGACATTCTAGAATATCTAGACACAAAAGAGAGCGTCAACAGATACCTGAAAGATCTGATCAGAGAAGACATAGAACGACAAAAGAAAGAGGCCGAGTAGGCCCCTTTTTTTGTGATGTAATTTTGATGTATAGAGGCTAAAAGTTCTAGAATCAAAAAAGAACAGTAAGCAACAAAGGCAGTCAAAACGGATATAGATAAAACAAAATGAGACATAAGGAAGCATGGGCATTAAAGGTTTAACGTGGGGGTGTTTTTTTATGAAACAAATTATTCAATATATTGAAGATCATAATATATCTGAAGAAGAAGTTGCCCAAGCAGCCCATATGTCTTTGCGTAATTTAAGAAGGCAGATTCACTCAAAAAATCGTACACAAGTAAGGATTGTCTTGCTTCTTGCAGATAAACAAAACCAGTCGATTGATTCCATTTTCTTTGATGAAATGAATAATCAGCCAATTAGTTTAGAAGGATTAACGATAAACCAGATTCAAGATATTATAAAATTAGTACATCCCGAACTATTTATGGGTGTTACGCGAAGTAAAAAAATTAAAGATTATAATTATAATTTAGAAACCGATATGGGTGATCGCATGCGCTTTATACGTGAAGTTGTTTTTTCTCTTTCACAAACTGAATTCGGCAAGTATATGGAAGTGTCAAGGAATACATCAAAGTATTGGGATGAAGGACAAATCAATGTGGATAAGATATTTAAAATATCACAAAGTACAAATATTAGTATGGACTTTATCATACGCGATCATTATCCCTTAACATTGCAGACGCAAGGTATGAGTGAAGCACTTTATTTAGCTGTTATGACGAGTTGTGTGTTGTATCGTTTGCGCAATGCAGGAAGTGTTAAATAGTTTTAACTTAGGAGCAAGAAAAATTGCTCTTTTTTTCTTGCATAATTGAAGGTTTCCTATATAATAGATTTGTTCTTTTAATGAAACAAAAAGTTTAGTATAAAAAACAAAACAGGGGTGATTGGATGAAAATAGGCAAAAAACTAAAAGAGCTTCGAACCCAGAATGGGTTGACTTTGGAAGAACTTGCGAATCGTAGTGAATTAACAAAAGGCTTTTTATCCCAATTAGAGCGCGATTTAACAAGTCCAAATATTTCTGCATTAGAAAATATTTTGGAAGCTCTAGGAACGAATTTAGCGGATTTCTTTCAGTCGAGTAAAGAAGAACAAATTGTTTTTCATACTCAGGATTTTTTTGTGAATGAACAAGAAGATTTTGTTACAGAATATATTGTTCCAAATGCACAAAAGAATCAAATGGAACCAATTCTATTGACTTTGAAGCCAGGGGCAAAATCACAAGAAGTCAAGGCGCATGAAGGTGAAGAATTTGGCTATGTTTTAAAGGGTATTATTGTTTTAGTTGTTGGTAATAAAAGGTTAAAAGTTAAATCAAAAGAAACCTTCTATATTACAGGTAAGGAAGGGCATTATTTAGAAAACGTATCGAGTGCGGATGCCAAAGTATTGTGGCTATCTACACCACCTGTATTTTAATGGACAAGGAGAGAGTATAGATGGAACAGGAAAAGAATAAATTAATTCAATTTCGTCACATTGTGAAAGAATTTGATGGACAAGTTGTATTAAAGGGTATTGATTTAGATATATATGAAAATGAGTTTGTTACTCTGTTAGGGCCTAGTGGATGTGGAAAAACAACTTTATTACGTATTTTAGGTGGTTTTTTAGAACCAAGTGAAGGACAAGTCATCTTAAATGGAGAAGATATTTGTGAGGTTCCGGCTTATAAGCGTGAGTTGAATACAGTTTTCCAAAAATATGCATTATTCCCTCATATGAATGTATATGACAATATTGCGTTTGGTTTAAAAATCAAGAAGATGAGTAAGGATGTCATTGATCAAAAGGTTATGAAAATGTTGAAGCTGATTGGTCTTGAAGGTTTTGAAAATAAAGATGTTACTTTACTATCTGGTGGTCAGCAGCAACGTGTTGCGATTGCGCGTGCCCTAGTTAATGAGCCAAGCGTATTATTGTTAGATGAGCCACTTAGTGCACTAGATTTGAAACTTCGTAAAGAGATGCAGTATGAATTGAAAAAGATTCAACAAGAAGTAGGAATCACATTTATTTTTGTTACACATGATCAAGAAGAAGCGCTAACAATGTCAGATAAGATCGTTATTATGAAAGATGGCGAGATTCAACAGGTTGGTAGTCCAGAAGATATTTATAATGAGCCAGTCAATCAATATGTTGCCAAGTTCATTGGGGAAAGTAATATTATTCCGGCTCGTATGATTTGCGATAAAAAAGTACGTTTTGATGACATTACATTTGATTGTGTGGATGTTGGATATAAAGAAAATGAACCAGTGGATGTTGTGATTCGTCCAGAAGATATTGACATTGTGGATGTAAAAGATGGCAAGATGACTGGGGAAGTTGAAAGTGTATTATTTAAGGGTGTTCACTATGAAATTATGGTGGAAACAGTTCCTGGTACGCATGTTACGGTAAATATGCACGTAAATAAGAACTATGCGATCACAAGTGAGGATGGAAAAGAAAAGATTTCTGCCAATGACTTCTATCTAGACTTAGAAGATATGAAAGATATTGATGATAAGGAAATCATTGCGCGTGCCGATGCACAAGCCTGGAATCCAGAAACGGATGAATTCATTTCTATTCATGATATTGATACAGATTTAAAACAAGAAGTTGGAGAATATACAGTGACTTTCTCAACAAACAACAAGACTTCGATCACTCGTAAGATTTGGGTTGTAGATCAAAGAGTTGTTGAAAACAAGAAGGCTAATGAAGCTGTATCTGCATTTAACTTCTTTAAAACAGTCGATGAAATCAAGGAATCTATGGCTATTGATACAGATTTGAAGACTTGGGCGAATGCACAAGGTTGGAAGTTGGATGATGAAAACGAAACAGTAGATCTAGATGTAGATTATGATTTTGATCCTGAAACAATCAAGGAAGGAATTTATAAGGTTACTTTCTGGACAACAGGACGTGAATTTAAGATTCATACAACGGATTATGTAGAGGAAGGAAAAGAAGTCGGACTTACTTTCTTTGCAGAAGATATTCATGTTATGGAGAAAATGGGATTCTAGAAAATGAAAAAATTTCAACAATTAGCAATTCCTTATATTGTGTGGGCTTGCATTATGTTGTTGCTTCCGATGTTGCTGATTGCGTTTTATTCAGTCATTCAGCAAGGCAACAGTATTGTGCACTTTAAGCTAACATTGGATAACTATGTTCGTTTCTTTACAGACAAAGATTTCTTGTTGATTTTATGGCGCTCTTTATGGATTGCCATTAAGACAACCATTATTTGTTTGTTGATTGGCTATCCTATCGCATATTTTATTTCAAAGAATAGTCCTAAGATTCAACAAATCTTAGTTCTTGCGATTACACTTCCTACTTGGATCAATATGCTTGTAAGAACATACGCATGGATTGGAATTTTATCAAGCGATGGAATTATTAGTAGCTTTTTAGGTTTGTTTGGAATTCACACTGAACTTTTATATACCGAAGCTGCCGTGTTGATTGGTATGGTATATAACTTCTTGCCATTTATGATTTTACAGATCAATACAGCTTTGACGAAGATGGATAAATCTTTATTAGAAGCTGCACAGGATTTGGGGGCCAATAAATTTCAAACTTTCTGGAAAGTTATTTTCCCACTTTCTTTACCTGGTGTTGTTTCAGGTATTACACTTGTATTCTTACCTGCCGTAAGCTCATTCTTCATTCCTAAATTACTGGGTGGAGGACAATTCTTCTTGATTGGTAACGTGATTGAAAATCAATTCATTACCGTTGGAGAATGGAACTTTGGTTCCGCAATCTCAATGATCATGGCTATGATCATGATGCTTCTAATGATGCTTGTAAGAAAATTGGAAGAGCGTAATAAGGAGGAAAAATAGACATGTCGAAAGATAAAAGAGTATTAGGTAAAGTAGGCATGGCTTTATTATTGGTGTTCTTTTATGCACCAATATTATTCATGATTATTTTTTCCTTCAATAGTTCAAAATCATTAACACATTTTACAGGATTCTCATTGCGTTGGTATGAGGCTATGCTTAAAAACCATGGCATGATGGAATCTTTGTATGTCACTATTGTGATTGCCTTATTGGCAACGATTATTTCTACAATCATTGGTACGATTACAGCGATTGGTTTATCAAAATCAAAGAAAGTATTGCGTGCTTTTATAAGTCAGGTCAATGATTTTCCAATCATGAACCCTGAAATTGTTACAGCCATTGGATTGATGCTTTTATTTATCACATTCCAAATTGAAAAGGGATTTGTGACATTATTACTTGCACACATCGCTTTCTGTATTCCATATGTGATTTTGAGTATTATGCCAAAAATCAAATCTTTAGATCCAAACTTGGCAGATGCCGCAATGGATCTTGGAGCTACACCTTGGCAGGCTTTAGTAAAAGTCATTGTGCCACAAATTATGCCGGGTATTGTTTCAGGTGCTTTAATTGCGTTTACAATGTCTTTTGATGATTTTGTTATTTCATATTTTGTAACAGGTCAAGGCGTGAAAAACTTGAGTATTATGGTGTATACAATGTCTAAGCGTATTAATCCAAGTGTAAATGCGATTAGTACATTAGTCGTATTGTTGATCACAATCACATTAACAATTGTGAATGTTTTGCCAATGATTCGAAAAAAGACGAGTCCTTCAAAACAAAATAAACCTTGGAAATGGGCAGTTGCAGGTGTTGTAGTCGTTGGCTTAGTGGCTTCTTTATTTGGTTTAAATAAATCAGCAAGTACTTTACCTTATGCAGGACAGACTTTACATGTATATAACTGGGGTGAATATACTGGAGAAAATATTATTTCTGGTTTTGAAGAATTAACAGGTGCCAAAGTTATTATGGATAACTTTGATTCAAACGAACAAATGTATATCAAGGTTGCCAATGGGGATGCATATGATGTATTGGTTCCTAGTGATTATATGATTCAAAGAATGATGCAGGAAGATATGCTTCAAAAATTAGAACCAGAAACACGTAAAGAGTGCTTAAGTGAATTGATGGAAGCAATCAAGGGACTTCCTTATGATCCAAAGAATGAATATTCAATTCCTTATTTCTGGGGTACTGTTGGTATTGTGTATGATAAGACAAAAGTATCGGAAGAGGACTTGGAAAATGAAGGTTGGAATATTTTCTTAGATCAGAAATATAAAGGGGATATTTATCTATATGATTCTGAAAGAGATTCATTTATGATGGCATTAAAAGCACTTGGATATTCAATGAATACGACAAGTGCGGATGAATTGAATGCTGCGTTTAACTGGTTAGTACAATGCGTTCAGACAATGGATCCAGAAATTGTTACGGATGAAATCATTGATAATATGGCACAGGCTAGAAAAGCTCTTGGACTTATTTATTCTGGTGATGCGGCTTATGTCATGTCAGAAAATGAAAATATGGGATTCTATATGCCAACAAGTGGAACAAACCTTTGGTCAGATGCGATGGTTATTCCTAAAAATGCGAAGAATCCTAAGCTTGCAAATGAGTTTATTCGTTATATTACAAGTTATGATGCAGCCATGGATAATTCAAGTTATGTTGGATATACTTCACCAAATAAAGAAGTTACGGAAGAACTTGGTGGCAAAGGTGGAGATTATGATGGTATTAACGCATATACACCTCGTTCAGGTTATGACAAGGATGAAGTGTTCCAATATGATGAAGCCACACGTAAGATCATTGCGGATTTGTGGTCTAGAGTAAAAGTTGCAGCAAGTAATGCACATTAGTCGAAGAAATTTTGGTAATCCGTAATTAGATACCAGGGTCGACTAAAAGTTGTAGGGTTAAAGGATTAACTAGGGAGCAGAGATATTTGAAATCTCTGTTCCTTTTTATAATGGGTGATTTGAGTTGGGATAATTCAAATCTTATGTCAATGTATCCGCGTAATTCTTCGATTTGGAATATGATTACTTTCTATAAAGAGTATGGAAGCGTTCAGTCACTGTCTGAACGA